>Ga0307420_1001392_pt1 | contig 10683 bp, 6 predicted proteins | sample SalMarWE160240MG_2_FD_202167 | JGI IMG/M metagenome (GOLD analysis project Ga0307420, IMG submission 202167) | Salt marsh sediment microbial communities from the Plum Island Ecosystem LTER, Massachusetts, United States - WE1602-40 | ecosystem: Environmental > Aquatic > Marine > Intertidal zone >... | reverse complement strand
TTGTCAAAGTCTCCTTGCTTCCCACCTCGGCCTTTAAGTAGCCATCCTGATTTTTTTTCAGAACATTTGTAAGTATGGCAGGAGAAACGTATTGACCAAGTATGTTTCTTATCTTCCTTTTTTCTCTTCCCTCGGTAAAGCTCTTGTAAGTGAAAGATGCAACATACGCTGATAACACAGAAAAAGAAGGAGATATTATTTTTATTACAATATTGGAGTTGAATAAAACGAGAGCAGTTGAAGAGAATAAGATCATGGCTATTAGGGGAGACAACATCTGTAATAAGACAGCCTTAAAATAGAATATCGAGAGCACAGTTATTGTCAATAGAATCAATACCGACAAGAAATTTACTCCCGGGCCAGGAAATTTCAGGAAATCTTTGCTTATGATATTTCCGCATATTGAGGCATGTAAGAATACTCCTGGCGTATTAGGACCAATCGAGGTGTTTTTCAAATCTTCAACACCGGCTGCACTTGCTCCGATGAAGACAATTTTGTCTCGGAATGCATCCGGCTGAATCGGCAAATTATCAAGTTCGCCGTGTTTTATCTTCAACATGCTCAGGATAACACCGCTAATGGAAAAAGCATCGTACAGGCCGTACATATTGACAAAATATTCATTGTTCTCGGTCAAGGGGATTCTGATAAGAGATCCGTTATTTTTAATTTCCATAGAGCCCTTTTTCAGGACAATCTTTTTATATCCGAGCCTGTCAATTATCGGAGCAAGGGACAGCGCAGGGAAGAAATTATCCTGATATTTAAATAGCAATTTTTCGCTGCGGAAAACACCGTCGCTATCTGGTAAGAATGAGACAACCCCGATTCCACGGGACGCCTCGTAAAGACCCTTGAAGGGGAGATAATAGCTATTATGTTCTACAGTACCCCCCATCGCCTCTACATCAGTGGAAAACCTATTTATAAATTTTAGAGGCAGGGGCTTATTCAATAGGGACCTATTATATTCATCCAATTCATCATCAATTAATTGAGCCGCATGATATACGTTTTTTGCAGATCGAGTGGATTGAATAAATCTGAAATCATTTCTACTCAATGTTCCGGTGTTGAGACTCGGAGCGAATTCATTTTCTGTAAACAATATATCCATAACTACTGTTCTGGCCCCGATTCGTGATAAAAAATCAATAAGATCAGCATGAATATATCGTGGCCAGGGCCATCTGCCGACAACATCGTTTAAGGCTTGCAGGGAGGACTCATCTATCAGAATCAGGACAATATCAGAAGGAAGGGCTTTATTATCTCTGGAGAATTTTGTCCTCACGTCAACAGTCTTACGCTCGAGAATATCAAATAATCCGGTTAAATCCGTAAACACCACAATGCCTGCTATAGCTGCAATTATCAATATTGCCCCGGCAAGTTTTCTTTTGAGAAGGTGTTGCATAATCCATATGAAAATGCCTAAAGTAATCTAAAACGCCCAAAGTTAAGTCGTTTACAACTCAGCTACTCAACCATTTGACCACTCAACTACTTTAATCTTTCGTTGTGACCGTAGGATATGGATGTTTATTAGCAACGTACAAGAATTTGGTCATAATGATTTCCTGGAATAAAGAGTGGCTCTAATGTTTGTGCCTTGTCTCTATCCACAGGATACACGTTTAATGTCTTTTTCAGCAAAAACCGTGCCGATTTGAAAAAATCCTGACATGGCTACTTAGAAGATTAAAAATATGCGTTATATCAATGAGGTGCAAGCTTTGATGAGATGCATTACAAGACCCTTGAGCTTATAAAGGAAAGGCGTGGGGCGGAAAGCGGGGCTTTATGTCAAAACTTTGACAGGATATGAATAGAAATACGACTACCAACTAACATCTCTGATCATCATGAATGGGGACAGGCAATCTTAATAAGTCATTGAGCAAATGCTATGTTGACACTCTTTACAAAATAGACACAGGGTAAGGTGTCAAGAGTCAACATATTGCTTAATAGATTGTAATTATTCAGTATATCAGGTTCACGCCCGCTCCGGTGTAATCGGGGCGGCCAGGCTTGAATCCCTGAGCTTTGAATCTGAAAAGCTCAGACTGTTTTTGCTAAAGTTTTCGATTTAAATGCCGAATAGTATCGTTGGAGTTTTAAAAAGTAAATAATAAAATTTTCAGCAAATGATCCTGACGCGGCGCTTCAGGGTTATTGATGAAAGAAACGGTACGTTGAGCATGGAGATGTCTTTTTTTGCAGCATGCCCTCTAACAGGGGGCATCAGCGTGCCCCGTAAATCGGGATCTCGCCGATAAAATTTATTATAGACCCGCCCTGGCGCGAAGCCCTTGGGGTAGTGTATGTGTGCGGTATTTTATCTTATCTCGGATCTATTTACTGATGCAGGATAAGCCAGGTCTGGGCCAGGGGCATGACAAAAAAAGACATTTCCATGCTCTTTTACATATTAAGTTTCTCAGGAGCATTATAATGGATGGTAAATGTCTCCATTGTTGACCATGAGAATGCGGATCTCAGCAAATTTTTTCCTACTCATGCTGGGCCTGAGTGGTCTTCTGTTCGGCCTCATGGGGTATATTCTGAGCAGAACGATGGATTCTACCCACCTGGGAATCATGATCAGCAGTTTTTTCGGAAATCTTCCTTTTAGAATCAATGATTATGGAATTATTGGCGGGGTTTTGCCCGAATTTTTACACCCATTTGCCCTGGCCTTGATCACCATGGCACTCTTTCCACAGGCAAAAAGGAAGGCCCGGGCCGTGATTTGCGCGTTCTGGTTGATCGTGGATCTTTTTTTTGAAATTGGTCAGTGTTTTGGCTACCAAATCGCCCAATCCATGGCAAGGATTCTGCCGCACAGTAGGGTTTCAGAGATTTTAATAAATTATTTTGTCAATGGCACCTATGACAATTTAGATATTTTTGCAATATGGGCTGGGGTTATATCGGCCTTTATTATTAGTGAACTTTTAGTGAAAAAGGGAGGCAAGGGAGATGCAACACAAAGCTTTAGTGAAAAAAGAGCAGATACGCTCAAGATATCAAAACAGGAAGGTGTCCTGGAAGCCGGCGGCTAAATTTTTATCACTACTGGTGATAGTTATTTTTGGTTTTTTCAGCATTATTGCCACCGGAGGAGGCGGCGGAAGCGGCACGAGTTCCACAACGTCGAGTACAGGGAGTAGTGCAGTTGCAGGATATAGCGCGCCTTCAGAAATATCAGCAGTCCCTACCAGTATAAGCGTTGGCCAATCAGTATCTCCGAAGTGGAGCGCAGGTCTGGCAGCTGCGCTGAAGTCTATGGCATATTCGGATTCAGGCACTGATTATAGTCAGACAGAGGTGAAAAACTATATAGAGGAACCTGCCTTAATGCAGTTTAGTATGATAGAGTCGGTATTGACTGCCCTGAATCAAACCCATTATGCCGATGCTGAAAACATCGATGCCGGCGCGTATAAATGCATGGTGGCCTGGTCTGACGAAGAGGATGGGAATGCGAAAAAAACCTTACAACCGTGGGTTGTTCGATCAGATCATGTTGTGGAGAGTGGAGAAGACGTGCTCCGCGCAAGAGCCTGGATTGAAGAACAGGACGTAGGGGAGACCTTAATGACCAAGGCTGAATTCAAGGTTTATTCACCGCCGACGCAGAATGAAGATGGGTCGTATGCAGACTATGGTGTCTGGACCATGCATGTAAAGTTTTCCGATACAGAACCGGTAGATGACTATTTTGTGGCCACTGCCTCTGTGGGGGATGACGGGGTGCCGATCGTACAGCTTCATTCAATACTACCAGAGACGATTGACGGGACTGTACACAATTTAGATATGAGGGCAATCATGCACCGGTCATCTACTACAGGGTATGGAAAGGTGAAGTATCCAAAATTTGAATTACTTTTCGGTCCCGACGGTGACCCGAATATAAGTGATGAAGACCTTCACAAGAAGGCCAAATACGCCTATAATACAACGTATTTAGCCGTAAAAGACGGGGATAACGATGTTCAATATAAGGATAGAACGTCAGTCACCGAGATGACACATCGTTATGGCGTGTTCAATAACGATACTGGCCAGGATGTCATGAAAACAAAATCCTTTGGTTTTCCTATCAGGTATACGGAGAGCGGTGTAACCAAGCGTGGCTATTATGGCGCATGGCAGGGCCGCCATCAAATCTGGACCCAGTCAGAGGGTGGTTCAGTTTCCGAGGGGACCGAGGTTACCCGTGAGGATACCCCTCCTGATCAGGCGGCAGAAACCTATACTGTGAGCAAGGAATTCAAAGGGACCCTGGTAAAAAGGACCCTGGTTGATGCTGACATTGAGGATATTAAAAATATCCCGGTAGAAATCTGGATAAATTCAGATTTTAATATGATTTATAACAGTGGTGAGTGGAAATACTGCCCAAAGATGAATTGGGATACCAATCCTCCTGAGTGTGATGGTACTTTGAAGGTCTTTGACGATGAGATAGGATTTGCATCTCTGATTGTGGGCGCCAATGATAATCGGAAGAACGTGAATATTAATCGATGGGATAATGATAGTCAGCAGAATAAAACCTATGTCTATGAAGCGGCGAGCGCTGAAAATGAGAATGTTGCCGGTTTCTATGAGGCAACGCAGGATAATGGCAAATCAACAGTCAATACACCTCGCGTGAAACTGAATCCGAGTGATGGAGACTCTTTGTTCGTATGGATGGGCGGGAGCATTTATGTTGAATACCAGGGCAGTGGCGTGTGGAAAGAAAAGGAGCTGGTCGGTTTCGATACCAAGAATTGGACCCCTGAATTTAGTGACACCGGAGATAAAGACTATACCTTGCCCCTCAATAAGGAGCTTTACATCAGTATGCAGGGTGCCAATTATATCGTAAAAAGGACCGGAGAAAGCACGTATGAAACACAGTTCGAGCTTCAGACTGCGGCCAATCCTTCTAATGCAACTACTGTTGTTTTGGCGAATACGATTTTTAAAAACCAGTGGAACGCTGATGGGAGCTCCACCTATGAATTTATCACGGATTCAGGTAATACGAACTATTTAATGCTTCTGTATAAAACCATCGGTGATAATGATAAAGACGCCCAGGGAAATGCTAATGCAGGGGTAGAAGTGGGTGCAGTTGTCCAGTCAGACATTTGGGGGTTGCAGGCGTATGTCAATGGCGAGGCGACAACTGCTATGTATAACTGGGAATATAAAGGCGCAAACGACAGCTGGGGTAGCGTGACCTATTTGAAGAATGCGGACGGCACCTACAAGCTTCTTGATGATCCGATGCGCTTTAACTCCATTACTGCCAAAAACAAAGCTGAGGAAGATAAGACCTTAGCCCTTCAGTATGATGGATGGATGATGGGTCTGCCGGACATGCATGAGGAATTGAAAAAGAATAGCTGGACGATGACTGAAGACATCTCTAATAAGATTATTAATCTGGCAGCAGGCACAGAGGTTACGGATTCCGAGACATCTACGGTTTACGTGCTTAAGCCGCTGGAGGTGAGCCAGTTCTTGGAGGTTGTGAGCTCTGATACCGCAGGCGTGCCTGACATTACCCAGGCGGATAGCATTGATTTAAGCACAGCCCCTGAATTTGTAGAACATGGCATGGGTGATATGCCTGAAGTTTCAACGGTAAAGTATACCGAAGGGAAACTGGTTGAGTAGTTATTTCCCCTGTCATATGTTTAAAAGAGAGGCCAACATTCGTTGGCCTCTCTTTTGTCCTCTGAACTTAGCCCCGACATGTCGGGGAACTTTTTTGACAAGATTGACAGTATTAACCCGCCCGCCTCGCCTGAGCGAGAGCGACCCGCCTGCCATTGCAAGGCACGAGCGGGCAGGTGGCGGGCAGGCAAGATTTTTTTATATTCTTTATACCTGCCTGCCGGCAGGCAGGTCCAGAACATCCCGTCTATCCTGTCTAAAAAAGGAAATTCCTATACTATCAAGTTAACGGAAGCATCCTCTGCTCCCCTTTCCATACAGTCATTTTTCTGATTTCCCCACGGTGGACAACATAACATTTTTTTCAGCAATAACCCTGAAGCGCAGCCCCAGGGTCAACCGCTCCCAAGGCGCATAAAAATTTTGAGCGGGCACCGTAACCCTGCTTGAGAAAGTGAGATGGTTATGTTACAAGACACCCAAAAATATGGCTAATTGGATGATAATAATTTAGGCGTAGTACCTTACAAATAAATTTGCGTTCAAAACGTGCAGAAAATTTAAGGCTAAAATCAGAAATCAAAAAAGTGTGAAGTGCCTAAAGCCCGCCCTCCCCGTCCCGAGACCGGGTCGGGATCGGGAGGTGCGAGTTGTTAGAATATCGCAATGGCCACTACATAATTCTTAGCCTTGCTTTTTTAGATATACAGTGATTGTAATCGGTCTGGGCCAGGGTTAAGGATTTTATCTATTTTATAAAACAGATGGAGCAAAGCGATTCATTAACTTTAGCTCACTTCAATCTTTAGCTCACTTTTAACTTTTCCGGTCTATCCGGGTTAGGTATTATAATGCAGGGGGGTAGCTAATGAATAGAGTTGATCATTTTTTGGACCATTTCTTTTATCCAAGCTCGGTTGCTATTGTCGGGGCAACCAACAATCCTTTTAAGATGAATTTTCGCCTGACTCAGAATCTGGTGGATTTAAATTTCCAGGGTAAAATTTATCCAGTGAATCCTCGTGAGAAAAAGATATCAGGGATAAAGGCATATGCAGCATTACGAGATATACCAGGGGAAATAGACCTCGTTGTTATTGCTGTTCCAGCGCCAAAGGTCCTCGATATTGTAAAGGATTGCGATAAAAAGGGAGTAAAACAGCTTGTTATAGTGACAGGCGGATTTTCAGAGGGAGGAGAGCAGGGGCAGAAACTTCATCAGGAAATTGCCTCATTTGTTAAAGAAAAGGATATGAGGATCACTGGACCGAATACCTTAAGCCCCATCAATACATCCAATAATCTGGCGATTAGCTTTAATCCCATAAAAGAAATGAGGCAGGGGGGCATTTCTTTTGCATTTCAGTCAGGTTTTTACGAGCCCAAAATAAACTGGCTATTTTCCCATCTGGGCATACGCAAGATCATTGATTTGGGAAACAAGATGGATGTAAACGAGGTAGATGTCCTGGAGTATTTTTTTCAGGATCCTGGCACAAAAGTCATAGCCATGCATATAGAAAGTCTGCACGGAAATGGCAGGGATTTTTTTAATCTGCTTAAAAAAGGCTCCATGAGAAAACCTACTATAATTCTGAAATCTGGAAGAACTCCTGCCGGATCTCTGGCAGCAGCATCTCACACAGGCACAATTGCACGAGAAAATGATGTGATTTTTGATAGCATGATTAGGCAGACAGCGGCTATGAGGGCCAGAACTATGGACGAGTTTTTTGACCTGGCAAAGGCATTTGAATGCCTTATGCTACCTAAAGGAAATAGACTGTCCATCATTACATTATCAGGTGGAGAGGGAGTTATGGCTACGGATACCTGTGATGTAAGTGGCCTTACAATGGCTCAGCTGGGAGATCATACCTATCAGAGGCTGAAAAGGATTTTTCCTCCATGGGAAATCCCTTTAAACCCACTTGATGGCGGTGTCTGCCTGGAGTTCACGCTCTCTGATATATTGAAAGTTTTTAACGCACTGATTGCCATACCGGAAGATGAGAATGTAGATTGTATCGTAATGCAGATGCCACCAGATTTCTTTCATCTGACGCCAAATGAAAATCCCTCTGTGAAGGCATCTGATTCTTTAAAAGAACAATGCGCCCAAGCCCTCTTAAACATGAAAAGGGCTGGAAAGCCATTTGCCCTGTGGCGTACCTCGATGGGTAGAAATGAAGATGAATTCGTTGAAAGACTCGAGTCCGATTATCTTCCGGTATTCCCATCTTCAGAAAAGGCAATAAAGGCCCTGTCAGCTCTCTATAGATATAAGGCGTTCTGTATGACGGAAAGTACTCACATTTTTTCTGAAGTAAAAGGAGATAGAGATTTTATGGAAAAGGAGGAATAAATCATGTCAAAAAAAGTAGGTATTGTCGGTGCAGGTGTTACCCCTTTTAAGGGTACATGGAGAGAAAAGACCTATTATGAGTTAGCACAGATGGCAACAAGGGAAGCGGTGAAGGATGCCCAGATAGACATTAGTGATGTAGATGCAGCATTCTACGGGATCTATAATGATATCTTTGAGCGAACGGCTATTCCTGAGCATGCCATCCACGGCCTTTTGGGCATGCAAAACAAGTTTGGTATACGCATTAGCAATGGAGGGGCAACCGGTGCCTACACTATGTCAGCGGCCCATGCATACCTTGCAGCTGGAAGGTTTAAGACCGCTCTGGTAGTGGGAGTAGAAAAGGCAACTGATTGCTTTGATTTTTCATCTATGTCTGCCACACCGGAGGTGATCAAGACAATAGGCTGGTCCGGGGATAGTTTTTTTGAACAAGGCATTGGCTGGACTGCCTCTGACAGCTATGCCGAGGTGGTCCTGGCTTATTTAGATGAACATCCTGGGGATCTGAAAGCGGAAATAACAGCCCGGATCTCAGCCCAGTTAAGCCAGCAGGTGAGGGAGAATACCTATGCCCAGAGACAGTTTGACCAGGTAACACCTGAGGAGGTTATGAACTCACGCCTCGTGGTTTATCCATTCAAGGAGCTTGAGATCTGCGTGTATAGTGAAGGGGCAGCAACCCTTATTATGGCTGAGGAAGAGACGGCAAAGGCGATATCCAGAAATAGTGGTAACCCTGTTGTCTGGATAACCGGTGTAGGAGAGGCTAATGAACATTCATTTGCCGGTAAAAACCAAAAGGATATGTCTCGGATCATGTCTGATTATTATGCATCCCACAGGGCCTATGAGATGGCAGGTATTAAAGATCCTACGAAAGCAATAAATATCGTTGAGCTCCATGATGCCTTTGTGCATCAATTAGAGATTAGCATGGCTGAGTTTGGGCTTGTTCCATTGGGCAGTGCCGATTCATTAATAGAAGAAGGGCTTATGACACCAGGGGGGAAGTATATCGTCAATCCCTGCGGTGGTTTGATCTACTGTGGTCATCCTGTTGGTGCAAGCAATATCATGTCTGCCTGGTCAGCCAGAAATGAGCTGATAAAGAGGGACATGAAAACAGCCCTGGTTCATGGAACTGGCAGCACTGTTGCCCAATACACAGCTTGTATGATCTTTGAATATGAATGAGGGTAATCATTTAGAAATGAAATAGAGGGTAATGGAGCAATTTCTTCAAGGCGATATCTATAGGGTGAATGGTTAAATGTATGAAGCAATAAAGAAAGACTGTAAAACGGAGAGAAAAAGATCATGAAAAAGAAAAAAGTTATTGATGATATATATATACCAGATGTGGGATCACAGGTAGAGACAATCGATGGTAAGGAATACCTGATTACAAACGACGCCATGTATACCTTTTTCAGGAGGACAAAGGGGGAATTTTCAGCCTTTTTCCTTGCACTTAAAAATGAGAAAAGACTCTTAGGATGTAAATGCACAAAATGCGGGATAGTCAGGGTACCACCCTTTTTAACGCATTGTCCTGATTGTAACTTTGCACCTACAGAGATGATTGAGGTTGAACAGGTGGGGATTATGAACAGTACTCCCCCCATTACCTACTTTGCCACATCCCTTTTTCAGCATATGGCACCCTATGGAAGGGGGAGGGTTATATTCAAAGGTGCTGACACAGCCATGAGTATAAATCTCTATACCACAACCGGTATCCTTGTACCTGGGATAATAACAAAAGGAACAGAGGTAAAGCTTATCTTCAGGGACGAACGGATTGGTGAGATGACTGATGTTTTCTGTGTACCCACAGCAGAGCTGACTCAGGAGAAGATAACCAAGAATGGCCTGCAGGAATCAGAGATTGATTGGGAAACACCTCAAGAACCATTGTTGCCTATTGCCTCTGAGGAAGAGAGTAATCAATACAGAAAAGCCCTGGATGAGATGAAAGACCTTATTGAGGATATGAACAGAAATGAGTCGGCACGAAAGGCCATTGCTGGCTGGAAGCGAGATATTCAGATTAAAACAAGAGGTGGGCAATTCGCAATCAGAATTGATGATGGTGATATAACGCTTACGGAGTCAGTAGTATCATCTCCTGATTTTATAATGGTCTGCGATGATATACATACCCTTCTTGACGGCCTGGCGTATAGGGGTGCGATTACTGACTCAGTAATCAATAAAAAGATTTGGATCAGTAAAAATATGGAGTTTAATACGATTTTTAAGTTAGACAGGATGGCTCGTTTTCTGGTGAGGTCGAAAAAGGTTTAACGTCTCAGTAATTATTCTGCTTGACGAAATCTCCTTAAATTACTTAAAAATTATTTAATGGATAGCATTTTTATTGCCTGAGAATGGTGATATGAGAGATAAGAAACTTACCTTGGAGACAGAAAAGACAGTGGATGAAAAGACCTCCAAGGTTGGCGTATCCCTGAATGTTGAGGTAGCTGACGGTGAGGGATCAACGTTGACTGGACCAGTGGTACTTGTAGAAAAATGTAGCTCCTATGAAATTTTAGAAAAAGAGATTTCACGAATCAAGGAAGAGCTTGATGCTTTATTATATAAATCAAAACAACTATTTG
>Ga0307420_1001390_pt1 | contig 10688 bp, 6 predicted proteins | sample SalMarWE160240MG_2_FD_202167 | JGI IMG/M metagenome (GOLD analysis project Ga0307420, IMG submission 202167) | Salt marsh sediment microbial communities from the Plum Island Ecosystem LTER, Massachusetts, United States - WE1602-40 | ecosystem: Environmental > Aquatic > Marine > Intertidal zone >... | reverse complement strand
GGGGTCAAGGGTTCGACTCCCTTATTCTCCACCTCCGCCCTACGAAGCCTTAGCGAAGTAGGGCTTCGCCCTTTCGCAGGCTTCTCCGGGCTTACACCTACGCCAAGGCTACGGTGCAGAAACACGGTGGACACAGTCCACAGTTGATTATTAAAGAGTTAGGACAAGCCTGGCTCTTTTTTATTTTATAGGGTTGCAATATGGTTGCAACATTCTTGATCAGCTGGGCACACAGAAAATAAAGCGCACACAGTGATGATATTTATCAGAGTAAACAAACTCACAAAGATCCAAAGTGGTTTTTTTGTCCTAATAAAACTAATTCGTATGATAATACCTGCCGAGATTAAAATGAAGATAAATTCTTTGGGAATGGATCTGGCTATTGATTAAACCTATAATCTTTGAAAAAATTCCAAATTTCAACACTTGCATTAAAATCCTGATTGGTATTCCCTGCTGGGTAACCAGCTGGACCAGCACCAGGCCAAGTATGTCCTCCATTGATCACTTTGTAATAAATTACCTTGGTTTTGTTGGTGCAATTTGAATAACTAATCTTTTCTACTGTACATTCATCAGTTGGATCTATATCTGATAAAATTGTAGTGTCAGCGGAAAAACAATTATTAAAATTAATCCAGTAGTTTACAGTCTGATCTGCTGAATTCCAGCCCATGATACCTCTAAAAGGTACCCACGGATCTTCAGTGCCATGAATCTAAAGAACCGGCATGGTATAAAGTGGATTACAATTGGCTGCGGTACTAGTTGAAATAACCCCAGAGACAAAGGATTCTTTTCTCCGCTAATAAGAGCATCATCAGATAAATCATGAAGAGAAGTAGAAATACTTTTGCTCCATATTATGAAATGTTTATGAAAAAGAATACCTCGGAATTTATTTTATAGGATATTTAAGATTCAAAAGAGAAGTCAACTTAGAAGAACAAATATTTATTTACTCCAATGCTTTATTAAGTTTGTCAATATCTTCATTGTTTGGAATAAAACTGGTACTTGCAAAATCAATTTGCCAAATATCATTGACCTTAACGAGATGATAAATCGTTCTAACCGGTATCTTCTGGCTATAAGGTTTCAAATACATTTGTTCCAGAGCTATAGCTGAATTACCATCTTTAGCAATACGTATTACAAGTTTATCAATTGTGATATCTATCTTTAATGAAGTATCGGCAAACGTCTGTTTAATAGTATTGTACATGTCTGTTTTATTCCAAAATTCCTTTGAATCAGTTCCACAGGAAAGAACATCATCAGTTAATAAAGCCATTACTGCATCAGCATCTTTTGCTTTTACTGCAGACCAATGTGCATCTAATACTTTTGTTACAGCTACTTCTGCTGCTCCTAAATCAACAAGAGCAACTTTAGTTTTGGTCTGGCAGGAAAAAAACATCATTGTTGCTAAAATTAAGAAGGACAAGGCTTTCTTCATTGTTTGGATTTAAGTTTATGAAAAATATTAGTATGATGCAAGTTACACCAGCAAAAAACCAAAGTCAAATATATTTTCGACTAAATACCCAAGCTTAATGTCTATGCTATTTGTCTAACAATTAGCTTTAACATTACACTCAATCATAGATATTCAACCGGCGAGCCGTTGCGAAGGGCCGGGCGTTAAGTCCCGACATGTTATGTCGGGATAGTGAGGAGCCTGTTTACAGGGGAGTACAATTCTCGGCAAATGTAGTGGGTCACAAAATATTACTTTATGCAAACCCACGTTTTGCCGTTTACCTGATTTTATTACAGTTAATAACCTTCTTTGTATTAATGTTTTACAATTAGCGGTATGCTTTCCTTCTTCTCGCCATTACTGATGCTGATTATATAACTCCCATTTCTTAGTTTACTGACAGGCAGAGTGAAGTATAATCCAGATTTCTTGTCAGTATAACACAGGCTTCCGTTTAGATCGTAGATCTGTACATCAAACTCAGGAACTTCAGTTTCCATGGTTTTGGCTTCGGTATCTCTTTGAGTTACAGTTATACGCACTTCTTCAGAAGCAGGATTTGGTGATGCAGAAAATCCATAACCACTGTATATCCAAATGATCTTTGGTACCCAGTATGATGGTCCACATGCATTTATTGCTCGTGCCAGGATCGTATAGGACACATATGAATCATAAAAGGTTATATTTATCCAGTCATACCACTGGGAATTGATAAAATAATTATACCATGAAGGCTGAACCTGCCATTCATATTGTGATTCGGACATAGGATTTCTAGGCGGGTCGGTCCAGAAACTATATGGTTCATTTGTATAGCCTGATGTGGGACCGGAAATTGAATTAAGTTGAGGGACTCCAACCCAAACATTTTTAGTCAAAGTGGTTGGATTGCAAATACCTCCTAAAATTGCTTTTACCCAACCAGTTCCAATACCGATTGCTTTTACTGTACAAGAAGTAGTTGTACTACTTTCTATTGAAAGATTTGAGCTTTTATCCCATGTTACTGTAGCACCAGATGGAAGATTATTTAAATAAAAAGTTGTATTTGTGGAACATACAATAGAAGGACCTGTAAGTGTTGGATTAAGTATTCCTAATGCAGAATATGCAAATGTTACATTTGATGGAGTTGTTGGATAATATCCTAAATATTGCCCTATTGTATTCCATACTTGATAAACATATGTTCGCAAAGTTGCTCCGGTTGAGGTTAGTGTATTTGGCACTATCTCACAAAACCCAATACCATAATTTGGATTTTTTATACTGAAACCTGTAGTTGTCAAGCTTCTACCCCAAGCTCCGGGTAGTGCACAAAAACTTTCTGGAAAAGTGATTGTCTTCCTTACCTCATGTTGTTTTACAAGGTAGTAGCCAGGATTAAGTCCCTGAACACCTGTCAAATACATATAAATATAGTTAGATGTATTATAATCGGTTCCTACTGTAGAAGTCCACTTTCGTAATGTATAAGGAGGTCTTAATAAATTTATGGCATGTTCAGCATTAATCCTTCCATATCCACTCCTTAAATCATACCCAGGTCCAATTTGAGGATCTCCTGCATAGTTAATATCATCAGTGCTAATTTTTATAATATTTTCTATATCATCAGGAGTTAATGTTGAATTGTATCCAACCAATAATGAAGCAAGTCCTGAAACATGTGGAGTAGCCATTGAAGTTCCTGACATGTCATCATAATTATTCTCAGGAAGTGTAGAATAAATATTTACACCTGGTGCACAGACATCAATATTACTGCCACTTACTGAAAAAGCTGCTATATGGTCTGTATTATTACTTGCCCCAACTGCAATTATATTTTCAAATCCTGCAGGATACTGAGAAACTCCCGGTTGATACTCTTCGTGGTTACCCATTGCGGCGACTATTGTTCGTCCAGCTTTAACGGCATATGCGAATCCCAGGGCTACTGTTGTGGAATATCTTCCAGGTATGGGTCTTCCATATTCATCATATCCATAAATTAATGCCCAACTATTATTTATTACTTTTACATTAGAACCATAATTAACTGCATCAACAATAGCTTGATAGATTTCTTGATCTCCACGACCATCAACTCTTTGACTATGGATTCTTGCGTTCCAATCAACTCCAGCAATTCCCTCTTCATTATTATTTGTTTCTGCTGCTGCTATTCCTGCTACATGAACACCATGGCCACTCCAGCCATAATCATTGTCTCCACCAGCTACCTTCCCATCTAAATCAACATGATTTTTATCAATTCCTCCGTCAATAATAGCAATTATATTGTTTTGATTTCCAGTATAAATATCCCATGCTGCAGTTGCATGAATATCAATTCCAGGATCGTTTAAATTTCTTAAATTCCACTGAAAACCAAAATATTCATCGTTAGGAATTGCGCAATGATATGCAATTCCATTTTGTTCAGCATAAAGTACTTGGGGCAGCTTTCTTAACTCTTTTAATACTAGATCTATTGAAAGATCTTTTGGAATAATAATTATAAACAACTTTGACATATCAATTTGGTTAACTACCACTCCGTCAGAAAGTGTTTTTAACGTATCTGCTTGGTTAAATCTTGGAAGTGCTATCTCCATCATAGATTCTGTAATACCAATTGACTTCAAAGAATATCTCAGATCATCTAAAAAAATATTTGGCCCCTTAGTAATTTGACCATTTATTACTTCAGTTTTTTGAGCTACACCTTTGGAGAAATAAACAAGTATTTCCTCAGAAGGATCTCTTTGGGCTAAAGCTGATGTAGCTATTAGTCCTAAAATCATGATTATTAGTTTTGTTTTCATTACTCATTTAAATTTTGTTAGACAGTAGATCGTTGTATGTTAATTGTCGTTTATTTGATCCGTCATTCCCCATTATCCACAACGTCCCTTTTTGAGAATCTATTCGATAATTATCAAAGAGAAGATATACTATTTCTCCATCTGGCAAAATTGAAAAGTCTAATATTGGATCTGTGGATACTAATTTAAAATCTTGACCGGTTGGCTTAACTGAATATAATTGGATACTATTTGAGTCATCTATATACTTTCCTAAAAAATATATTCGCTTATCAATTAGATTAAAACCTGGTCGTCCCTCAAGACGAAATCCCATTTTTGGTAAATCAAGAATTGTTGTTTCAACTGAAGTACATAAATCATATAAGAATAGACTATAAAACAAAGTATCACTATTCACACCATAGTATGGAAATCTTCTCTCTTTAATAATAAAAGTATGATTTACACCAACTGAATCAGTGATTAAAATACCACAACAATTCTCTGGAGGAGGTTCTATTATTGATCCACATTTAGTATTGTCAAAAACTATCCATTTACCATCATTACTCCATGCAGGATAAAAATCATGCCCCCCTGAAGACAATTGTATTATTGAAAGGGTATCAAAAGTTTGACCATTAAAGGGCATTTTATATATATTACCATTTCTCGAAAATGCTATCCATCTACCATCAGGACTCCAAGCCGGTGTTGTTAAAAAATAAGGAAGTACTCTTCGTTTATTGAAGCCTTTTGTGTCAACTATATAAAAACCCGCACTATCTAATGAATAAGTATATAATGCTTGGAGAGGGCAACTGACTCCATATTGGTAATCAATTTCTTTTATTGGTGAATGATTAAATCCAATAAGTTTTCCTGAGGGATGGCAGACTGGATTTATATATGGGGATGGAGGAATCCAGCTAAATGAAGGGCATGGACTTCCATTTTCGTTTTTATCATCACATGCGTTCAATATTATAAATACAATAAAGAAAACAGCTTTAGTATTAGATTTTATTCCTTTTATCATTAGGATTATGGACTTTATATAAAACTTACTTTTATAACAGATAGATAGTTAGTTAATTACGATTTTAATTTATCAACAAGATACTCTTCCCCAAAATCAATTTTTACTTCAATCCATTTTAGCAAATAATCTGACATCTGGTAAGTACTCCAAAATGAAGTATTCTATGGAGTCCTTATTTCCTTTTTTAATGGAAATAATCGCTCAGCAATCCTTCTATCAACAAGTTTATACTTATCAAATGAATAGTAGATTACCATAACACTTACAATTATTTAGACAATACACACATTGAAAAAACTTGCGGGGGCAAATTCTATATCAAATGTACGAAATTAATAAAATACAAGTCAAGTATTTTGCTATAATTTTTACATAAATAATGTAATTATATTTTTGATACTCTGAGGGATAGGTCTATAGGCTGCATTCTTTGGGCTATATAATAATTTTATAAATATGTATGCTCTAACTATATTTTAACATCTGGTACAGTTACTTTATGAAAACTAATAATCCATCCACCCAGGTCTTACCCCGGATGGATGGAATTAGTACGGTTAGTTTTCAGGGGTTCCTGGGGGAGAAGGAGGTCTCCTTTTTTAAAAGAGTTTTGCAATTCTCCTGTTAAATATGAGCAGCAACAGCAATACTATACTCCACTGGAATATGCACGACATGAAAGAGAATTGTTTGAATGGATTGTACCATTCACCCGGTACAAATGATTGTGCCAGCCACCATATGAGTAATGTTACTGCTGCGACAGGAATGAACCATGTAATGACATATATCCACCATTTCCCAAGCTTACGGTCTCCGGTCACGGAATTGATCTCGCTCCTTATATCATTAACGCCCTGTTTTATTATCATTGCAGCGATCATTGCCCCGGATATCATTAACGCAACTCCCCACACAAAATCCTGGTTACTGAGAAAGTTCAGGTTTCTTGCGGAAGGGATTCCAAAGAGGAACACCAGGATCACAATAACAGCTATTGCCCTGTTCCTCTTCAGACCGGTATCAATCAGGACCCTTGTCGGAAGCTCAAGCTGGGCGATAAGGGAAGAAAACCCGGCAAATGTCAACCCAAGGAAGAAGAGAACAGATAAAAGACCTCCTCCGAACATTTTATCAAAAAGCTGAGGCATCCATATGAAAGTCAGGCCTGTTGATGCAGGGCCGCTTGTCTTCATTATTTCGAGAACCTGTGGATCACTCATGCCCATTTCATGCTTCAGTATTGCGAACACTGTTCCGAAGACCATTATCCCGGCCAGGAGCGAGACCGTATTATTTCCTATACCTGTCAGGAAAGCATTACCTACAGCACCATGCTCCTTCTTCATGTATGCTGCGAAAGTCATGAAGAGCCCCCATCCGGCACCTGTGTCCCACGCGTTCTGTGTCAGTGCATCGAGCCATGTTTTTGGATCCCCAAGTTGTTTGAGGTCCGGTGTAAAAAGGTAAGCAAGTCCTTCACCTGCTCCCGGCAGGGTAACTGCCCTTATGACACTTATAATCACTATTATGAGTAAAGATGGTATGAGTATCTTGTTTACTTTTTCGATCGAATTTATACCTCTCCAGATAGCGATGGCGCCAAACAATATTGCGGCAGCATGAGTTAACAGCGGCCATATGCTTGCCTGGTAAGTGTTCCAGATCGACATGGCTGATTCAAAGTTATCCGGCAGAGGGTGAAATGCCATATAGACGAAATAATAGATGCACCATCCAACGACAACAGTGTAAAAAAATGTTATAGCAAGTGGTACAAAAGCAACAAATGAACCTACCCAGGTAAACCTTGCGCCCATACTTTTCACAAATACACCTACAACTCCTGAACGATGTTTTCTGCCGGATGCATACTCGGCGATGATAAGTGGGATGCTCCACAGGAACAGGAAGCAAAGCCATGCTATGAGGAAAGCACCTGCTCCTGTTTCGCCTCCACTCTGGGCAGCTATCCTCGGAAACCGCCATATATTACCTGTTCCCACAGCCACACCGAGGGCACTTAATATCAGGCCCAGTCTCGATGAAAATCGTTGTCCGGTTGAATCGTCGAGTATTTTATTCATCCCAAACCTGTTAATTGAAAATTGAGAAGTTTGAAATTAATATAAAGTGATAAAATCACTTGAAGAAACCTTAAAAAAATATTAATTGAATCTCAACATTGAAGATAGTTAAATACATTATTATAGAAGCATATTAGTTACTTCAAAGTCTGCAGGTATTAAACATTGGCACAATATAAAATATATAATCTCCACATAAACAACAGATTGCTTATTGATGGTCATAGATAATACTTAAGATTATAAAAATTTAATTAAAAAACACGTATGATTTTTTGTTTAGTTGAATTCATTTCATACATTTGCACCCGCTTTCAACGAATAGTTAGTTGAGGAGTTTAAGGAGATAGAGTTCCGGCTTAGAGAAGAAGGGGAGAGGAATGAGGGGGATAGGCCGGAAAAAATATCTCTGATTTTTTGGGGAGGACGATAAAATTTCTTATCTTTGACGTCCCAAAAAGAAAGAATAAAAGCGAAAGGTCCTCCTTCGCATAGTAAATCAACGGAGGTCATTTGTTCTTTGAAAATATGAAGTAGCAACCAGGCGAGATAGACAATCTCGTCTAAAAAACTTGTTAGTATTTTAGAATGAGACCAAGGAGAAGTCTTCGTCAAGAAATTAAGAATAAAATTTTTACAATGAAGAGTTTGATCCTGGCTCAGGATGAACGCTAGCGGGAGGCTTAACACATGCAAGTCGAGGGGCAGCATTAGGTAGCAATACTTAGATGGCGACCGGCGAACGGGTGAGTAACGCGTATGCAACCTACCCTGTACTGGGAAATAACCCGGAGAAATTCGGACTAATATCCCATGATGATATTTTGGGGCATCCCTGAATATTTAAAGTTCTGACGGTACGGGATGGGCATGCGTAACATTAGTTAGTTGGCAGGGTAACGGCCTACCAAGGCTTCGATGTTTAGGGGACCTGAGAGGGTGATCCCCCACACTGGTACTGAGACACGGACCAGACTCCTACGGGAGGCAGCAGTGAGGAATATTGGTCAATGGGCGCAAGCCTGAACCAGCCATCCCGCGTGCAGGAAGACAGCCCTATGGGTTGTAAACTGCTTTTCCAGGGAAAGAAAACTCCCGACGTGTCGGGACTTGCCGGTACCCTGGGAATAAGCATCGGCTAACTCCGTGCCAGCAGCCGCGGTAATACGGAGGATGCAAGCGTTATCCGGATTTATTGGGTTTAAAGGGTGCGTAGGCGGGATAATAAGTCAGTGGTGAAAACCTGCAGCTTAACTGTAGAATTGCCATTGATACTGTTATTCTTGAGTATGGTCAAGGCAGGCGGAATGTGTAATGTAGCGGTGAAATGCTTAGATATTACACAGAACACCGATTGCGAAGGCAGCTTGCTGGGCCATTACTGACGCTGAGGCACGAAAGCGTGGGGATCGAACAGGATTAGATACCCTGGTAGTCCACGCCGTAAACGATGATCACTAGCTGTTGGCGATACACTGTCAGCGGCAAAGCAAAAGCATTAAGTGATCCACCTGGGGAGTACGGCCGCAAGGCTGAAACTCAAAGGAATTGACGGGGGCCCGCACAAGCGGAGGAACATGTGGTTTAATTCGATGATACGCGAGGAACCTTACCTGGGCTTAAATGTAGAGTGCATCCCCGAGAAATCGGGGTTTTCTTCGGAACTCTCTGCAAGGTGCTGCATGGTTGTCGTCAGCTCGTGCCGTGAGGTGTCGGGTTAAGTCCCATAACGAGCGCAACCCCTATTGTTAGTTGCCAGCGGGTAATGCCGGGAACTCTAACGAAACTGCCGGTGTAAACCGAGAGGAAGGTGGGGATGACGTCAAATCAGCACGGCCCTTATGTCCAGGGCTACACACGTGTTACAATGGCCGGTACAGAGGGCAGCTACCTGGAGACAGGATGCGAATCTCGAAAGCCGGTCCTAGTTCGGATCGGAGTCTGCAACTCGACTCCGTGAAGCTGGATTCGCTAGTAATCGCGCATCAGCCATGGCGCGGTGAATACGTTCCCGGGCCTTGTACACACCGCCCGTCAAGCCATGGAAGTTGGGGGTACCTGAAGTCCGTAACCGCAAGGAGCGGCCTAGGGTAAAACCAGTGACTGGGGCTAAGTCGTAACAAGGTAGCCGTACCGGAAGGTGCGGCTGGAACACCTCCTTTCTGGAGAAGATTATCCTTACTATCTGCCTGGAGCTACTTTATTAATAAGTTTGGAGTTTAGAGTTGGGAGTTTGGAGTTATTTATTTCAGGCCCGGCTACTTCTTCATACTTTATATAAGATATTGAGTTTTGTAGTTTGAATAACTCCTAACTATAGGCACTCCAAACTCTAAACTCATAAAGTTCTTTGACATGCTGGAAAAAAAAGTTAATAAAATTTTTGATTACTCAAGAAAGTAAATAAGAGCGCATGGCGAATGCCTTGGCTCTCAGAGGCGATGAAGGACGTGACTAGCTGCGATAAGCTGCGAGGAGGAGCAAATATCCATTATATCCGCAGATTTCCGAATGGGGAAACCCATCACGTTGAAGACGTGATATCCCGAGCAATCGGGAAGCTAACCCGGAGAACTGAAACATCTTAGTACCCGGAGGAAAAGAAAACAATTTAGTGATTCCCTTAGTAGTGGCGATCGAACGGGGAATAGCCCAAACCGATGCCGTTTCGGCGGTGTCGGGGTTGTAGGACCGCTAACATTATTATCAATATTAAATGGAAGATTTCTGGAAAGTTATACCAAAGAAGGTGATAGTCCTGTACATGTACCTATTGATAATATAAGCGGTATCCTGAGTAGATCGGGACACGAGAAATCCTGATTGAATCTGCCAGGACCATCTGGCAAGGCTAAATACTACTGAGAGACCGATAGTGAACCAGTACCGTGAGGGAAAGGTGAAAAGAACCCCGAACAGGGGAGTGAAATAGTACCTGAAACCGTGCGCTTACAACCTGTCGGAGTCCCGAATACTCGGGATGACGGCGTGCCTTTTGCATAATGAGCCTACGAGTTACACCTCACTAGCAAGGTTAATCCCGTTAACGGGAGGAGCCGAAGCGAAAGCGAGTCTGAATAGGGCGTATAGTTAGTGGGGGTAGACGCGAAACTTTGTGATCTATCCTTGGTCAGGCTGAAGTTCCGGTAACACGGGATGGAGGGCCGAACCAGTAGACGTTGAAAAGTCTTTGGATGAACTGAGGATAGGGGTGAAAGGCTAATCAAACTGAGAAATAGCTCGTACTCCCCGAAATGCATTTAGGTGCAGCCTCGTGG
>Ga0307420_1001388_pt1 | contig 10691 bp, 10 predicted proteins | sample SalMarWE160240MG_2_FD_202167 | JGI IMG/M metagenome (GOLD analysis project Ga0307420, IMG submission 202167) | Salt marsh sediment microbial communities from the Plum Island Ecosystem LTER, Massachusetts, United States - WE1602-40 | ecosystem: Environmental > Aquatic > Marine > Intertidal zone >... | reverse complement strand
AAGGCGGGACATACTTCTTCACCTTGGTCACACGCAAGAGATGAGGGTTGCCGTCGGGCATTCACAAGCGCCCGGAGTTCGTGTTTATACGGGCGGGAATACTGATGCCGCTGAATTCACTGCTGGCACCGGAGGCACTCGACGATCAAGATTGAAATCCAAACCCTCTTGACACCGATGGTCGCAGATGGTACATTGATCTTGACTCGCCCCGGCGGGTCATACCGTGATGACCGTAGGGTGTAAAAACCTCATCCAGAGAGAATCCGCTCGAAAAGCCGCAATCTCAACCCGATTTGGTTTGCCTTTTCTGGTACATATGGTAGCACACTTCATCCGGAGGCGCAAACAAATGGGTTGGTTCGTTCTGTGTTACCTGTTTTCAACGCTGATATCGCTCGTGAGTATCGGCCGTCTGTCCCAACAGGAAAAAGACCTGGAGATCCTCCTCTTGCGCCACCAACTGGCTATCCTGGAACGGAAACTCGACAAGCCAGTCAGGCCAAACCGGGCAGAGAAACTGACCCTGGCCGTTCTGACAGCCAGACTGAGGCTGGTCACGCGCCGGTCGGCGAGCAGACTCCGCGACGTCATTCGCATCGTCCAGCCGGAGACAGTTCTGAAATGGCATCGGGAACTGGTGCGTCGTAAATGGCTTCAGAAACGGAAACAGAAAGGGGGGCGACCGTGCATCAGTCAGGAGCTTGAGGACCTGATAGTCCAAATGGCCCAAGAGAACGCGCGTTGGGGATACGGCAAGATTGAGGGAGAGCTACTCAAGCTGGGCTTCACAGTGTCTGAGTCCACCGTGCGGGATGTGCTCAAGCGTCATCACATCGCCCCTGCACCGGGACGGGGCAGCAGCAGTTGGCGTCATCTGATGAGCCATTACAAGGAACAGCTCATCGCCTGCGATTTTTTCACAGTGGAGACGCTCACCTTGAAGACACTGTACGTCCTCTTCTTCATCGAACTGGGTAGCCGGAAGGTGCATCTAGCGGGTGTCACTGCCAACCCGAACGAGACCTGGGTCACCCAACGGACTGGAACAGCCCGCGCTTTCGATACCGTCTTTCGGTCAGAAGGGATTGACGTCATTCGCACGCCGGTGCGGGCTCCGAATGCCAATGCGTATGCGGAACGCTGGGTGCGCACCGTACGCGAGGAATGCCTGGACCATCTGCTGATCCTGAACCAAGCCCATCTACGACGAGTGCTGAAAACGTACACGGAATACTACAACGGGGCCCGGCCCCATCAGGGGATAGGACAACGGATTCCGGTTGCACCAGAACAGTCAACCTGCACCGACGCGGTGGAGCATCGAAAGGTATTGGGTGGGATTATCAACGACTACTATCGCTCCTCAGGCGATACGGCTGTTCATCTGCACTGAACCACTGGTGGTTAGTCGGGTAACAACCTCAATCCTGGAAAACGCCTCGTCAGAATCATCCGCACCTTTCCCCAATCCTCACCGGAAGCGCCCAGCACCTTGTCGTGTTTCTGCGCTTTCTGGATATGCCTCAAGGGAAGACTCTCTCAATGCCACAGCCAGATTCCCTGAGACTCCTCAATTGAATCGTGATTCCCAATGACTTTTGAGCCTGCAACCATCTGGGGACTCGCATTCTTTCCCAGAAATCGACCAGACGAGGTTTTTACACCCTACGGGCTACCTTTGCTCGTGGCCCGATGTGCTCCGAACGACTAGCCCTGGCTGAGCGCCCAATGCCCTGGCTGTCTCGCGGTAGAGCTGCTTTGTTAATGATGCGTTTTCGCTTCAGTATTACCCCCTGCCCGGTTTCAGGTGACAGGGGATGAAATGGCGACCTATCACTTTTCCAAGGAGATGAAACTATGTCTGTTCATTCTTACCGCCATAATCTTGCAAAGGCACTTGGCCAGATCCAAAATAAGGAAGCTGGTATGGCTCTATGGAATTTTTTGTATGATTGGGGTAACCACCTGCCAACTTGTGTAGGAAAAATAAGAATGGCGCAGTTGGATAGTGGCCTTAGTCAAGAGTCGAAGGAGACGCTTGAGAGCGTGGAGGAGTCGCTCAAATCTTTATTGGAAGATATGAGAGGCGCATTAGTGGATTATGTCGAGAACAAGGCTTCGGTTTCCACATAGCTAGGTGGGTTGGGCCGAGACACGAGACTCAGAACCACTGAAACACTGAGAAAGATGAGGCCACTGAATAGGTACCGCGCAGCCAATGTCTTTTGGAATGCGCGGGGCTTGTTCAGTGGCCTCAGCGGGCATCGGTGATTCAGTGCTTCCGGGGCCAGGGGCGGCAGTGAACAACAACGGATTGAGAATGGAACGAATTCGCTCTACAATTCGCTGATTTCCAAATTCGTTGTCGTGCATTTTGGCGCGGGGGCAAAAGCCCTCGCGCTTTTGCTTGACAGCCCTCAGCAAGGTAGAGTATACTGGCCCTAGTCTGGCCGGGCTTACCGGCCCGGCAATCGTACCTTGACAACTGAATACACCGATTTCGGCGTCCCTACCTCGGTGCGCTGGACGGGCGCGGCTCATCTGGCGCGCTCTCGTACACTAGATCGCTGGGCCGCCGTGGCGAACAGCATCGGCGGCGGGGGCGGGGCGATCGGCGGGCCGGCCAAGGTGGGGCGGCTATCCTACCGGCCTGGATACAATGGCGGGGGCGCGGCGCGGGGTGTCTCGCAGGGCCACCGGGGCTATGGCCGGTTCGGGCACGTGAACGTCCCCAGTTCGGGGCCCTTGACGTACCGTGGGCCGACGTACAATATGAGCCGGGGCGGAGATGGGAGTGGGGACTACGTAAGCTCCGTGCGCAAGTACGACCAGCCGGCGTGGGCGCGGAACCGGGCGCGGAACGTCGAGTTGATCGGCAGCAGGTATCGCGGGGGAGGTGGGCCGGGCAACTGCGCGCCGACGGGCACGCCGGAGAAGGGCTTCTGGGAGGGGCTGTGGGAGCACCTGAAGCCGGGGCAGATCGTGCCGTACCTGTGGCAGGAGGCGCCCAAGGTGGCGGAAAGGCTGTACCAGGTGGTCAGGGCGTTGCCTTTACCCCAGCCTTCGGACTTTGCGCCCGGCCTGGGGCCGCTGATTCCAAAGCCGGTGAGGGAGTTGGTCCCGGAGCCGTATCGGGATGTCCTTTTCGGGCCGCCGGATTGGTACGAGGAACTGATGCCGCCCGGCGTGCAGCAGTGGGAGGGACCCGAGACGGTCGGCGAGTTGATAGACGATACGGCGGCGTGGCTGCGGACGCCAGAGGGTAGAGCTACGGCGACACTGGTTTTAGCCGGCGTGATCGTGGTGGCCACGGGAGGAGCGGCCCTGGCGGCGTTTGGGCCGGGAGCGGTGCTCACGGCAGCGGCGGTGGGCGCGGGAGCGGGGGCCGTGTCCGGGGCCGCCGGGGTGTGGATCGATAGCCAGTTCTCGGGAGAGGAGGCCAAACCTGCGGACTATATCCGGGGCGCTTTGGAAGGGGCCATCGGTGGGGCGGTAGCGGGGGTGGTGGGGCGGTAGCGGGGGTGGTGGGGCTGGGCGGGGGTGCGCTGGGACTGCCGGCGGCGCTCACCGGGGGCCTGAGCGGTTTCAGCGTGGGGGCGATCCAGACGGTCGCTGCCAACAAGATGAGGGGCGACCGGTGGTACGAGGGAGTTTCCCAGGCTGCCATCGTGGGGGCGATAGGCGGTGGGGTGGCCGGAGGTGTCGTCGGCGCGATGAATCCGCAGAACCTGCCGGCGAAGGTGCTGGTGGGTGGGATGGTGGGCGGCGGGGTGAGCGCGGGCACGCAGGTAGCCTTCAACGTGGCCGGAGGGCGGCCCTGGAACGAGGGGGTGGGGGCGGCGTTCGGGATGGGGTTTGCCAACGGGGCCATCGACGCCTTCACCGACTACTACGGCGATATGCTGGTGGAGCGGGCGATGGTGCCGCGGCCCGCGCGCGGCGCGGCAGGCGACGCGGATGGCTGGCGCAGGCCGGGAGACGTGGATGATGCGGATGGCCGCCTGCGCAGGTGGATGCCGGAGGAGTGGGACGCCCTGGCGGTGCGAAAGGCGCTGGACGTCTTCCGCGACCCGAACGCGAGCCGGACGGAGTTGTTCTGGGCGCAGAACAGGCTGCTGGACGCGGGGGTCCGGGGGGTGTGGCAGGGCGGAGAGTCGCTAGAAATGTTGCGGGGAGACGATGGTACGACTGTCTTCTGGCATGGTACAAGCTCAAGGCATCGTGGTGGCTTTGAGGAAGGGGCAAGAATTAGGGCTACAGGCGAAGAGGGCGTTCAGGACTTTGGGAAGGCGTTCTATACTACGAGAAAGCTTAGTGAGGCGATTGATTGGGCTAGTATGCGCACCTCTGGTATGGAGGATAGATATGTCATAGCAATCGAGGTGGAGAGGGCGCAACTTGACACTCTCGTAGGCAAGGAAATGAGTCCTTTTGAATATCGCCACGGAGTTACCCGCGATGAGTATGTCGGGAACATTCGCAAGACACCGGAAGAAATAGAGGTAATCCGTTCTTCTGCCGACTACATGTATGGGCCAGTTTCGCCGCGCATGGAGTACCCGGGGTGGGAGCAACATGCTTTCAAGAGTCAAAGAGCTCTTGATGTGTTGAATGCTTCTCCGCGGTCGATCTATCGGGTGACGTCGGATAGTCAGCTTGAGCTAGTCAGAAGAATCGTTCCTAACCCAGGTGGTATGCCCGATGATGTCTTCCTTGGATTAGGTGATCTTCCATCAACAAGAGCCAGGCAGTTCCAGTCAGTCGTGCAAGAGGCTCAGGCTCCGATCAATGTCGTCGGTGGGATGGCAAGCCAGAGGCATCATCATTTACCTTCGGAAATCGACGTTGATGTCTATATTGAGAAGCAATACAGAGATATGTGGACGCCAGAACTGAGGCGAAAACTCGGTCCTGTCGATTTTCGTCCAATGAACGATGAGTTAGCGTACGAGATGGGTTGGTCAAAGCTCCCTCCAGGTCTCCGCAAACCGTACATTAGGTTTGCTCCTAATAAATCACCAGTGTGGGTAAGGGAGGACTGATGATATGAGTGCCGTTTCACCAGCCAAGATGATGGATGTTCTGCATGCTTTGTATCTTGACTCTGTCGAACTTGGCCCTCGGTGGGCTAGCTTGGATATGCTAAGAGATCTTTATCAAAAGAATCGTGCTCATCCCAAAGTGTGCAAAGCTCAAGCTGCTATGAGGTTGGCTTTGTCGGAGTGGGGTGATGAGCAGGTAGCTGACTTCTTGCTAAATTACCTTTTCCAGCCACCTTTATCAACTGAAATGCGGTCGAGATCACCGGAGGAGCTTCGTGAAGTTTTATCTACTGTTTACCAGCATCTCTTTCTTGAGTTTGATGACGAGAATTCGTCTACCGAATTGTCCCCTAAGCAAGACGAGAAGGCAATGGATGAGGAAACTGTGATGGGTTTGCTTGGGTATATTGAGTCACACTATGCTGATGCCGAAGCTATTCAGTCCAAGTGGGGTCAATACGCGAGGGCCGTGGAGTGGGCAAAGTTACTGAAAAGGTGGGATTTGATTATCAAGCTTTTGGATACTTTGTCCTATCATCTTACCCATTCGCATATTCCAGATCAAGGTGTAGAGACAAGTCTCTCTAGGTCTGAGACAATGAAAAGCTTTTGGCAGCAAGGGAGAGCACTTGTGATGGAAGGATTGCTAGCTGCCAGGCAAGCGGGAGACCAAGTGTCAGAGGCCAAGTTCCTTGGTGAGCTAGCGAGGCTTGAAAGTTATCTGGGTGGTTTTGAGACAGCCGTAGATTGTCTGAAGCGAAAGGAACTTCTTGTCAAATCGGCGTTGGAAAAATGGAATGTTTCGAGAGAGCTTCTTTTGCTCGGAAATCGGGCAAACGCTCGGGAGAATTTCTTGGCTGCCCGGATGTGCTATCAAGCGAGTTTGTGTATGCTTCAGGCGCGAAATAACAAGCGCGGCATGGCTGATGTGCTGGATTTCTTGGCGGCGAATGAGACAGCGCGGCTTGAGAAAGGCACTGAGACAGAGGAGCAATTCAGTGATGATTTGCCTACCGTGGTTAATTCACTGTGGAAGCTTGGTGATACGCTTCGAAGAGCGGCAGACCCGAATCAGGCGGAAGAGGTGGAGGAAGTCTCGTCAATATATGAGCTTTTGCAGCAAACTTTGGAAAAGTTGAATTCTCCGGAATAGGCCGGGTCGGGTCTCGTGCCTCGACCCAGCACAACTGCCGGGAATGAGTTGGCCAAGAGCGCGGGGGCGAAAGCCCTCGCGTTCTTTTGTTTGACATCCTCGATCGGGTTGGGGTATACTGGCGGTAGTTGCTGGGCTTGGTTTTGCAGCCCAGCGGTGTAGGACTTTTACAATTCGATAGCGATGATGCCTTCTGAGGCAGCAGTTTTGGCCAGGGCCGAAACTGCCATCCCGTAGGGGCAGCCAGCGGCTTTAGCGTGGGGGCGATCCAGCGGGCGCTGACCAACTGGGCGGAGGGAGGCGCGTGGTACGAGGGCGTGGTCCAGAACGCCGTCGTCGGTGCGGTAGGCGGGGCGGTGGCGGGTGGCGTGGTCGGCGCGATGAACCCGCAGAACCTGCCGGCCAAGGTGCTGGTGGGTGGCTTTGTGGGCGGCGGGGTGAGCGCGGGCACGCAGGTAGCCTTCAACGTGGCCGGAGGGCGGCCGTGGAACGAGGGTGTGGGGACGGCGTTCGGGATGGGGTTCGCCAACGGTGCCATCGACGCCTTCACCGACTACTACGGGGACAAGCTGGTGGACCGGGCGATGACGCCGCGCAGCGCACGCGGGGCGGTGGATGACGTGGACGCCTGGCGCAGGCCGGGGACGGTGGATGATGCGGATGGCCGCCTGCGCAGGTGGATGCCGGAGGAGTGGGACGCCCTGGCGGTGCGGAAGGCGATGGATGTTTTCCGCGACCCGAACGCGAGCCGGACGGAGCGGTTCCGGGCGCAGAACAGGCTACTGGACGCGGGGGTGCGGGGTCCGTGGCAGGGCGGGGAGTCGCTGGAGCAGATGCGCCATCGGCACCCGACAGACCCCGATGCCTACTGGGACCCGACCGCTGGCAAGGCCCACGAGGGTCGATGGCGCAGCCGGAAGACTGGCAGGATAGTCGCTGGTGATCCGCCAGAAGGGGCGCGGACGAGGGTAGGGGCAGAGTCTGATGTCGATATCAAGGCTCGTGCGCTTGAGAATGTAGACCCCAAACTCAGACCGTCTGCGGAAAAGGCATTTGATATCTTGGCTGATCCAAATGCGAGTCCAGATGAGCGTTGGGCAGCGAAGAATGTGTTGCAGCGGTTGGATTATGTCACAAGACTGAAAGAGCAGTATGGTATACCTGAAAATGTGGTTATTAAAACTATTGATGAGATCGGAGTGTGGGAAGGTGATGAGATGCTGCGCGTTTGGTTGGGTACCAGGCCTGCATCAGGTAGGTTTGATGCGCAAGGAAACAAGATTCCTTTTGAAGGTATCAGTGAAACATGGCCATCCCAAGGCATGGTGATGCGAGGAGGAGCAGCAGGTGAATATAACGCTGAAGCTCAGGCAAAGGGATACAAACCCAAAAAAGTACTGAAGGGAACTCTTGGGGAAGATGCTTGGGTTCCCTTGGCCAGGAAGCGTTTGCAGGAGCTGGGGGAGCCAATGCCTGATCCTTTGAACCCCCTAAAAATAGAAGATGGGCTACCTTTGATGATTGACTATGTTGCTGCACACGATGGAGAAATAATGTTTGCCCTCCATGAGGGTATCGGAAACTCCTCACTCACGAGGTTAGAGCTCAATCATATTCTTTCGTCTCCAGAGGCTCTTTCGAGAACCACTTTTATCGTTAAGTGGTATTACTTGAATCCACGCAACCGGTAGTTGTGGGAGGATGAATTATGACAAAGGTGACAGTGGGGCGATATGCTTTACGTCAGTATGGTTCTATCTTCTTTGCGTCGGATGCTTTTTGGGATTCCAATTCTGGTGTCTTTGGCGTCGCCAGCAGTACTCACTCCTATGATCTTTATCCCATTGCGGAACGGGATGTGCAGGCGGCCTTTGAAATCATAAAGAAGGGTTTGCCCAAATCTGTTGCTGATGGGCTAACCGGTGTGGATCTGTTGCAGGGCCAGTTACAAGCAATCAATCAGGGTTTTACAGAAATTGACTTGCGTACACATATTGCTGGTATCGAGTTTCATCGTTCCTCAAAACTCCCAAAACCTATCAACGATCCAGAGGCAAGACCATTGGTGAAAGTGATCTTGCTACAACTCAAGGGCCAACAGTTATATATTGCCAGTATAAAGGGATTCCTTGTTTATGTGATACGTCAAGAAGGGCAAGAGTTGGTCTTTGGATGGGATTGGTTCAGGCATGAGCGCGTTATCGTTGGACCTGATTGGCCTGGGCCGTTCATCGCGGGCAGGTCTGGCGGGCTGAAAGCATCGGAGATATATTCTTTAAGAACTGAAGTGAAGCCCGGGGATTTGATCGTTGTTGCTACCGAATCGATGTCGGAGGTGATTGCCGCAGCCCGACTAAATCAACTCGTGAGAACATCTGGTTATGACAGCGAAGCAATTGGCCGTCACCTGATGCACACGTTGAAATCTATAGCACCTGAAGATTCTCTAGAGCTAATGTCCTCTAGCGCGACTAAAAGTCGTGTCAGAATGTGGGGGGCTGCTTGGGCAATTGCGCGTGTGGGAGAGTAAGCAGCCAAGTAGACCGAGTCGAGGCACGAAATCCAGCACAACTGTCGGGAGTGAGTTGGTCAAGAGCACGGGGGGTGAAAGCCCTCGCGCTCTTTTGTTTGACACCCTTGATCGGGTTGGGGTATACTGACGGTAGTTGCTGGGCTCGGTTTTGCGGTCCGGCGGTGTAGGACTTTTACAATTCGATAGCGATGATGCCTTCTAAGGCAGCAGTTTCGGCCTGGCCGAAACTGTCATCCCTTAGGGCGCTGCTCCGCAGGGGCAGCCAGCGGCTTTAGCGTTGGTGCAATCCAACGGACGCTGACCAACCTGGTGGAGGGCGGCACGTGGTACGAGGGCGTGGTCCAGAACGCCATCGTCGGTGCGGTGGGCGGGGCGGTGGCGGGTGGCGTGGTCGGCGCGATGAACCCGGAGAACCTGCCGACGAAGGTGCTGGTGGGCGGCGGGGTGAGCGCCGGGACGCAGGTGGCCTTCAACGTGGCCGGAGGGCGGCCCTGGAGAGAGGGTGTGGGGACGGCGTTCGGGATGGGGTTCGCCAACGGTGCCATCGACGCCTTCACTGACTACTACGGCGACATGCTGGTGGAGCGGGCGATGACGCCGCGGCCCGCGCGCGGCGAGCGACGCGGACGCCTGGCGCAGGCCGGGGGCGGTGGATGACCCGGATGTGCGGAGGGCGCTGCGGATCTTTGACGACCCGAACGCGAGTCGCCAGGATCTGTTCTGGGCGCAGAACAAGCTGCTGGACGCAGGGGTGCGGGGTCCGTGGCAGGGCGGGGAATCGGTGGAGCAGGTACGCCATCGGCACCCGACAGACCCCGATGCCTACTGGGATCCGACCGCAGGCAAGGCTCACGAGGGTCGATGGCGCAACTGGAAGAGCGGCAGGATCGTCGCTGGTGATCCGCCAGAAGGGGTGCGGACAAAGGTAGGGGCGGAGGCCGATACCAAAGCGAGTTTGGAACTACGTAAAATCCTGGAAGTCGGCCCTGGGCCTGTCTCTTCTGATCATCTAGAACTAATGAAAATGTACGGTGAACAAACAATGCTACAAGCTCTCCACAAGGCTTACCCGAAAGCACAGTTAGGGGCTGTTGATATTCGTGGAGATATTATCAAACGTGTCGATACTCATTTTGTGCGCGAAGGCTTGTTGCCTGAGAATACCTTTCTGCGCCAAGCGAGTTATACAGATCCAGATATTGTCAAGGAATTTGGTAGGGCTGATTTAGTGGTCAACGTGGCTCCTAGTCCTCAGTTGATTCAAGATGCTGGTGGAGCGGCTGGCTATGTGAAGACATTGCTAGATTTGACGGAACCTGGTGGAAAGATTTACGTTGCTGTAGATCCTACCACTTTGGACGCTTTCGATACGGAACTGGAAGTGGCTTTTCGGGAGTTGACAGGTGCTAAACCGATCTATCATTGGGGTGGTAGTCTTTCCGAGAGCCACCACTTGCCGCTCGATGATGTGTATTCAGTTTGGATACGAAATTTGCGTTCTACGGAGAAGTGGGTAGAGTATTTGGCTATCCGGAGGTAAATTATGATCTCACGACGCGAATTTGAACGGAAGAAAACCGAATCTTTTGTGACAGAGCTTTTTTGGAATCTTGAGACGTGGATTGACTCGATTGAAGAAGATGTGAATACCCCTGGATTGTCTCAGGATAGGCAGGAACTTGAAAGGCTTATTCGACATGGACTAACAATGCGTGTAAGTAGATTGTCTTTGATGGTGCGCGATGCATACCGAAGGTTGTTTGCACTTCCACAATTGAGTGAGCAAAAAAGGCTGCAAGAATTCTGGTTGAATGATGAGATTGACCGAGTTATTCGTTCTCACAAGTCGTTTTTCGAAAAGATGGGAGTCAGTATTACTGTCGCGGACTTTCCCCGAGCAGTTGTGCAGTGCGAAGGAGGAGGTTTGCCCGTCACTTATATATTATGGTGGATTTTGGGC
>Ga0307420_1001387_pt1 | contig 10692 bp, 9 predicted proteins | sample SalMarWE160240MG_2_FD_202167 | JGI IMG/M metagenome (GOLD analysis project Ga0307420, IMG submission 202167) | Salt marsh sediment microbial communities from the Plum Island Ecosystem LTER, Massachusetts, United States - WE1602-40 | ecosystem: Environmental > Aquatic > Marine > Intertidal zone >... | reverse complement strand
AAACTTGGCATCGCCTCTGGAACAGGGGGATCTCCAGCAGTACGGAAACACGAAAGTAGACGCTTCGGGAATTGAAGAGGACCATCGGTCTGAGAGAAACGGCGAGTCGTTTCTGATATGCGAGGAGCACGGCGGCTGCGGCATGGACCTGCTCGATCCCGAAGAAATACGGATCCACTACTGCACCAACCATCACTCCCGCTTTCGGAATTCCCGGCTCGGCTCCTTGTGCCCGGACAGGGAAACCGGAAAGGAGCAGAACCAACACAACGACGGAACAACGATATTTCATTTTCCAAACACCGAACATATTCTATACTAGAAGTCTCGATACAATCACAACCAAGGAGGAGTCCTGTGGCTGAATATCTAGGACGAAAGTGGGAAAAACAGGAGCTGGTCTCCCTGACCGGGGATCCCCAGCAGATCGCGGGCATCACCCGCTGCACCCTGGATGAGGGCAAGGCGGCGGGGGTGCAGGCGCTGCAGGTGAACACCGGCGGGGGCTTGCAGTTCACCGTGCTTCCCGGCCGGGGCATGGATATCGCCGGCGCCACCTTCCAGGGCATAAACTTGAGTTTTCTCTCCCCTACCGGGCTCACCTCCCCGGCCTACTACGAGGAGCAGGGATTGGCCTGGCTGCGCAGCTTCTACGCCGGGCTGCTCACCACCTGCGGGATCGCCAACGCCGGAGCTCCCAGCGTGGATCAGGGGCAGTCCTTCGGACTGCACGGCCGGATCTCCAACGCGGCGGCGGAAGATGTCTGCGTGGAGCAGGAGTGGCACGGGGATGAGTACCGCCTGGTCATTAAGGGGCGGATGCGGGAGGCCGAGGCCATGGGAGAGAACCTCCTGCTGAGCCGCACTCTCCGGACCCAACTCGGAGCCAGGGGATTCGTCCTGGAGGACCGTATCGAAAACAGGGGGTTCGAGGCCCAACCCCTGATGATGCTCTACCACTTCAACTTCGGTTTTCCCCTGCTGGGATCGAAGGCCCGGGTGGTCGGCCCCATCCGGGAAACCGGTGCCCGGGACGAGGAAGCCCGCAAGGACAGGGGCGTGGAGGAGGCTCTGATCTTTCCCGAGCCGATCCAGGGGTATCAGGAGAAGGTGTTCTTTCACAAGCTGGCCGCGGATGAATCGGGCAACAGTTTCGTTGCCCTGCTCAACCGCGACATCGGAGACGGAACACCCCTCGGCATGATCCTGCGCTTCAATACCAAAGAGCTTCCCGAGCTCACCGAGTGGAAGATGCCCCGGCGCGGTTTCTACGTCATGGGGCTGGAGCCGGGCACGGTGACCCCCGTCGGCAGGGGACCCCTGCGGGAGGCGGGCAAACTGCCGCTGCTGGACGGACAAAGCGAGTACAAGATCCGGATTCATTTCGACGTGGTTGCCTCAGCCGGGGAAATGGACGCGATCGAACAAGAGGCCCAAGAATTGACAAACGCGTAATGGAGGAACTCCGGCTCCGCCCGATCGGCATCATCCACTCCCCCTTCACCGCCGCCAAGGGAACGCCCATTCAGTCGTCGGCGGGGCGGGATGTCCGGGCTACGGTGGAGGTATACCCGGAGTACGCCGAAGGTCTTCAGGACCTGGAAGGATTCTCCCACCTGATCCTGCTGTACCACTGCCACCGGGTCAGGCCGTACAGCCTGACCGTGCTGCCCTTCATGGACTCGGTTCCCCGCGGGGTGTTCGCCACCCGGGCTCCTTCCCGGCCCAATCCGATCGGCCTTTCCGTGGTCCGTCTGCTTTCACGGGCGGGGAATATCCTCACTATCCGGGAGGTGGACATCCTGGACGGTACACCGCTGCTGGACATCAAACCATACATAGAAGATACGGACGTTCGCCGCAAGACCCGCAAGGGCTGGCTGGAGGGCAAGATCAAGGGGGTGCACAATACCCGGGATGACTCCCGCTTCGTATAGAAGGAGGGATGTAACCGCGAAGACAGATCAGCCCAGGAAGACGGAGGGAACAGGAGGACGGATAGGCCGAAGACGGCGGATAAAGCGAATGGGACAGAGCGTGAGACTAATGCCTTTACCGGTCGAAACGTTATCCGTATGATAACGATACCTTGATAACGAAACCATACTCGAGGAGGAGTCATGATTTTCGAGTGGTTTAAGTCTTTGGATCCGATCTTTCAGGCTCTGCTGGCCACCTGTTTCACCTGGTTTATAACCGGAGCCGGAGCCGGCCTGGTGTTCTTCTTCAAGACGATCAACCGCAAAGTGCTGGACGGCATGCTCGGCTTTGCCGCCGGGGTGATGATCGCGGCCAGCTTCTGGTCCCTCCTGGCCCCGGCCATCGAGATGGCGGAAAACGACTCGAACCTCCCAGCCTTCGTCCCCGCCGCCGTGGGTTTTCTGCTCGGCGGCGCCTTTCTCTTTGCCATAGACAAGATCCTGCCGCACCTCCACCTGGGTCTGCCGCGCAGCGAGGCTGAAGGGATCTCCACCACCTGGCAGCGCAGCGTGCTGCTGGTACTGGCCATCACCCTGCACAATTTCCCCGAGGGGCTGGCCGTGGGCGTGGCCTTCGGCGCCCTGTCCGCCGGACTTCCCTCGGCGACCCTGGCCGGAGCGATGGCCCTGGCCCTGGGAATCGGCATCCAGAACTTCCCGGAAGGAACGGCAGTGTCGGTGCCGCTGCGCCGGGAGGGTTTTTCCCGTTTCCGGTCCTTTTTCTGGGGACAGCTGTCCGGCATCGTGGAACCGATCGCCGGGGTCCTGGGAGCGCTGGCCGTGATCGTGGTCAAACCCCTACTGCCCTACGCCCTGGCCTTCGCAGCCGGAGCCATGATCTACGTGGTGGTCGAAGAGCTGATCCCGGAATCTCAAGCTGAGTCGAACACCGATGTGGCCACCATCGGGGCTTTGCTGGGATTCACCGTGATGATGACCCTGGATGTAGCGCTGGGATAGGAGAACTAATGCTGTTGAATCTGAGACTTATCGCATCCACCTTTCTCATGATCTTTCTGGCCGAGCTGGGAGACAAGACGCAACTATCGATCTTTGCCCTGGCCGCGAACCGCAAGGCCTTCCTGTCGGTGCTCATCGGGGCGACCGGGGCCTTGATCCTGACGACCCTGATGGCCGCGGTTCTGGGTTCGGCGATCGGACGCTTTGTTCCGGAAAAGGTGATCAAGATCGCAGCCGGAGTCGTGTTCATCGGCTTCGGAGCCCTGACCCTCTACGAGGCCTTCAAGGCCTGAGCATCAGAAAGAATTACCGATGGGTCTGCTACAATCGATGCGGAAAATTGGGCTCAGATCGATCCTCTCCAGCGCGTTGACCCTGGAAAAGGAGATCTACAATCTCTACTCCTCCCTGAAAGCGGAACTCGCCGGCATCGAGGTACCCCAGAGCCTGGTTCGCATCCTGGACGAGGAACTAGGCCACCAGCGCCTGATCCGCGATATGATCGACGACCGCATCGGTGATCCGGAGTTGGAGCAAATAATCGCAGGAAAAGAACTGCACATCCACGATCCACAAGCGGTCGAACCGCTTTCAAGCGATCGCTACGACCAGATCCGCAGGAGCCTGAAGACCATTCTCGAGAAGGAGAGGGAGATCTACAACTTGTTTGCCGCCCTGCATCACAAGAGCAAGATCCCCGTCGCCCGCCGGGCGTTCGGCTTCCTCGAGGACCAGGAACGTACCCACGTTATAGTGCTTGAAAAGCTGTTGGGTCGATCCGAGAGCTGAGGTCGCAAGATCTGAGATAGGCAGAGCCGAGCTTGCCTACGGATCCTGCAGATACTTCTGGTAGGGATAGTTCCAGAAAAGGGGGGCCTGATTGTTGGCCAGGCGGAGATCCACGAAGCGTTTGGCCGCTTCGACGCGCTCGGATACCGCTATATTCTCGAGGTACTGTACGAAGTCGCCGTATTCTTTTGCTGTCAGGGGAATTTCGAGGGTATCGAACATGGCTACGCTTCGATTTCCCCCGGAGTCTTTGGCCAGGTAGAGGATCTTGTCCGCCCTCCGGAAAAGCTCCTTCTCATCCGCACAGGGTTTTTTCAGCCGCTTCCCCAATCCCTGGGCCACCCCGATAGACAGGGTGCCGAGCCCCTTACCCTTCCAGCGTTCCAGGAAATCCTCGATCCCTCCCCGGTAGGTGGGATCAGCCTTCTTCTTCTCCGCCAGCTCTTTTTGAGCCATGAGCAGGGGGATTTCCTTCAGCCGTTCCGCAAAACGCTCCTTGAGCAGTTCGTAGTAGCGGCTGCGGATGCGGGCGGCCTGACCCAAGGCCGCGGCGACATCACCCTTCACCGCGACCAGGAGCTCATCGCCGCCAAAGCGAACGGCCAGATCCTCATCCCTGCCCGAGGAGAGGATCACACCTGCGGCCAGCTTCAGGATCTCATCTCCAAAATCGTGTCCCAGGGTGTCGTTGATGGCCTTGAAGCGGTCCAGATCCATCACCATCAGGCTGAGCGGCTGCCCCGCCTGCCGGCTGTTCTGGAACAGAGCGGGCATGAAGCGCAGGTACTCGTTCTTCGAAAACAGACCGGTCAGCCTGTCGATCTCTTCGAAGTCCTTCTTCAGATCCACTCGCAGCGGGGTTTGATCATTTTCGATCTCTTTGTAGATCCTCCGCTCCTCCGCGGAAGCGAAAAGCACCTCGGCACCGGCCTCTCCCAAGCGGCTCCGCTCGTCATTGAGCAGGAAATCCATTACTTCGGTGAATCCGAAGAGGATCTCCAGGAACACCCGGTTGTATTCTCCTAAGGGATTTTTAAGTATCCTCTTCTCTTCCGGAAGAGCCTCGATATAGCAGTGAATCTGATTCATCAACGGACCCGGCTGACGCTCGACCAGATCCTCCCGGTCGAAGCGCTGGCGCACGATCGGGTTGTCGGTGTTCAGCTGATCCCTGCGGATGACCAACTCGTCCAGGAATTCGTGCAGATCCTTGGTCACTGCGTACAGAGGACGGCAGCGGAAATACTCCTTGCGGTCCATGATCAGGGCTACATGCCCGTAACCGCGGATGATGTGATTTCGGATCTGGTTTATCGTCTCGATCGTTTTGCGGGCGATTGTAGAGTTCAGAAAACGGCCCTCCCCCTCCTTCTCCCGAAGGGAAAGTTCCTTCTCGAAGTAGTCCACCTCCTTGAGATAGCGCAGCAGCACTTCCTCCCGGGCCGCCCGCCACTGTCGGCGAATCTCTGTGAACAAATCCGCCGACCGCAATTTGCGGCTGCGGAGGGGATCGACCAGGTCCACGAGGGTTTCCGGATTGAGAGACTCCAACATCTGACCGATGAGCTCGTGCAGGACAATCACCGGTGCCAGCGGATCGTAGCGGCTGATCTTCCAGAGCAGGTCCATGAAATCGAGCCGACGGGACACCACGGGGCCCCTGTAGTCCCGATGGGAAAAGATCTTCTGCTGAAACCACAGCAGGATCGAGTAATCCCCTTCCCAGATGTGTTGAGCCCGGCATCCGGGGAAGGCGTAGTCCAGGATGGTGAGGATTCCGCGGAACTCCTCGTTGAAGTCGAACACCGGTTCTTTCGGTTCTTCGAGTTCCTCCAGTTCCTCCGGTTCCTCCGGCTCCTCCTGTGGGGATTCCTCACGAGATTCCTCTTCGGACTCCGCGGCCTGAACCGCTCGCCCCGGTTCACGTCTTTCCCCCGAAGGGGCAAGCTTCCTAGATTCCCGGACGATCAACACCTCTTTTATGTCCAAACCGACGAAGGCGTAGATATTCTCCAGGATCGAAGCCACCTGCGCCTGGGTTCGGAAGCGGTTCAGCATCTTCAGCAGGGCCGGATACAGCTGACCGGCGAACCATTTCAAACGGGTGTAGCAGGCCAGGAAATCGGCGATCTGATGATTTATACGGGTGCAAACCTGCTGAATCTTCTCCTCGTCCGTATACACGCGTTTGTACAGGCCTTTGATCAACTCTCCGGCACTGCGGATCCGCTCCTCCAGGACATCCGGATCGGCTTGAACGCCCAAGGTGATTCTGTACACTCCCTTGACCACATCCGTCAGCTCGAACACATCCACGTTCTTCTGCTGTTCGAATCTGCTCCGCAGGGACTCGAGAGCCTCGAGCAGCCGAGGGGGTATCTTCTGAAAGCTCATCATCAGGCGGTAGCCCGCAGGTTCCCAGTTCAACAGATCTCTCGTCAGGTCGCCCTTCAAATTGTAGCCGCTGTCGCTGACCCGGCGAAGAAACCCTCCTCCCGTAAGCAGGTTCTCGGCCATCTTCTGCAGCTCCAGCAGCGTGTGGACCAGGCTGTACCCTTCCGGGTCCCCACGATGGGCGCTGTCCAGAACCAGGGTTTTCAGAAATCTCACCGGAACAGGATCCCGGTTCGGCCAGAGAAAGGAGAACAGACTGGATAGAAATTGGCGAATTCCGCTGATCTCGAAGCCCTCGCTGTAGGCGAAGCTCTCGATCTTCAGCCGGACGCGATAGGAGGGTCGTTTGCGCCGGCGCCGATGGAAGAGAAAACGCTCCGCCGCTTGCTGAGCTTCCCTCTCACCTTGGCGAGCCGGTCCCAAGGCGCCGCATTGGCCCACCGCCTGCTCGGCGGCGCCTCGGCCGGGCGCACCCCGGCCGGCCGCAGCCGAACCAAGGTTGCCATCCACCTTGATCTCCTTGGCCGCTCTGGAGAAATCCCGGTAGAGCTTTCGTCGTTCCTGGTCCGACAGATTACCGTATTTGCCCATACCCTTTAAATATATCCTCCTCAGCTTGTCTTTTAAAGATAAACCCGATACTTTGGGGGGATGCGAAAGACCCTCAGAACCAGCCCGGAGCGGATACTCGGCGGCTCGATTCTGCCGACGTTGTTGAAACTTTCAGGACCGGCGATCATCGCCTTCATCTTTCACACCACCTTTAACTTCGTGGATCGGCTGTTCGTCTCCCGTTTGGGACCGGTGGAGCTGGGAGCTCTGGGCATGGCCTTCACCGTACAGAGCATCCTTATTACCATCGGCTCGGGCACGGGGATCGGGGCCAGTTCCCTGATCGCCCGCTTCATCGGGGCGGGCAAGGAAGAGCAGGCCAACAACGCTGCGGAGCACAGCCTGCTGATCATCCTGGCGTTGGCCCTGATCACGACGATCTTTGGGCCCCGGCTGACCCGGCCTCTGTTCTTGCTCCTCGGTGCCTCCGGGCAGATGCTTCCCTACATCCTGAGCTACATCAACATCATTCTCTACGGATCGTTCTTCCAGTTCTTCTCCATGATCGGAAACGGGATCCTGCGGGGCGAGGGAAACACGGTCATTCCGATGCAGGTCATGGTCGTGGGCACGCTGGTCAACATCGCCCTGGATCCGCTGTTGATCTTCGGTATCGGTCCCTTCCCCGCTCTCGGTGTACAGGGGGCGGCCCTGGCCACGGTGATCGGACGGGCGGTGAGCTGCATCGTGCTGGCCACCTCCCTGTTCGGGAAGAGGAATCTCGTCGTTCTGAACATGCAGGCTTTCCGCTACCAGGGGGGGATCATCGGGGGGATCTTCGCCGTAGGCGGACCGACCATCGTCGGACAGCTGTCCAACTCCCTCGGCTTGAGCCTGCTGTTCATTCTGCTGCGACCCTACGGGGACATGGCCAAGAGCGCCTTCACCCTCGGCTTCACCTACCAGCAGGTGGCGACCCTGCCGATCATCGGTATCGCCCAGGGAACCCTGACCATGACCGGCCAGAACTTCGGAGCCGGCAGGATCGGGCGGGTCAAGTCGATCGTCGGGAAATCCCTGCTGGTCTGCATGGGGGTCATGTGCGCCTTCGCCCTGATCATGATCCTGGGCAGGGGAGCTCTGGTCAGGGTGTTCAGCGACGTCGGGGAGGTCATCCGCATCGGCAAAACCATGCTGACGATCTTCGCCCTGGGTTTTCCCTTCCTGGCGGCCCGCTTCATCCTGGCCAGCTTCTTTCAGGGTCTGGGCAAAGGTTTTGCCGCCTTCGTGATCAACTTCTCCTACATCCTCATCTTCGCCATGCCGCTGGCCCTGCTTCTGTCCCGGCTGATCGGCATCGAGGGGATCTGGACGGGGATCGTTGCGGGGAATCTGCTCAGCTCGATACTGGGCGCTGTTTGGGCGGCGGCTACATCACGCCGGCTGGAGGCGGGCATCGAGGAACCGATTCCCGCTGCACAATCACGGGAATAGAGCCTGTAAGGCCGGCTCGTCAATCCCGGCAATACGTCTTTCCGCTGAAAAATCAACTTCGGGAACTGAAAAACTGTCAGCTCAGGGGGTATCTGCCGAAACGGCGCAGGGGTCCGGGAACCGATAGCCGCGGTGATCCCGGATATCCCGAACGGGGCTCTCCCTGACGACATCGATAGTCTCGCCGGTAACCTGCCGCCGGCTGCCCCACTCATCGACGTAGACGTCTTTGCCTATGTACTCTTTGGTATAGTCCGGGCGTGCCACCACTCCGTCGATGTCCAGATGATCGATCAAATCGAGGGGATCCTTGCTGCCCGCGATATCCCGGCACACCTTCCGATCGATGGCCCACTCGAAGGTAGGTACCGAATCCGGTTCCTTTCGCTGCAGCGCTTCCAGCACCCGCTGTCTTCCCGTCATGATCGCCCCTAGAGTAGAAGATGCGCCGCAATGCGTCAATAAATACGTACCGGAGCGATGCCCGCATCACTGCGCAACGAACAGCATCAGATACACCCCCAGCACACGGTAGACCTCCGCGGCGGATTGGAAGGTCAGGATCCGGGTGCGCCGCAGATTCAAGCGCAGCTGTTCCAGCTCCAGGGTTGTGCGCCGTCCCTGCTGAAAGAGAAGCTCCCCCTCCTGCAGGGCGACTCTGTCCCGTTCCGCCTGGATCTGGGCGCTGGCCAGGGCCTGTTCGACGATGGCGATGTTCTGCTGCTCCAGCGACTTTTGCAGGCCCGCGGAATACGCTTCCGCGGCGATCTCCATACGCTTGACCTCGATATCCTCCAGAAGATCTTGCCGCTCATCCCTCTTGAGCTGATTCGGGGAGAAACTCAAACTCATGCTCATGCTGTGAGAGTCGGGATACGCATAGGGGAGAGTCACGGCCGTGGAGAGGTTCAGCTCCGGTCTCCAGGCGGGGGTGGCCTTCAGCTCCGCCTCCAGGGCCGTGAGCTCCAGTCTCAGATTTTCCAGCCCTTCGGTGACAGGTTCTACCTCGTCGAACCGTTTGACCTCGGCTTTCCGCCGTTGAACCATTCCCATCAGTTCGGTGACGGGCAGCTGCGCCACGGCGACCTGCTCGTCGCTCGGGGCGAAGAGCAGCTGCAAGTTTCCCCAGTCGCTCAAGTAGCGCTGCTCGCTGTCGAACAGATCCTCCCGCGCCTGTATCAGATCCACCAGTTGGTCCTGGACGTCCTGGAATGAAGCCTCCCCCACCTCCTGCCGGCGCTGGGCCAGCTCGTATTTCCTCTGCTCCAGTTCCTCGGTTGCGCGGACCAGCTCCCGCTCCATCTCCCTGATCAGCAGGTTGAGGGCTGCTTGCTCGGCATCCAGATAGATCTGCCGCTTCAGATAGCGCTCCCGGATCAGGGTGCTGTCGAGGGTCTTCTGCTCCGTATAGGTCTGCCTGGGGGGTTCGAAGGGTTTGAGGGACAGGGATACCGACTCGCCGAACAGCCCCGGTTCTTCTACGGCTGCCGAGGCACCCGCCGACAGCTGGGGGAACAGGCGGAGGGTCAGATTCGACTGCCCGTACCATGCCCCTGCTCCAGATTGTTGCGGCGTATAGCCCCCACCGACGGACAGGCTGGAATCCATCAGCTCCGGCTCCCCGACCAGATCCTTCCGGGCCCGTTCCACGTTCCGCGCCGCCTTGAAGATCTCCAGGTTGCGGGACTGGACCTGCCGGGCGATTTCCTCGATCGACAGGGTTACGGTGGGCTGCGGATCCTGAGCCCAGGCAGCGACCAGTCCCAGGGAAACCAACGCGACTGCTAAAATGGTTCTCTTCATCCTATTCATTCAGGCTTCCCCGCTTTCCCGCTTCCCGGCTTCACGTTGATCAGGCTCAGGATGCTCGGCACCATGAAGAGGGTGAACAGGGTCGAGATCACCAATCCCCCGGACACGGCGATGCCCAGGGGCTGCACGATATTGGATCCCTCGCCCATGCCGATGGCGATCGGCAGCATTCCGAACACCGTGGTCAACATGGTCATCACGATCGCCGTGAAGCGCAAGCCCGCCGTTTCCACCAGGGCGTCGATCTTGTCGGCGTGCTTCGGCAGAATCTTGAGGTAGAAGTCGATCATGATGATGGCGTTGTTCACCACGATCCCTCCCAGAAGGATCGTACCCAGCATGGAGTTCAAGCTCAGAGTCGATTTGAACACGTAGAGGCTGAGCACCACCCCGATGAAACCCAGGGGTACGGTCACCAGGATCACCAGGGGGATACGCAGGGAGTTGAACTGGAAGGCCAGCAGGAGATAGATCAACGCCACCGAAGCGCCGAGCGCCACGAACAGAGAGTGGATTGCCTTGTCCAGCTCCTCCTGCGGATTGTCGAAGGTGATCGCGTAACCGGGCGGAAGCACGAGCTTTTCCTGCAGCAGCTCCCGCACCTGCTGCTCGTATTCGGCCCGGCGGGCCGCGGGGGTTTCCGGCGGCATGCGGGCATAGAGGCGGAAAATCCTCTCCCCGTTCTCCGAAGCGATGCCCGCCACCCCCATGG
>Ga0307420_1001386_pt1 | contig 10693 bp, 7 predicted proteins | sample SalMarWE160240MG_2_FD_202167 | JGI IMG/M metagenome (GOLD analysis project Ga0307420, IMG submission 202167) | Salt marsh sediment microbial communities from the Plum Island Ecosystem LTER, Massachusetts, United States - WE1602-40 | ecosystem: Environmental > Aquatic > Marine > Intertidal zone >... | reverse complement strand
TGGTACTTATGCTGGTAACTCTTCCAGGCTGCAAGTATTTTAAGAGTAAGAAATTATTTGGCAGGAAAGCCGACACAATGGCTGTTTGGCGAGCCAGGCAAAGCAGTATAAGAGTGGCAGATTCCATCAGAAAGGTGCAGGAACGCTTACAGGCAATCGAAGATGCCAGACTCGATTCAATAAGGGTTGCTGAAGAAAAGAGAGCCTTGGAGCTGAAAAAGAAATACAACATTATTGTTGGAAGTTTTATTACTCCGCAGTATGCCAGGGATAATGCGGAAACATACCGCCAGAAGGGGTATGATGTGAGGATAATTGAAATGGAAGGCGGGAGGTTCGAACTTGTATCAGCCGAAGCCCATGAAAGTTTCAGGACGGCTGTTATACGCCTTCAATATTTCCAGGATAACGTTGAGATAGGAGCCTGGCTATATGTGGTAAAATAAGTAAAATACTTAAATTTTTTCCCTGAATATCGTTTCATTTCTGTCAGGACCTACAGAGACCATTGTTACGGCAATTCCTGTTTGCTCTTCAATGAATCCAATGTATTTTTTCAGATTTTTCGGAAGCTTGTCATATTCTCTTATGTCTGAGATATCCTCCTTCCAGCCCGGAAATTCACGGTAAACAGGTACCACAGGCGAATTATTGAATGGTATCTCGAGGCATTCGCTGCCTTCAGAAATATACGATGTACATACCTTAACAGTTTCAAATCCTGACATTACATCGCTCTTGGTGATAAAAAGTTGTGTAACTCCGTTAACCATAATGGCATATTTCAGTGCTGGCAGGTCAAGCCATCCGCAACGTCTTGGACGTCCGGTTGTTGAGCCGAATTCATAGCCTTTATCCCTTAAAACAGTGCCGGTTTGATTGTTAAGCTCGGTAGGGAAGGGGCCGCTACCTACCCTTGTACAATATGCCTTGAAAATACCAAATACCTCATCAATTTTATTTGGCGGGATACCCAGACCGGTACAGGCACCTGCACTGATCGTATTTGAAGAGGTTACATAGGGGTATGAGCCAAAATCAATATCAAGCATTGTGCCCTGTGCCCCTTCAGCAAGCAGCTTCTTACTCCCGGATATAAGATTATTGATTTGATATTCAGTGTTTGTGATCCGAAATCTCTTAAGGAGCTCAATACCTTCAAACCATCCTTCCTCATATTCAGCAAGTTCGTATTTGAGATCATAGCTTTTCAGAAGGGAAAGAAGCCTCTTCATGTGATTGTTGTATGCTTCCCTGAAATCTTTTTTCAGAATTTCTCCCACACGAAGCCCGTTACGTGCTACTTTGTCTGTATATGCGGGACCGATTCCTTTAAGAGTTGATCCGATTTTGGTATTTCCTTTGCTGAGTTCAATAGCTGCATCGAGAATTCTGTGCCCGGGCAGAATAAGATTTGCCCTGGCCGAAATCATCAGCCTTTTAACAAGCTCATCCACAGGAGGTTCGAGGTCCTCAATCTCTTTTTTAAACACTGCCGGATCAATTACTACACCATTGCCTATTATATTTAACTTGTCAGGGTGGAAAATGCCCGACGGAATAAGATGCAGTACATGTTTCACATTGTTGAACTCAATCGAATGTCCCGCATTAGGGCCACCCTGAAAACGGGCTATTATATCATAACCGGGACTAATAGCATCGACAATTTTTCCCTTGCCCTCATCACCCCATTGCAGACCTAACAGAATGTCAATGTTCATATTATGGATATTCTGATATAAAATAACAGATCACAAGTTACAAAATTATTTAACTTTACTGGCAGACTGACAGCGATTGTTAATAAATGGCTGTATACTATTTTAAATATTCAAATGTTAATTAAGGTAAACATTAATTACCGGTTCCAGGGATTTTATAAATTTGATAAAATGATGAAAAATATGTTAAGGTTTTCGATTGTGTTTTCCATCCTCATCTCAATGATTGGTAAACCTGCCTGTGGTCAGGAGAGGGATGAAATGTTATTTTATAAGTATATTACGTTGTCTGCATGGAATGGCTTTTATTATGGTCTGGCTGCAGATCATATTTTTGAAGTTGATGATGAAAAAGCAGCAGTTGCTATTCCGGTTATTACTGCAGGCACCATGGCATTGATTCCGCTCTTAACTAATGAAACGAGGACCATCACTTCAAACCAGTTGCTGCTAACAGGTCACGGACAGCTTATAGGATGGGCTCACGGCGGATCTTTAGGATTGCTTATTAATGGTGAAGATTCATTTGATGAGGGAAAGAGTAAGTTAACCATTGGACTGGCGGCGCTTACAAGTATAGGATTGGGTGTTGTAGGAAAATCACTGGCAATAAAAATGGACTGGTCGGAGGGCAGGGTTGCTCTTTATCGTCATTATGGACTTGTTATGCCTGCGACAGGAGCTACGATAGCCCTTGCTTTGTCGGATGATGCGAGAGTATTTGGAAGTTCTGTTTTGCTGTTTGGGGCGGGTGGTTACTTTCTTGCCGACAGGATAAACACCTGGAATGAATTTACCAGAGGGGAAATGCGTGCAACCCAAGCCCTTACAATATTAAACGGGACTCTGGGAATGTGCATCTTTGTGGACAGTGAATCCGATGACTTTTCAAAGAACCCGGGATGGGTACTGCCAGGGATAGGGCTTCTTGTAGGAACTGGTCTGGGCCATATTTGGTTAAAAGATACAAACCTGACTCCCCAGCAGGGAATGACAACACTTTATGCAGCCGGACTTGGTTCTCTTATAGGTATTGGACTGGCAATCCTTGTCGGTTCTGAAGAATTTGATCCGATATATTATCTGCTACCATATGCCACAGGACTTGGTACTTATGCCTATGCAGTAAATAAGATGAAAAATAAGAATGCTGCACAGGTTTATTTACAGACAAAAAAGAGCAGGGGAGACTGGACCTTTTCTTTTATGCCTCAAAACCTGTACCTGAATAATAGGCTCCTTGAAACCGGAAACCTTATGAATAACAGACTGGTGGGGATGCAACCGCTTTTTTATGCATCCTGTGCTTTCTGAAAATGCTTTGACTAATTCTTATCGAATTTCTTTTCACCTGAAATGCCATAGATATATAGAGAATGATAGTGGGGTGTGAAGTTATTCAGCTCACATGCCGTTTTTATTATCTCATTGATCCTTGGATCACAAAACTCTGTAATATTACCTGTTTCAATATCAATCAGGTGATCATGCTGACTGCATTGGAAAGCCCTCTCAAACTGGGCTATGTTTCTACCAAACTGATGCTTTACAACAAGATTACACTCCAGAAGAAGGTCTATAGTATTGTAAAGAGTTGCCCGGCTGACCCTGTAATTCTTGTTTTTCATGAAAATATATAGAGATTCAATATCGAAATGTCCTGATCGTGAATATATTTCATCGAGAATAGCATATCTTTCAGGAGTTTTCCTGTGCCCCCTTTTTTCAAGATACTCAGTGAAGATTTTCTTAACCGTTATTTTTGCATCGTCACTAATCATATTTGGTCTAATTTAAAATAATAGCAAAAATATACATTTTTCCGTTCTCAATGTATAATCAGATATATGTTACGGATTATTTCTTGAAATCTTCAACTCTTGTTACGCTCTCAATGCCTTTGAGATTGGAGATCTTTAGTATCAGGTTGTTAATGTCCTTTGTATGATGTACATATACATCTATTGTTCCTGAGAATATTCCATCTTTGACCGAGAAATTAACATTTGTCATGTTAACTTTCAGTTGGGATGAAATAATATTTGTTATCTCGTTGACCAAACCTATCCTGTCAATCCCGTTAATATGGATCCTGGCCAGGAAGGATACAAGTTTATGTATCGCCCATTTTACGGCAATTATTCTATGCCCTTCGTTTGACATCAGTCTGATTGCTTCAGGGCATTTGGGTTTATGAATTACTATGGGGCCTTCAGGGGAAAGATAACCTATGACTTTATCACCGGGTATTGGATTGCAGCATGAAGCTATTTCATATGATTGTTCTGCATTTTCAACATTTTCCCTGAGAAGGAAAGGGACACTTGTATCAATTTTTTCAGGTTGTTTCCCGTTTTCTTTGGTCTCTTTCTTTGCTCCAATGAATTTCAGATCCCAGTATTTTATGACACTTTTAGCTGAGGTTTTCCTTAGTATTTTTTTCAGGTTATCGAGGTCAATAATACCCAGTTCGATACCTGCATAGAGTTCATCTTTATTCATCACATCGTATGTCATAAGCAGCTTCTTCAATACTTCAGGATTGGGAGCAACACCAATCTCATTCAGCTTGGCCTCGAGTATTTCCATGCCTTTTTGTACCCTGTTGGTAGTTTCAGTTCTTAATGCATTCTTGATTGCTTCTTTGGCTTTTGATGTTCTCACGAATGAGAGCCATTCCTTTTCAGGTTTTGCAATATCTGAGGTTATTATCTCTACCTGGTCGCCGCTCATAAGCACGGCGCTTATGGGATTTAGCTTATAATTTATTTTGGCTCCGATAGCTTTGTTGCCAATTTCGGTATGTATCTCGTATGCAAAATCGAGAGCTGATGCCCCTTTTGGGAGGCTTACCAGCTTCCCCTTCGGTGTGAATACCATGATTTCGGAGGAGAACAGGTTCATCTTGAACTCATCGAGGAATTCAATAGGATCCTCAAGGGGATTCTCGAGCATGATCCTTATTTTTTTTATCCATTTATCAAGCTCACTCTCCTGTGACCCCTCTCCCTTGTATTTCCAGTGTGCAGCATAGCCTCTTTCAGCTATCTCATCCATTCTTGTACTTCTTGTCTGTACCTCAACCCATTTTCCTTCAGGACCCATAACTGTCACATGCAGAGCTTCATAGCCATTAGGTTTTGGACGGCTCACCCAGTCACGCAGACGGTCAGGTTTTGGCAGATATGAATCAGTGATCATTGAATAGATATTCCAGCATTGTGTTTTCTCAGGGATGTCAGGTATGGGTTCAAATACTATCCTTACTGCAAGGACATCGTAGATCTCCTCAAAAGAAACATTTTTTGCCTGCATCTTCTTCCATATGGAGAATACCGATTTTGGACGGCTGCTGATATCGAATTTAAAACCTGCTTCTGTTAGCTTGTCTATTATGGGGAACGAGAATTTGTTGAGAAAGGATATATACTTTTTTTCGCTTAACTTAAGTTTTGAAGTAATCTCTTCGTAGATATGAGGCTGGCGGAATTTAAAGCTGAGATCCTCAAGTTCACTCTTGATGGCAAATAATCCCAACCGATGAGCAAGCGGTGCATAGAGGAAAATCGTTTCACCGGCAACCTTCATCCTTTTGTGTTCGGGTAACGAATCGAGAGTCCTCATATTATGAAGGCGGTCTGCTATCTTAATAAGAATCACCCTCATATCGTCAGAAAGCGTCATCAGCATTTTCCTGAAATTTTCAGCCTGCATCGATGAAGAGCTTTCCTTATCGTATGTACCCGAAATCTTTGTAAGACCATCAATCAGAGAAGCGATCTTGGTTCCGAAATCCCTCTTTACGTTATCAAGCGAATAATCGGTGTCTTCAACTACATCATGAAGCAGTGCCGTTGTTATTGATTTGGCTCCAAGACCGATCTCCTGGTTTACAATTTTTGCTACGGCAATGGGATGCAGAATATAAGGTTCTCCCGATTTACGACGCATGTTCCAGTGAGCTTTATTGGCAATCCTGAAGGCTTTGTCAATCATCTCCCTGTCGCCTTTTTTATCGCATCTCAGAAGATTATTTACAAGTGAATCATATTCATCCTGAATATGTTTTATATCCTCCTCATCAAAAATATCCTTGTTCCCCATAAATATTCAAGACAACTTTTCAAGCAATTTACAAATATAGTCTTATTCGGGTAATTCTGGAAGGGGTACATTGATGAAGACCGGAAATTACTTTTTTGATCTGTAAACAGTAACAGTACCGGTTTTATTCACTTTGTTCCCTGATGGCTCCATTACATTTAAAAACCACAGGAAAACACCTTCCGAAACCGGAACACCGTTTTCCGTGCCGTCCCATTTTTCCGCATAATCCCTGGTTGTAAAAACCCTTCTCCTTTTCAGGTCAGTTATTATAAGTTGATATTCAACCGGTGTGAATGAAAGGACAGGATTAAAAAGATCATTAACGAGATCCTCATCGGGAGTAAACAGGTTGGGAACAGTTATCCGTTCAGTAACATGTGTGCAGACAGAGGATGAACTGCTTTCCCCATTAAATCCGTAAGAATTCGCTGTTTCCGTCGCTTTGATAATAAAACATACCTCCTGTCCTGTTACATCATACATAAGATCAGAATATGCTATAGAAAAGACCGTATCATAAGGAGAAATTGTATATCTCTCTTCATATGTTCCCCTGGTATTTATTAACAGCTTATAACTATCGACTATTCCGTTCCACTCTTTATATGGATTCCAGGCAAGATGTAATTCATTTTCAATCCTTTCCAGGGAGAGTACAATATTTGAAGCTACATTCGATATGGTTATCGCAACATCACAACTGTTGACAGCAGAAAGTCTGTAGTAATTAATTTCCGAGATATCTGCATCAGTGTCAGTATATAATAATAATTCTGCTTCATCTGGAAAATATTCAATTTCCTGGAATGAGCCTGATGCTCCTGTTTTTCTTTCAAGGATATATTCAGTGATCTCTGACCAAGGATCTATCTTAAATGAAAGCAGGATGTCATTTTGCTGAGTCACAGTTGCAAAATCTGCATTTATCCACTGCGGGGGCTTTTGCATTATTGTGTTCAGGCAGGCTTTGTTTGAAAGGGAAAAAACATCTCCTTCTATGTCTGTCCTGATAATAAAGCAATATTGTGCATCAAGTGAAAAATCATCCAGAGAGAAGCAGCTGCTGTCACCCGGAATTTCCCCTGCTTCCGAATAGATACCTCCATTAACCGAATAAAGCACGGTGTAGCTCTCTACCTGCCTTGGGTATGATTGATAATTGTTCCAGTCAAGCCCTATTTTTTTATTACAGGTATCTAAACTGGCAGTTAAAAAAACAGTATTCAGGAAATTTGACAGGGGACTTATATTACCTGCACTGTCAAAAGCTGCCACAACATAAGATACGGAGAGTTCGGAGGATTTAAGGTTGTTGTGTATATAGCTTGTTATCAGAGGATTATGAATTGTATCAAGAGAATACCCTTCATTTTTTCTATATTCGTAAACCACGTACCCTGTTACATCAGGCGAGGAGCTTGCTGTCCATGATATCTCAGAATAACCTGTTAACTGATTAACAGTTACCAGCTCAAGGACCGGTGATACGGGCGATTCAGTGTCTGGCTGACCCATAACCTTGATGGCAGAAGAGATAAGTAAAATGATAATAGTATATAGTGATTTTAACCTCATTCTTATCCTGCCTTTATTTCATGAAGATTTTCAATATTATAATACGTACCTGCCAGTGTTGTTATTTCATCAGGAGTAATAGTTCTTATTTTTTTAATCAGCCTGTCGTAATAGGAAGTATCAAGCCCGAACTCCCATACCGATCTGAAGCTCTCTGCCAGGGCAAATGGTCCGTCAAACATCCTCACCATCTCTCCGAGCATATAGTTCCTGACTATCTCGAGCTCCTCCTTTTCAACAGGTTCATTTTGTAATCGTTCTATTTCAAAATATATCTCATCAACTGCTTTTTGAGTACTTTTTTTACTCACTTCAGTTGAGATAATATTAAAACCGCTGAGAATGAGTGATGAAACCATTGAATGTACTCCGTATGTCAATCCTTTATCCTCCCTGATGTTTTTCATCAGCCTTGAGTTAAAATATCCGCCGAGTATTACATTTAATATTTTCAGTCCAGGATAATCGGGATGACATTTGTTAATAGTAGGGCAGCCAATTCTGACAGCTGTTTGCACAGCTCCGGGCTTCTTAATATGGTTTCTTCTGTTTTTACTTTCTTTCAAAAAATTGAGTGATTCTTCGATATAAACATCACTTGCAAAATTTTCACCAAAATGCCTGTTCAACAGATCAAGGGTCCTCATGTGTATTTTGCCTGATATGATAATGGCCAGTTTTCCAGGAGTGTAATTTGCAGCATGGAAATCTTTCAGCAGGGGAGGATTCATGTTCTCGAAATCCTCCGGAACTATCTGTCGGCCATATGGATGATGATTTCCGAAAATTGATTCAAAAAAATGTTCCATAGCGAGATTATTCACCTTTTCCCTGTTCACAAGATACAACTGTAAACGTTTTTTCATCAGTGCTTTAAGTTCGGCTTCATGGAAAAGAGGCTGAATGGCTATTTCCCCGGCAAGCTCAAGTATCTTTTCAATATATCTGTTTATAAAAAAGATAGTGAAACCTGCGCGGTCTTTTTCTGCATACAGGTTGTAAAATGCTCCGTGGAAATCGAGTATTTTATTTAGTTCCGAGGAACTGTAATGGAGAGAGCCCTCCGTAAGCATTGTATTTGTTGTGGATGCAAGCAGCGGCAGATATTCCTGTGCCTGACCTGCATCGAAAGTAAAATCGATCCGCATAACATCCTCAGTACCAGCTTCAATCATATACACCGGGATCCCGTTATTGAGTTTGACCATAGCGGGCTGCTGAGTCCTTCCGGGATCAACTGGTAAAACAGGCGGTTTCGGTGGAAATACAATGCTCATTTTTGCCTTTTTCCTGCGGATTTATAGTAGAGGGTGCTGCAGTTTGAAGGATCGAGATACTTCCGGGCTGCTTCTGTCACCATCATACTGTCAATTTTTTTGTATATATCAACCTCATTATTTATAAGGCCAGGATTACCTATCAGCTCAAAAAAAGCGAGATTCATTGCTTTATTAAGAATATTGGTGTTGGTAAAGACATTTGAGGATTCATATCTGTTCCTGACCTTTTCCATCTCACGGCGAGGGGAACAGGAGTGTTTAAGGGTGTCAATTACTTCATATACTGATTCTTCGGCATGACGGATATCAACATCTTTCATTAATTTACCATATAATATAATGAGACCCGGGTCAATATCCGAAGTGACATAGGCGTTTATCTCGCTGAAAAGTTTTTTCTGCCTTACCAGTTTTGTATAGAGTCTGCCTGATTCTCCTCCGGAAAGAATATCTGTTAACAGGTCGAGGGTATAAAAGTCGTCGCTGGTACGAGGTCCGGTATGCCACGCCATATATAAAGCGTCAGCAGGAACCTCTCTTTCCACAGTCAAAACTCTTGCTTCGGTCTGCACTGGTTCTGATGGAAATGTTTTCGATTTTACAGCTCTTTTCTCAATCTTTCCGAACCATTTCTCCGACAGGCTGATACCGCGGCCGCAGGTTATATTTCCAGTCAGGGTAAGGATTGAATTATTGGGTGTATAATGAGAAAAGAAGAATTCCCTTACTTTTTCCTGATCTGCATTCATAATATGTGAAATATCCATCCCTATCGTCGGCCAGCGGTACGGATGGATCTTGTAGACAAGAGGCCTGAGCAGAAGCATTGCGTCTCCATAAGGCTGGTTTAAATAACGTTGATTAAATTCTTCGATTATAACTTTTTTTTGGATGTCGAGATTTCTCTGCGAGAAGTCCAGAAGGTTCATCCTGTCTGATTCGAGCCAGAAAACAGTTTCAATATTTTCTGCCGGAAGAGTAACATAATAATCTGTAATATCGGTATTTGTGAATGCATTGTTCTCACCTCCGGCTAAAAGCAGATGTCTGTCAAAATCCGGAATTCTTGCTGTACCCCCGAACATCAGATGTTCAAACAGATGTGCCAGTCCTGTTAACCCGGGCTCTTCATCCCTTGATCCTGCATAATAGAGTATATTCATGGCGACAAGAGGTGTCGACCTGTCCTCATGTACAAGTACCCTTAGTCCGTTATCAAGAGTATATCTGCTGTAATCTATCATATATCAATTACTGCCGGTTCCCCGGTCTTCACCTTTATGCAGGCTGACAAACTTAAGCAAAAAACTGTGAAGAGACAGTAATGTTTTTATATTTGTATCGCAATGTTCAGGACCAGATTTTTCAGAAATATTCTCCATCCACGTTTTGAACGCATCGATCAGGCTAAACTGGTATACATACTTAGTTTTGTGGTCGGGCTTCTAAGCTCACTTGCTGCTGTCATTCTGAAAAATACCATTCATTATACACATCAGATTCTTACCAGGGGAATAACCAGTGAATCAGGAAGTTATCTCTATCTGGCTTATCCTCTAATCGGAATGCTGTTAACTTTGCTGTTTGTCAGGTACCTGGTACAAGATAACATAAGCCACGGGATAAGCAGGGTCCTTTATGCTATTTCCAGGAAGAAAAGTCATATCAGGGTTCACAACACATGGACCTCAATTGCAGCCGCGACACTTACAATAGGTTTTGGGGGATCGGTCGGTGCTGAGGCTCCGATAGTACTGACAGGATCATCAATAGGTTCAACTATTGGCAGACTGTTCAGATTGAATTACAGGAGCATTACGCTTCTGATCGGATGCGGTGCCGCAGGTGCTATCTCGGGGATATTTAAAGCACCCATTGCCGGGATCGTATTCACTCTCGAGATACTGATGCTTGATCTTACAATTTCATCAATAGTACCTCTCCTGATTTCATCTGTCACAGCGGCTACTGTCACCTATTTTCTGATGGGCGACCAGGTGCTTTTCT
>Ga0307420_1001385_pt1 | contig 10700 bp, 14 predicted proteins | sample SalMarWE160240MG_2_FD_202167 | JGI IMG/M metagenome (GOLD analysis project Ga0307420, IMG submission 202167) | Salt marsh sediment microbial communities from the Plum Island Ecosystem LTER, Massachusetts, United States - WE1602-40 | ecosystem: Environmental > Aquatic > Marine > Intertidal zone >... | reverse complement strand
GTCATTAATCCAGGGCTTGTGGCCTTGCACGTTGGGCTGAGTGCCGTCACCAACTCCCATGAGCATCGCCTGAATAAATACAAAGCCATTGCTCCTGGTTTTTTCAAGAATCACCCTGGCTTCGTCAAGCGTATATTCCCGAAAGATTTGCCATTGAGTGGTGCCCATCCAGAAGACGGGATTGCCATTGCTGTCAACAATATACCGCCCGTTCTCGCTCACCTTGACCGGGAAAACCGGCTGCTCGGACGCTGTATTCACGGCACATATCAGCAGGGGCAGCAGCAACAGAACAATCTTTTTAGTCGTTGTGGTCATTGTCTTATCTCCCTTTGTTAAATTGATAAAAGGCTTTCGGCCATAGAGATAATTTTTCCGGCGATAACTGCTTTACTTGCCCTGGGAAATTTCAGCCATTCGCCGCCGGGCGTTTTTATCTGAACGGTCGATTTCTCGGCACCGATTGCGGCACAGGTGTTGGCGACTATCATATCAAGTTTCTTTTCTTTCAGTTTTTTTTCGGCCCATTCTCTTACGTTGTTATCTTCCAATGCGAAGCCGACAACGATTTGATCTTTCTTTTTGTTTTTTCCCGCCCATTTCAGGATGTCGGTTGTGGATTTTAATTTGACGGTCAATGGCTCGCCGGTCTTTCGTATTTTGGTTCTGGCCGGATGGGCAGGGGTATAGTCGGCCACAGCGGCGGCCATAATCAAACAATCACATCGGCTGAAATGTTTCTTAACGGCCTCGAACATCTGGGCGGCGGTTTCTACATTGACGAGCTTTGCCGTGCCCGGCGACTTTTGAGCGGTCGGTGCGGCGATGATTGTCACCTTATGTCCTGCTTTCAGTGCCGCCCGGGCAAGTGCGTAACCCATCCTTCCGCTGCTCGCGTTGGAGATGAAGCGGACCGGGTCGATGTATTCGCGAGTTCCGCCTGCCGTGATTAAGATTCGCATCAGGTATCTCCCTTGGCTCGGCCCAGGGCGGGCTTGGGAACGTGTCACTTGCTTCGATTCAGACTTCACGTTTCCCGATGTTCGAGGCGATTTTTTCGATCGCTTCCAGAATTTCCTGCGGCTCGGACATTCTGCCGATTCCCTCGGTGCCGCACGCGAGCCGGCCTTCTGCAGGGCCTGTGAATTGGAAGCCTCTTTCTTCCAACGTCTTGACATTGTGCTGCACGGCCGGGTTTGCCCACATATTATTGTTCATCGCAGGGGCCAGAAGCACCGCTCCAGATTCGACTAATGGCCAGCAGGCGCAAAGGGTAGTGCTGAGCATATCGTCACAGATGCCGTTTGCGATTTTGCCGAGAATATTCGCGGTTGCCGGTGCTACGACAACGACATCGGCCCAGTCGAGAAGTGCGATATGGCTGATCTGATATTCTTCCGCCGTGCTCCACATGGTCGTAAAAACGGCTGATTGGGTGACCGCTTCGAAGCTTTTCGGCCCGACGAGCCGGCAGGCCGCTTCGGTCATTACCGTCTTTACCCGGGCGCCGGCAGCGGTCAGTTTGCCGGCCAAATCGACCGCTTTGTACGCGGCGACTCCGCCAGTTACACCCAGCAAAATATTCAGATTGTCAAGCATCTCGTATTTCGTTTCATAGCCGAGGCGCACCGGAGAATCGAGGCTGTCTTTATTTTTTCTTTGTTTTCTCTGCAGGCTCCGCAGGAACTCCGTCATCGATGGTGATCTTGTCCTGCAAGATCTCCTGAATGACAATTTCGAGCATCGTTCTGCCTTCGATGTCCTTGATCAGGGGCCGGCCGCCCTGCATAAGCTCACCCAGCCGTTTTTGAACCAGTGCCGTCAGTTTGAATTTGCCGCCGACCTTATTAACAAGTTTTTCACTCTTGAGTTCGTCTATCATCTTCCGGATCTCACATTTAATATCCGCCGGACAAGGGCGGACTCTTCAGTTTCGATTTTCGCTTTCTTACGTTTCTGTTCTTGCGTTCTCGATGATTTGCACACATTCGTTTACTGCCTGCTGCAAATCTTCGTTGATAACCATATGTTCGTAATATTGCCAGGCGGCGGCGATTTCGGCACTCGCCCCGTTGAGTCTCACTTCGGCAACTTCTTCAGCATCTCTGCCCCTGTGATTGAGGCGTTTCGCCAGGTCCTTCGCGCTGGGCGGTAAGATGAAAATCATCACAGCATCCGGGAAAACTACCCTGGCCTTTATAGCACCTTGAACGTCGATCTCCAGAATCACAACCTTGCCGGCCTGCAGCGCTTCGTCAACCTTGTCTTTCGGCGTCCCGTAAAGATGCCCGAACACCTCAGCATATTCCAGCAGCAAACCTTTTTTGATCCGCTCCCGGAAGTCCTCTTCGGAAACGAACCAGTAATCGTTTCCATCGACTTCCGCTTCGCTTATCGGCCGGGTCGTCAACGAAACGCTCAGGTAAATATAATTGAGCTTCTTGAGAATCTCTTTGCATATCGTGCTCTTGCCGACACCTGATGGGCCGCTCACGATGACTACTTTGCCTTTTCCATTGTTTGTATTCGTCATTCCATCCTCGGCATAAACCATTAACAGTCTATACGTTTTACTCCTTTTTACTCTATATTCTGAACCTGTTCCTTAATGCGGTCAATCTGGCATTTTATATTGACCACATAACGTGTCGTTTCGGTATCGGAGGCCTTGCTCGCAATGGTGTTTGCTTCTCTGAGCATCTCCTGGCTGATGAAGTCCAGCCTGCGTCCCGCCTGGTCGCTTCCCCTGCAACATTGAGCAAATTGCTGCAGATGTGAATCTAACCGGGCAACCTCTTCGGAAATATCCGACCTTTCCGCAAAAATCGCCACTTCCCTGGCAAGAATTCCTTCATCTATTTTAAGCTCCGCATGCGCGAGCAGCTCGTTGACCCTTTTCTTCAGTTTACCCGCATACTCCTTTATAACGATGTCACTTCGGCCGCGTATTTGCTCAAGGTCTTCTCCTATTATCGTACAGCATTTATTTATATCGGCTTCCAAATAGTCGCCCTCAGTGGCGCGCATTTGTTTTAGCTTATCCAGCGCCTCCTGACTTATCTCCAAGGCGAGTTTCCTGATTTGCCCGGCTCTTTCTTTATCCGGCATTGCCGGCTGAATAATGCCGGGCAAGGTTAACAGGTTGCCGATATCGATCGTTGCGTTAATACCAGTCGAAGAACCGGCCCGTTTCAATTTCTCCGCAACAGCCTGTAAGGCCCTCTCGTCGATATCAAACAGTGCGCTTGCCGATGTATCTTTGAGCCGAAGCACGTAATTTGTTGTTCCTCGCGAGATATTTTTTCTCAAAAGCTTATCAATATCCTCTTCCAGAAAGGTTGCCGGTTCCGGTAACTTTATGATGGTCTTGAAGTAGCGGTTATTGACAGTCTTAACCTCAACGGCATAACTTACTCCATCAGCCTCGCCCTGTGCCTCGCCATAGCCGGTCATACTATTCATTATAACTCTACTTTCAAGCTAAATTCGGCCGTACGAACAGCCGTTGTGTTTCAGGATAATCTTCATGTTAACTGCCGGGCGAATTTATATCTGCGCCGGCACCGGGTTGACCGGCCGTATCCCCGGCGGCATCGGATGGTTCCGGTTGCTCGGGGCTTTCCAGCGGCTGCTGCTGAGTCTGCGGGCTTACGTCATAATCACCAACGGGAGCCGGCTTGTAGAATTTGGCCATCACCACTGCAAGGATCAGAAACACACCCACCAGCACTATTGTCACCCAGGTCAAAAAGTCGCCCGTCTTCGAACCCAGAATCCCACTGGCCATTGCGCCGCCGAACGCCCCACTTAAGCCGCCGCCTCTGCCCTTTTGAATCAGGATAATCAGAACCAGCGACACGCAGCAAATAACGAACAGGACGGCAACTACGTTCATAATAAAAGTTACTGCCAATATTGGAAAAACAGTCATATTTATTCCCCTTTCAATTGACTATTTACTTTTTTCTACTGTTATGGAATATTAAGTTCCACTTTTTTCTCTCAATAGTCACGAGTAAAATAGTCAATTATACTGCGGCCTGAATTATTGCGAGAAAATCATCAGCCTTCAAACTTGCCCCGCCGACGAGCGAGCCGTCTATATCCTTCTGGCTCATCAGTTCCGCGGCATTGTCCGGTTTAACCGAGCCGCCGTAAAGGATTCGGATTTCCCCGGCTATTTTTTCATCATATATTTGTCCGAGCAGCTTTCGTATAAAATCGTGCACTTCCTGGGCCTGCTCGGGCGTTGCCGTCAGGCCTGTGCCGATGGCCCAGACCGGTTCATATGCTATGGTTACGGCCTGGATCTTTTCGGCGCTTAAGCCGGCCAGGCCTTCTTTTACCTGCCGAGTTACTACCTCGTTCGTTAGCGAAGCCTTACGTTCTTCGAGAAGCTCGCCCACACATAAAATCGGCAAAAGTCCGCCGGTAATAGCAGCGGCAACTTTCTTATTTATTAATTCATCAGACTCACCGATTACGTGCCGGCGTTCCGAATGGCCGCAGAGACAATACAAACAGCCGACATCTTTGAGCATTGAAGCACTTATCTCACCTGTAAAAGCACCTTTAGGCTCGAAGTAAATATCCTGAGCACCGACGGCTATACTCGACGAGCTAAGAGCCTTTGCCACCGCCTGCAAATAAACAAAAGGCGGGAAAACCGCTACGGTTACGCTCTGGCCCGCTGTCTCCACAGATCCGGAAGCAATACGCTCAACCAGCTCTACGCCGGTGTGGCTGTCCGTGTTCATCTTCCAGTTACCTGCCACAAATGGCTTTCTCATAGAACTCTCCTATATTTATCTTAGCGACCCGTCGCTCGGATCATGGGTTATGGGTAACGAACAACAACTACAATAACTCCGTTGCTCTCGGGAAACTGCCTAATATCGAAAGCTGCAAACAATGCTTACGAGACTCTTCCATTCCCTCCTGGATATGCTTTTCTGTCCTGTGTCCGAGGAAATCCACAAAGAAATAATATTCCCACTGCCTTTTCCTGCTTGGCCTGGACTCTATATTTGTCAGATTGATACCGAATCGCTTGAATACATCGAGCACGTCAGCCAGTGCACCGGCCTTATGAGCCGTACTGAACAAGATGGCGGTCTTATCCTCGCCCGTGGGTCTGGCGTCTTCTTTGCTGATGATTAAAAACCTGGTTACATTATTAGCGGTATCCTCGATGTTTTCGCAGACAATTCTCAAGTCGTACAACTCGGCTGCAATGCTGGAACCAATCGCTGCGGCCCTCGGCTCTTCAGCCGCCAATTGTGCGGCTCTGGCGGTAGAGGCGACCGGGATTGTCTGTGCATCCTTAAAAGTAGCACTTAACCAGTTTCTGCACTGGGCAAATACTTCCGGCTTGGAGTAAATCTTTTCGATTTTCTGCAGCGTGCAATTGCCCATAAGATTATGATGAATCGCCATCAGGACCTCGGCACAGACCTTCACATTCGAATCTATCAACGCATCGAGCGTTTCTATAACACCGCCGCCCATGGTATTTTCTACCGGCGCAAGGCCCAGATCGCAATGACCTTTGCTGACTTCTTCGAAGATACTTGTGATATCTGTCACCGATTCATATTCGACGCTTTGGCCGAACTTAAGCATCGCCGCGGTATGGCTGAAACTGCCGCCGGGACCGAGATATGCAATTCGCAACGGCCTCTCCAAAACAAATGAGCCGCTCATCAGCTCACGCCAGATAGCAGCTAAGCACTTATCCGGCAGCGGGCCTTCATTGGTTTCGACGATCCTGGCCAGAACCTCTTTCTCGCGATCCGGGGCATAGACCGGTTTGGCGGTTTTGTTCTTGAGCTTTCCTATATCCACCACAACGCGCGCACGCTCATTGAGCAGCTTTACAAGCTGAAGGTCAATCTCATCTATTCTATTTCTTAGCTCTTCAAGAGACATAAATCAAAAGCCAAAAATGAAGCTATAAGCGAATCTTAGCTTCCAACCGCATTGAGTCGTTATTGTAAAAACTAGTATATTTAACAGAATTTTGCTCTTGCGTCAATGAATTTGACTCATTAGAAATATTTTAGGCATACAAGTCAGGTAAAAAATGCAAAAAGTTATAAAATATGTGATTTTCCAGACTAAATGGGGCTATTTTGGCCTGGCTGGGACTAAATACGCCCTCTGCCGGACTCAATTGCCCGGGGCGGAACTAAAAAAAATTGAATCCCGGCTTCTGAAAAATTTACCGGATGCCCAATTCGACGAAACTTTTTTCAAAATATTGCAGGAACGGATAGCCGCATATTTTGAAGGCTCCTGTGTGAATTTCAGCCCGGACATACCTGTAGATATTGATGGATTCGGCGTTTTTTCCCGTAAGGTCTTGACAGCCTGCAGGAGCATCAAATTCGGCCAAAGAACGACCTATGCCGGATTAGCAACAAAAGCTGGCCGGCCTGCCGCAAGTCGTGCAGTCGGCAATGCTCTGGCTAAAAATCCGCTGCCCCTGATTATCCCATGCCACCGTGTGCTAAGAACCGACGGCAAAATGGGCGGCTTTTCCGCTCCCGGCGGGATTTCTTTCAAAAAAAGATTGCTCTCACATGAACACAAGGCTATTAAGGCCTGATATGTTCCATTTTTCCGCATTCCCATTCTTTCAGTTTAAAATGTCAAAAAATTTGAAAAATTATATAATTATGGTTGATAATTCAATGAAAATCATTTATATTTACACGTATATAGATATATTAAATAAGAAAGGAGATACGATTATGAATGAATTTATCAAACAAAACAAACGCTTATTGAAGTTCTATTGCACAGCAGCTTTTATTATTGGATGGCTCATTTTAATTCTGGGAGGCATCGGAATTCTAACGCTTTTGGTCGAACAATGGCGGGTCGGATGGGAGCAAGGAGTTGTTATAGAAGGAGCATTGGGGATCTTTCAGCGCTCCTGGTTGCCGTTAATGTCCTATGGACTGGTTGCACTGGGAGTATCGCAGTTCATCAGGTATCTATTTGACAGAAACTACCAGCAGGGATGGATATTGCGCTATGCAGATAAAATTCTGTACGTTTTCGCTCTCTTTGCGATATGGAGAGCGGTTGGTGCGATTTGGATTTTCATCTCGAACTATGATAACGCCACAAGGACAAATTTATATTCTGATATTTCACCTCCTTATACGTGGCTTTTGCTTGTGCTATCTGTAGTGTTACTCTGCTCGGCAAAATTGTTGGCTATCATCGGTTCAGCCCAGGCTCTACGGCGGATTATGCCTATCATTGAAGAATCAAAAACGCTGGTCTAAAGGAGTTCTGCAAATGATTAATATTCGACTTGATTATTTACTTTTAGATAAGCGGATGAAGCTCAAAGACCTGGCCGAGGCGACCGGGCTTGCTGTCAATAACCTTTCCATTCTCAAGACGAACAAGGCCCGTGCGATTCGCTTTTCCACGCTGAACAGTTTATGCAAGGCGTTGAACTGCACGCCCGGCGATTTGATCGAGTATATCCCGGATGCGGATGAAAATTCCTGATCCTATTCCAGATGTACGACGCCGGTCTTGCGATCTGCTGCAAGGCTGGCTTTCTTGATAATATCGTACAGGTAGCGGCAATCCCGCACCTTTTCAAATTCAAACTCCGGGTCCGTCTTGTCGGTAGTAATCAAAGCCACCGTACCGACGCCGAAAATGCAGTCGAGCAGGCTTCTGCGCATCTTCAGGTCAACCACACGAAACATGTCCACGTTGTCCACCCGCCTGTCGAGGATTCCCCTGCTCCATTCGATCCGGTCGGCGTTGACCTCATAATAGATCATCTTCAGCTTGAGCACTTTGAGCAGAAGTATCAGGATGACAAGCGCTCCGATAGCCCAGCCGGCAAGGACTCTGTATCGGCCGATCGCGAAAGCCTGAGTCGCGGTAAGTTTCAAATCCAGCAGACTATTGACATAACCTTCGAGGGGCAGCTTTATCAGAAACCAGGCGATGACAAGAACCACTAATCCCTTGACCACCGCCGGCGCCAGGCCCCATAAGGACGGCCTGCCTGCAAAAAGGATGTCGTCATCTATATCCTCTTGCTCTTCCTCGGACAACTCCGGATCCTCATCAGGATCGGCCTCGAGGGCTCTGGCCTTGGCCGTGTTGAGAAACTCGCCGCAGAATCGGCACTTAACTGCCGCCGCCTGAATCGTCTCGGCACAAAATGGACACGATTTTGTCTGCATATCGATAGCTACCATTAACTATATATCGGAAAGACCCCCGGAATTACTCTCATTTTTCCTTTTGCCTTATTGCTTTTGCCTTTCCACAAAATTGGCTTTGTTTTTTCAACCTGCTTTTCAACCCCACAGCAGTGCTGGGGGCTAAATGAGATTGGGTTTGTTTGGCTTTGAATTGGCTTTGTTTTTTCGCCGCCCCGGCCCATCGAAATCTCCATAAACCATTGTTATTATTGACTTAACGTCATTTTGCCCATTTTAAAATTGGCTACATTCGACTACGCTCAGCACAAGCTTGTTTTTTCAACTTGTGTTTTCAATCCCCAGAAAATCTGGGGGCTAAATAAGATTGGCTTTGATTGGGTTTGTTTTCACCAAGTGTCCAATCCACTTTATTTTACATATCCTCTTATTATAATTGACTTTACGTTCATTTGACTCCTTTGGAAATTGGGTTTGTTTTTTCAACTAGCCCTGCCGAAAAGCCGCCATGATCGGTCATTGCGAGGCCCGAAGGGCCGCGGCAATCTTCTTGTAATAAACAAAATTCAAAGAACGAATTATCAACTATGAACTACCAACTAATCCATTCTACGACCGGCAATCCAAAAAGGCGGGCATTTTTTCAAAAAATCTCCATTACACGGCGTTCTTTTATTCACCACGAAGGACGCGAAGAGCCACGAAGAAATAAAGAAACAGTAAATGATTAATGGTATTTGGTATTTAGACTAACGACCAACGACTATATACTAACGACTAATTCTAACCGCAGATTAACGCTGATAAACGCGGATTTTTGTTGTTTGTCATTCCTGCGCAGGCAGGAATCCATGCTTTTTTGTCTTTTTTTGCTTTTTTTTCAAAATTATAGGTAACAATTTGCCCGTGAGATACGCTATCCATATAGTAGTAGCTGTATAAGTTATCTAACGGGCTGAACCCCGTGAGATACGCTGTAATAAATAGAAAGATGGATTTTGTTTGTTCTGGGCTGGACAACTGATATAATGTGAAACGGCAACCTTGAGCGAGCGACGAAAGGCGAACGTAAAGACACGAGTTTTTAAGGTAGCAAATTGTCTTTGAGAAGAAAAAGTACTGGATACTTTTAATTCTCCCGAGGGAATTTTGTCTTTTTTTCAGAAAACTGAAAAATAGACGTCAAAATTTCACGTCCCAAAAGCGCATTTTATATATAGAATTGCTTAGTATGGTGGTTTTTTGTTACATCTTGGCCTTCGCTGAGTCAAGTGACCAACAATTATTAGAATAGTGAGTTATAATCTCACATTACTTTTTAATGAAAATTATTCTTGACGATCAAAAAAATAGCAGATAATTTGAAGAAAATATGCAATTAACACTTTGTTTAACGGTGTTTTTTTGCTATTATTAGGAGATGGAGCTTTAGTTCATTCTGGATCTTTTCGATAATTTAGTTTGTAGCAGAGATTTAGTTTTTATTCATTCTTATTATTTTTGGGCAAATAAATGGCGGGAAAAAAACCTAAGAAAACCGACGAAGGCGAAGAAACCTTAAGGCCGGGAACCGAAGAAAGAGGTATATTCAGTTTAGTGCTTGGTATAACTGCTGAATTATTAAATGAGAAGAAAATTAAACTTGATATTGACTCTGATGGCGATCCTGATTTCACTTTAAATCCCTCGGAAATACAAGATTACGTCACTGAAAAAATCAAAGACCAAATATCTTTTGAAAATTTTATAAAAATAATTCCAACAGAGATAGAATCTCTTTTAAAGGCTTCTGTTTTCTCTGATAAAACAAAAGGTGTCAAAGAAAACATCCCTCCAACAATAATTAAAGATGTTGGAATCGAGGAGCTTCTTTGGAGGTTAGAAGAAACAAATAAAGTTTTGTCAATCTCTGAAGCTTTTAAACGAGAAGCAATATTCAAGAAAACTTCAAAAGGCTTATTGCTTAAAGATGTTAAATGGGAAACAAAGCGAAAAGTATTCGATGATGAATTTGGCAAACTTGATAATATTGAATATGCAACTTTGTCAATCTTGTATTCGCAACCAATTACTGAAGGTTATTCTGCAAAATTTGGAATCGAAAGCCTTAGTATTCAGTTGCCAGTCGGAATTGAACCAAAACAAATAACATTAGAGTTACAAAAAAAAGATGTCAAAAAACTGATTGATAATTTACAAAAAATTTTAGAGACATTCTAAAATGGAAAATATTATATCAAAAAAACATGCCTTTGAATCTTCTCAAGAAGAAAATCCGCAGCCAGTTGCGGACGAGTGGGCAAGAAATAAAATATTATTTCATACTCATAAGTTCGATCAAATAGGTGCGGAAGTAAGAGATCTAAAAAAAATTGTTGATAAGCTAATTGGAAGAAACGTAAGGGTTGAATGGGAAGATCAAGTCTCTATCCGATCAGTCTTTGTTTCTGACTCAATAGAGATTCCTATAGATATCAAAGCTACTTTCGAAAAACTTGA
>Ga0307420_1001383_pt1 | contig 10704 bp, 13 predicted proteins | sample SalMarWE160240MG_2_FD_202167 | JGI IMG/M metagenome (GOLD analysis project Ga0307420, IMG submission 202167) | Salt marsh sediment microbial communities from the Plum Island Ecosystem LTER, Massachusetts, United States - WE1602-40 | ecosystem: Environmental > Aquatic > Marine > Intertidal zone >... | reverse complement strand
AAGTTCAGGAAACCGCAGAGACCGTTTCACAGTAGAGCTTAAGAGAACAAACAAACCGTACTGTTCCACACTCTGCATGAACTCTTTGTAGAGTGTGGGGCAGTCGTTTTTCTGTTGTCTGGCAACAGTTGCTGTGGAGGAAAGGTATTGAAGACAAGTAACAGCAGGTTTGGAGTTCTGGTCAGCGTCCCTGGTCTGGTTGCCTTAATAGCCGTTATTATCTTCCCTGTTCTATTCAACGTATACGTAAGCTTCTTAAGGTACGACAATATTACACCAATACGTTTCGTCGGGCTTAAGAATTATGCAGATGTTCTCTCTTCATCCGAATTCTTGAACAGCCTGGGAGTTTCCGTTACCTATAGTCTGGGTAGTACAACGTTAGCCTTCGTTCTAGGACTGATAATTGCCTACAGCTTGACACGCATCAAGAAAGGACAGACGCTGTTTCGTACGCTTGTGATACTACCCTGGGCAGTTCCCCTAGTGGTTTCCGGTTTTATGTGGCGATGGATCTTTGACACAGATATTGGAGTGGTCAATTATGTCCTCGTTTCATTGAATTTCATCGACGAAAAAATTGCTTTTCTATCACACCCGCAGCTGGCAATGATTGCCGGTATTCTATCTACAGCTTACGTTTACATACCCTTCATGATGATATACCTGCTTGCCGGCATGGAGAACATCCAAAATGAGTATTACGAAGCGGCCACGGTAGATGGTGCGGACAATGTCCAGCAATTTTGGTATATCACCGCCCCTCTGATTCGCCGACAGGCCGTCTTTGCGTTCTTGCTGATTCTAATGATTACGGTTCGAGCTCCAGACATTTTTTTTGCGCTGACTGGGGGAGGACCGGGGAAATCAACTTATCATATTGGCCTGTTTCTCAAAGACACGATGTACAAGTTCCTCAGATTCGGCCACGGCTCGACGGTCGGTGTAGTCTTGACAGCGTTGACGTTTGCCATCGCCTTTCCACTGTTCTATTTCGCATTGACCGGCCGAACCGACGGTGGCGAATAATGGTGCTCAGCAGAATTAGAGGCGGCGTCAGCAAGATACTGGGGTGGCGCATCACTCCGTACCTTACGCTGATCGTCATTCTCTTGTACTTGCTCTTTCCGATCTATTGGCTCTTTATAACTTCTTTTAAAACACAGAGTGAAGTTTTCCAGTGGCCTCCAACCTTCGTTCCTGTTCATTTTACATTTTCCAATTACCTGGTGGCCCTTGCCCAATCTCCGGTTCCGATCTTTGTTCTTAATTCCCTCATCTACTCACTGAGTGCCACGGCCTTCGTTGTAACTATCGGCACGCTGACGACCTATGGGCTGAGTTTCTTCCGCTACAGGGGAAGCGAAAAAATTACATTTACTTTCTTCGCAACCAGGTTTGTTCCACCTCAGGCTTTGTGGTTGCCGTTCGTAATCCTTTTCATCCGACTCGGACTGGGAAATACACGGACTGCCGTAATAATTTTCGAAACGATGCTCGTTTATCCTCTTTCGATCATCATGTTGAAGAGCATCTTCGATTCCTTTCCGCGTTCTTTGATTGATGCCGCTGCCCTCGACGGATGTTCTCGAATCACTACACTGATTAGAGTCGTCATACCGATCACGGCTCCGGCGGTTGCCGCAGTTGCGATCATCGCTTTCCTATGGACGTGGGGAGATTTTATGTTCCCTTTCTTGATCTTGAATACTACAAATCTCTACCCAATCACAGTCGGTATTTTTCATTTTGTGGGTGACGTCGGTGTGGAGTGGGGACCGATTTCCGCTGCCAGCGTAATTACGATCCTTCCCGGTTTGGTATTCTTCACGATAGCGCAAAGACATATAGTAAGTGGGCTGACACGCGGAGCCTTTAAATAGACCGTTCAGTGAAAAATGCGCTAAAGATCAATACATGGGTGAACGGATGCGAAAACATCGGGTAGGGATTGTCGGTAATTTCGGTGTAGATTTGGTTTTCGGAAAGCTACCCAAGTTGCCGGATTGGGGCGAAGAAAAAGTTGTTCGGGATCGAGCGGAAAAGGCGGCTGGCTCTGCCGGTTACACCGCGTATACCTTGGGATACCTCGGAATTGACCCGTTGGTGTTCGGTCCTTTGGGAAATGATTACGAAGCCCGGATTGTATCGACTGAGTTGCAGCATGCAGGAGTGAGCCGGAAAAACCTAACGATATTCGAGGATCAACCGACCGGATTGTCTGTGACTTTTGTTAGAGGCGACGGACAGCGGTGTTTTGTCACCCATCTGGGTAACCAAGCATTTTACGGCTGGAATCACGTAGATCCAAAACTATCGATTCTCAAGGGTTTAGATCTGGTTCAGCTATCAGGTTATTTTTTAATGCCCGGTCTCCGGGGCGACGCGAGCTGTAAATTGTTCGAAATCCTGCAAGGTGCGGGAGTACAGACCGCACTGGACGTCGGTGGGCCTTCGGAAGGTTGGACCAGAACGGTCAGATCGGAACTACGAGATCTGCTTGCCGTAACAGATTGGTTTTTTCCAAATGAAGACGAGTTGGCAGGAATGACGGGAACAACAAATATCGTTGCTGGAGGGCAGAAGCTTCTAGAGCTCGGAACGAAAAATATAGTGGTAAAGATGGGTGCGAAGGGCGCTTGCTACACTGGTCCCAAAAAGCGGTTTACTTGCAGTGCATTCAAGGTTGAAAGCGTGCAGGACACTGTCGGTGCCGGCGATGCATTCAATGCTGGTTTCATTGCCGGTCTGCTACGTGATTTTACCATACAGAAATCGCTAGCGTATGCAAATGCAACAGCCGCGATTTATATAAACGATAAGAGTTATCCTAGTTGGGCAGCCGTTCGAGCCTTTGTGGCAAATAATATTTAAGGAGCGAGGTGTATGCGCGACCATATGTTTTTGGAAATGACGGAAACGCCAGCAGTTGTGGGAAAGTTGCTCGGTAATAGAGCGAATCTATCACGCGGTGTTGATCTCTTTCTCGATTCTTTGAATAACAAGGATATACTCTTCACCGGCTGCGGATCCTCCTATTTCGCGGGTATTTCGGGAGCATACATCTGCAGTAAATTGCTGAAAAGAGCCTCTACCCCAATCAGCGCATTCGACTACTCGCATTATCGTTTCGCGGGAACTGGAAAGGACACAGTACTATTTTCTTTTTCTCAATCAGGAGAAACTTCTGAAACCATCGAGGCGACAAAGAAAGCAAAAGAAAAGCAGGCGATGGTATTTGCAATTACCAACAATTCCAGCAGCCGTCTGGCGAGTCTTTGCGACTGGGCGATAGAAATCCTTGCCGGTACGGAAAAAGGACCCGGAACCAAGACTGTAGTGGCGCAGTTATTGGCAATATATCTTTTTTTTCTCGATGCGGCGAAGCGCCATAAAGGCAGTGTTGTCGAATCTCTATATGCGGGCAATGAGGAACTAAAACAAGCGGAATATCTATCTTCCCAGGTGATTGAAATTGGGCGTCGAAAAGATGACATAGCGGAATTACTTTACGGTAAGGACAGCGTGTTCATAGTCGGCACAGGTCCCTATTCTGCTACGGCTTTCCAAGCTGCAAACGTTTTGAAGGAGGCCGCTAAAATACATGCCGAGGGGTTTGAAACGGCTGAGTTTCGACACGGTCCTTTGGAGTTAGTCAGCGATAGATCTGCCATCATATTATTGAATCACTACGAAACCAATGGAGTTAAACTCTTTTCGGGGAAGGAAATATCGAAACAAACTGGATGCACGGTAATAGATGTAGTAATGGCCGAACATTTGCTGAAAAGCAAAGGTAGCTGCTGCTACGTCGTACTTCCTGAAATGTCGGAAGTGTTAGGCTCCATTCTATCCATTTCGCTGTTCCATGAGTGGTCGTACAAACTTGCAAAACGAAAAGGGTTGAATCCCAATGAGTTTAGAAACATTGTAAAAACATGGACACACTGATAAAGGCCTAGCAATGACCGGAGAAAGAATCAAGCATCTAAGAGATTTCTATTACGATGAATTGATGAATAACGTGATTCCCTTCTGGAGTGAGAACGGCCTCGATTGGGAATATGGTGGTTTGATGGATTATCTGGACAGAAAAGGAGTCCCTTTATCCACCGACAAGGGGGGATGGGTCCAGGGTCGAGTCACTTGGATTTTTTCCAACCTTTACGATCAAATAGATAGAGACGAAAAATGGCTGAAAGCGGCTGAAAATTGTTACAACTTCTTGGATAAAAAAATCAGAAGGGCCGATGGACGGCACTACTTCGAAGTTACCAGAGATGGGAAGCCCCTGGTCATGAGGCGCTACGTCGGATCGGATCGCTGGGCTATGATCGGTTATGCCAAGTACGGGAAAATCACGGGCAACATGGAGATTATTGCTAAAGCTAGAGCAACCCTGAAGCTCATTGATGACTTGCAGGGAACTCTGCCTCCAAAGATTGATCCCAAAAACCGACCGATGAAAAAAAATCCCGTGATATTCATCAATGCCTACCAAATAATGCGGGAGTGTGACCCTGAATATGAGTCGGAATATACAAAAAGAATTGACTTAGTTATTGAAGAGATTTTCAAGGATTTCGTGAAACCTCAATATAAAGCCCTGTTAGAAAACGTTGCACCCGACGGCAGCTTTACCGAAGGGCCTGAAGGCAGATGTGTTAATCCTGGACATACAATCGAAGCAATTTGGTTCATTCTGGACGAGATCCGGCAAAGGAGGCAGAGTGACGAGCTTCTGAAAGAGAGCCTTCAACTCATGGATTGGACGATGGAACGGGGTTGGGACGATCGGTACGGTGGACTTTTCTCATTTCTAGATGCGGAAGGACGACAACCCGCCCAGATCGAGTGGGACATGAAGTATTGGTGGCCGCACAACGAGATGATCATTGCTAGCTTGCTTGCCTACTACCTTACTGGAGATAAGAAATACGAACGCTGGTTTGAAATGGTTCACGACTATTCCTGGAGCCATTTCGCTGATAGAAAATACGGAGAGTGGTATGGATACCTGCGAAGAGATGGTACCGTTGCGCTTGATCTAAAAGGAAACCACTGGAAAGGACCTTTTCATCTTCCCAGATGCCTGATGATAACCTGTCAATTGTTGGACCAATTATTGGAAAAGAATAGATCAAATGATGAGAAGAATATTGTATAAAGAATGGAACAAACTGAAGGTAGTATGCAGAAGGGAATACCGTGAAGACCCTCGTATATGCTCTATATATTTTACTCTCCGTCATGCTCTTGCCAGCCTGAGGCTCCGTTCTCCTGGATGACGGACGCAGGCCGTGCAGCGATCCGGCCGGCGAAAAAAGTTTCAGCGAGTTCATGCTGGCTGGAACAGCCTGTATATACCAGCTTCAGAGAGCAGATCCGAAAGTTATTGAAGCAAAGTTGAAGAGACGAATACACGAGCTGACCTACCGAAATAATCCAAAGTTCGATGCAGCCTATAATAGAAAAGCTAAACCGCTATCTCCGAGGGTGGGCAAACTACTTTCGAATATAGGAGTTCAAGACGTTGTTCGGTAGCCTGGACGACTGGGTCCGCGGCCGGTTACGCTCGATGCAGCTGGCCAAGTGGAAGAAACCCAAGAAGTTCCAGCGGGCGATGATCAACGCGGGTGTACCCGTGTGGAGAGCCCGGCGAGTATGGGTGGCAATAAGGAGTTGGCAGTCGGCCAATCGACGAGAAGTGTTGAGGGTGCTCAATGCTGATTGGTTCCGAGGCTTGGGGTTGGTATTCCTGCGCGAGTATTCTGCGGCATCGACCAGCTGACACGGAGGTTTCCCCCTGGTCGTCAATCGAAGAGCGGCTTACCTGGCCGGTACAAGCCGTTCCGATGGGAGGGGGTGGTCACTATGGCCACCTCCTACCAGATGACAGGGATGTCGCGAGCGCTGTAAGAGAATTGCGCCTCACCTTCAGCAGGAGCTGTCCCCCGCTTTTCAAATCCGGTAACGTAGAGGATCAAACGATCGATCACTCCAAACAAGCGATTTCCCTCGCCTGTTTGCACCGCGTGAAACCCGACAGATCGACGGCGACATCGGCCGGATCGAAGCGATCGACACCGAGGCGCACACGATCTTGGTGCGCTACGAGGACGGGCGGGTCCGCTACGAGACCACCGAGCTGGAAGAGATCACCCTGGCCATCGCCCTGAAATACGCAGACACCCGGGAGCGCTGCAGCGGCCTGCGGGCCCGACTGGCCGGCGGGCCGGCCGGTGAGATCCGATCATCCGGGTGATCCGCTGCTCCGAGCCAGTGCCATGATGCTGGTCACCGTTCGCCAATTTCGGCTGGTCGCCGCAACTCCGAGCAGCTTTTCTATGTTGGCAGTGAGCTTGGATCTGCCGATGCCCTCAGGCGCGTGCAGGTAGAAGACGCTGCCTTTCAATGAGAACCGTTCGCTGTCTTTCTTGAGGTCTTCCAGGTCCTGCAGATCAGGGTTCTCCGGCACCGAGGCCAGGAAGCTCAAGTGCAGCGTCTTCGGCTCGGATTCCGCTTCGGGGAACGGATTCGCTTCGATGGCCTCCTTCATTTCGGCTGAATCCAGCAGCAGTACCTGAGGTTCGAATCCGAAACATTTCCTGATTTCAGCACTGATCCTGCTCGAAACCCGGGAAGGATCTTCCTCCGTGCTCCGGAAAACTACATTGCCGCTCTGTATGTAGGTCTTGACGTCTCGCAGGTCGAGTTTTTCGAGGATCACGACGAGATCCTTCATCGGTAGAATGCCAGCGCCGCCGACGTTGATTCCCCTGAACAGAGCTATGAAGGTCTTCATCACCAGGTACCCTCCTTCAGATTAATATAACGGATTTTCACCCGGGGATGGCATGCGATCGTATGGGCCCCGTCCCGCCGTCCTGCAGCTCCGTTGACCCGCAAAAGATGCTCGATTTATTATGAAAACATGAATCAAAACGAACGAATTCCCTGTATCAATAGTCAGGGGACCTTAATAATGCCACTGTTGGAGCTTCCCTGCACCCTCGTCGGCAACCGTGGCCGCACCTCCACCGTCTGTTTATTCGACGGCGGTGCAAGCTACTCGGTCATTTGCCGGGAAACGGCCGAGCAGATCGCCCGCCTCGAGCCGTTGCCGGAGCCCTTTATATTCGAAACCGCCTCTGGGGGTAATTTTATTACGGCCGAGTATGAAGTATTCCTCGAGTTCTTCCTGGAGGACGCCCCCCGGTGTTTTATGGACTCGTTCGTGGTCCTGGATACGTAATCCGAGGAGTTGATCATCGGGGCGACCACCATGCAGAAGTGGCAGATCAAGCTCGACTTCGTAAACGAGAAAGCCCTGTACGACAGGAGGGTGCACCGTTTGCGGATTTAGATTCCCCGCAACGAGATCGGTCTCGGCACCCCTTGGGGAACGCCGTGAACGCTCTATCATTTTGTACATCTTGACTACTTTGAACAACGAAGAAAGCCGGCCAAGAAACAGCGAAAAGTGCAAGAAATAACCGCTGCGTCCAAAGACGGATCGTATTGCCTCACCTCATACTAGCCGCAAAGAACCATGCGGACTAGAAAATGGCCGTTTGAACAGCTGACCTCTGCCTCATATGAAGGTTCTCACAGGCTTCACCGGGCTCCTGCCGGGCCCCTGGACCCGGCGGAGAAATGGGAGTTGCCCTATTGCGACGGAAAAGGGCGCTCTTATTATCGGAGCGTGCACAATGCGTTTCCATACACACCTCGCCGTACCGAGGATATCCCCGCCGGAGCCCTCGAGTCTCTCCATCGGGCCTGTGGGGTCCAGGGTCTGCACCAGCTCTTCATCATTCCCTCAGCAGTCCGATCTGTCGGCTGGAAGGATCAGAAAGTCATAAGTCCGAAGAGCATCCTGGCGCTCGGCAGTCGGGCAGCGGGCCTGTGGACCGAAGAACCGACGGCGGGTGTGAAGGTCGTGATTGAGCTGGAGAAGCTCTCCGCCATCGAGGACGAAATGATCCTGCTGTACGGACGGCTCAGGTTTCACTCTTCTGGAGACGACTTGACGGTTCGCTACAATACCCTGGCTCGTCGAAACCTCGAGCCGGCCTTGCTGGAACTGAGGAGGAGACTGGGGGGACACCGCGAGCCGGTTCTGCAGGAGGGGGATGGGACGGAGACCCTGCCCTTCAAGTGGATGCACATAGTCTGCAGCGCTCGCATCCACCTGCATAAAGGAGCGCCTGTGGCTTATCGGTTCGCGACCGTGCCGGGGAAGTCGCGTTATGACATCGAGCGCGCACAGCTCCTCGTCCTGAATCCCCACGAGTTGATCTATCTTTGTGATCCGGTTGAAACCTCTCACCCCTATGGGGAGGATTCCTTTATCATTCCTCGTGCGCGCATCAGCGCCGTACGCATCGGGGAGGAAAGTACAGGATTCACCTCCAACGGCATCCATTTCTCATTGCCGATGGCATCGGAGCTTCGCCAGGGGGCAGCTCGATGGCTTCTTTAGAGAAGGCTGTCCCCAGAGATTCCCCAACTAGATGAAAATCGGGATCAGAATTGAGGAAATCAGCGTTTTGGAGTAGTGGGATTTGTGGCAGAGCATACTTCGAGCTGGAGTTGTCGATTTGAGTGAATATGTCCTTCAAAGCCAATTCCAGGACCGGAAGAAACCCTGAACTAAACGAAGATATTGATCTCGAAGATCTCCTCCAGTTGGGAGAAGATATTTTTCCAAGTCTCTTTTATTCCGTTCAAGATCCTCTTGTATTCCCCTTCATTTTGTTTCCGAATTTGAAGTAGAATACCCAACAGAGCGATGGCTGCACAAAACAGTCGCAGCATCGTGAAGAAGGGCTTGGGATCCTTGAAATAGAACCGCTTGGTGGCAGTGTGATGTGACAGGCGCTTGAAGCCGTTGTTTTCGATGTGCCAGCGGAGGTGCGCTGCTTCCCTGATTTCCTCGGGAAGGAGAGTGAGATCGGTCGTCACGATCCAGCAATCTTGGTGCTGGGTCTTCTTCCGCTTGGGGTAATCTTCCAGGAGGTGAGAGATCTAGAGGGGATAGCCAGCTAACACTCCGCTGGTTTTTTCTATCTTCCAGGAACAAAAGAGGAATTCAACGAACCCCTGTTTTTCTTCGACCGGGACTAACAGATCATTTTTGTTCTCAAAGGCAAACTTGGCATCCACAAGAACTTCCCGGAATGAAGGCTCGTCACTTTTGATGAGCAGGTGCGCACCTTTGGAGCGGATACACTCGAAGAACGGCTGGATAAAATACAGCGAATCGAGCAAGAATAGCTGAGGGAAGTGGTCTCCCAGGACTACTGTGACTTTCTCTACCATCTGTTTGGCCACCGGCAGTTCTTTACCCCGGCTGTGGGAATTGCTGACCATCAACGGGTAGTCGATTTTCCCACGAAGATCGAAGGCCACCACATGGTGTTTGACCCATTTGAGAACCATCCAGAATCCCGACTCTTCTGGATGGCCGATCGGGGGCCAGCTGGATCTTGGCCAGATGTTGTTGTTCCAGCAACGGCGGGAAACTGTGTTGAAGTTGTTCCATCTCCTTCGAATCAAGCCACCTCAAGGCTCTGTTGACTGTGCAATCCGATGCCACCATCTTGCGGGTACAGCCGAATCACTTTTTGATTGGCTAATCTTCTCTACCTAATGGGCTTGTTCCTTCAGGAATCGCCCTGCGCCACTGACCTCCTTCACGCGTTCCCCTCTCAGTGGGTGGATAAAGAAGAAAGTGGTAGTTTTTAAGTGATAGGTATACTTTAGCGAATACGGGTCGACTTTATCTATGTGAGAGTTGTAACTTTGGCCGTTGTTTGAAATCTATCGATAGATCCAGTGCATCACACAACTTCAGCAGGGTTTTAATATTAAAATTCATTCCGTTTTCAATACGAGATAACTGCTGCTGGGTAATATGAGCTCGATTGGCTAATTCTGCCTGAGAGAGATTTTTCTCTCTTCGAGCCTCCAGGATCTTCAGTGAGATGTCAAGAAGCTCTTTCTCTTCCTCATACATCTTCTTGAATCGTTTGTTTTTCAGCTTTTCCTTCAGGTGAGAGTTAAATGTCATCATGCATTGCCTCCAGGTCGGACTCCTCAATACGGGATAAGAAATCAGACCGATATTTTTTCACTTTCTGAATCTCTGCACGCGGTACTTTTGCCGTCACTTTTGCGAACGCGTGTGTCAACACGATGAATCGCTGAAAGCAGAAGAAATATAGAACTCTAAATTGGTCACCAGATAGTCTGATTCTAAGCTCATGAATCCCATCCTCGAGTAGATCAGCGTACGGGCGAGGAAGTGTTGGACCTCGGTCCTGCAGATTAGAGATAAGGGCAAAGATCTTGGCTTGATCACGCCCCTGCCGAGAATCGATAAACTCTCGTACTGGGCACTTCCCCTCAGACGTTTCGTAGTATAATACACGCCAATCGCTAGTCACAATTTAGCATACATCATATATTATGTAAGGTCAAGTTACAGAGAAATGAATCCTGAATAGAGCGGCTGTTGAGCGCCTATATCGCCGAAGGCACCCCGCCGCATTAGCAGCGTGAGTTCTTCCGGAAAAACTCCGCCACCGAAGCTTTGTCGATCTTCCCTTCTGCAACACCGAGTACAACTCTTTCGAACTCCTCTTCATCGGCTTCTAACTTGACATCATTAAGGGATAGAAAAACCAAAGACGCCGCTGT
>Ga0307420_1001379_pt1 | contig 10725 bp, 10 predicted proteins | sample SalMarWE160240MG_2_FD_202167 | JGI IMG/M metagenome (GOLD analysis project Ga0307420, IMG submission 202167) | Salt marsh sediment microbial communities from the Plum Island Ecosystem LTER, Massachusetts, United States - WE1602-40 | ecosystem: Environmental > Aquatic > Marine > Intertidal zone >... | reverse complement strand
CGATCTTGACTACGTCTCAAACAAGGCCAGAAATATGAGGGTGAGAACTGTGCTATCTAATTCTTTTGGTTTTGGCGGCACAAATAGCTCACTAATCTTCAAAGAATATAAACCCTGAAGAGATCATAACTGGTTTATCGGTTCCGGATGCTGGCGAGAAGTCCAGTAACAAACAACGAGCAACAAGCAATGAATATAATTATCGGATCAGATCACGCTGGATTTGATTTAAAAGAACAAATAAGAAAATTTTTATCTGAAAAAGGGTATAATATCAAAGATGTAGGCACATTCAGTCATGAATCAGTTGACTATCCACTCATCGCTAAAGAGGTAGCCCAAAACATTGCCGAAAAAAAGTTCAGCAGAGGAATATTACTCTGTGGCTCAGGACTTGGGATGTCCATAACTGCCAACCGGTTCAGAAATGTCCGGGCTGCCCTTTGTCACAATATTTATACAGTCGAGCTTAGCAGGAAACACAATGATGCTAATATACTTGTCCTTGGAGGCAGAATCCTCGGCTCTGGCCTGGCTTTAGAGATGGTAGAAATTTTTTTACATACTGATTTTGAGGGGGGCCGACATCTAAGGCGCTTGGAAGAGATTGATATGTGAAGTTCGAAATCTGAATCCTGTTATTCCTTATTGTTGGTACTCCTGCTTTCTGTTTTAATTAATTGTATTGATTGAGTTTCAAATTTCAAATACCACATGAAGGTAGTAAATGAGTCTAAATACAATTGATTCTCAGATTGCTAAGGCTATTGAGGCAGAAATAGAGAGACAGAGGGATAATCTTGTGATGATAGCCTCTGAAAATTACGCAAGTCAGGAAGTAATGAATATTCAGGGAAGTGTGCTGACAAATAAGTATGCCGAAGGCTATCCAGGAGCGAGATACTATGCTGGATGTAAAAATGTCGATATCGTAGAAAACCTGGCTATAGAGAGGGCAAAGAAGCTCTTTAAAGCCGAATTTGCTAATGTTCAGCCTCACTCTGGCTCTCAAGCCAACATGGCTGTATATTTTTCCTTTTTAAGCCCTGGGGATACGATAATGGGGATGGATCTCGCACATGGAGGACACCTGAGCCATGGAAGTAATATAAATTTTTCTGGTAAGATCTATAAGGCAGTATTTTATGGGGTTGATCCTCAGACCCATAGAATAGATTTTGATCAAGTTAGATCTTTGGCTCGCTCTTTTCAACCAAAATTGATAATTGCTGGTGCCAGCTCCTACCCACGAATAATTGATTATAGGCCCTTTAAGCAAATCGCAGAGGACATAGGAGCCTTTTTTTTGGCTGACATTGCGCATGTCGCTGGATTGATTGCAGGAGGTCAACATCCTTCGCCGTTTCCTTTTGCTGATTTTGTTACATCTACAACACACAAGACCCTTCGGGGTCCAAGAGGGGGTTTGATACTGGCAAAAAAAAAGTACGCAAAGCAGATTGATGCCCAAATCTTTCCGGGCATACAGGGTGGTCCCTTTATGCATGTGATTGCTGCCAAGGCCGTGGCTTTTAAGCAGGCAATGACTCCTGAGTTTGCTGGCTATCAGAGGCAGATTGTGAACAATGCCAAGGTCTTGGCGGAAGAGTTATTGGCTCGTGGTCTGGAATTGATTAGTGGCGGGACTGATAATCATATTGTTCTCATTAATCTTAACAAAAATGATTTTACAGGAATCGATGCAGAGAATGCTTTAGAGCACGCAGGTATTGTTGTTAATAAAAACAGTGTACCTTTTGACAAAAAAGGGCCAGGTGTAACAAGTGGTATTAGATTAGGTACACCTGCCTTAACCACAAGGGGTATGAAGGAAAGAGAAATGAAGACGATTGCCAAGTGGATTACAAGAGTACTAGAGAGGCCTTATGATACAAGAGTACTTAATGATGTGAGATCAATGGTTCATTCTCTTTGCAGCCAATTTCCCCTTTATTAGTGTTTATTGGATTTCTTGTATTTATTGAGCATTTTGGGTTAAAATTCTATGAACTCAATAAACCTAAAAACTCATAAAAATCAAAAAAACCAAAAATATTGGGGGAGTAAGTGCCAAGACCTTCCTGGCCAGAATATTTTATGTCTATTGCAAAACTGGTGGCTACTCGATCAACATGCCTAAGGAGAAGTGTTGGCGCAGTGTTGGTTAAAGATAAGAGAATTTTGGCTACAGGGTATAATGGTGCGCCGATTGGTATACGGCACTGCGAGGAAACTGGCTGCCTGAGAGAGAAGCTTGCAGTAAAGCCAGGGGAGAGACATGAGCTCTGCAGAGGTCTTCATGCTGAGCAGAATGTAATTATACAGTCAGCCTATTATGGAGTTATTACTAAAGGAACAACTCTGTACTCTACTCACAAGCCATGTATTATTTGTACAAAGATGCTTATTAATGCAGGGGTAAAACAAATCTTTTTTCTCGATGGTTACCCAGATACTCTGGCAGACGAGATGCTGTCCGAGGCAAATATAGAAGTAGAGAGGTTATCGATATGAAATGTCCATTTTGTGCAGAAATTAACAATAAGGTCATTGATTCCAGACTCGGTAAAGATGGGAGGATGATACGAAGAAGGAGGGAATGTCTTAATTGCAAAAAGCGCTTTACCACCTATGAAAAGGTTGAGGCTGTTTTGCCTATGGTGGTGAAAAAGGATGGGAGAAGAGAACCTTTCAATAATGAAAAGATTAGAGTGGGCATTCAAATGGCCTGCCAGAAGAGGCCAATAAGCATCAATAAGATTGATGATTTTGTTGATTCTCTGGCCCAGCAATTTCAGGAAAGTGGCAATAGGGAAGTAAACAGTTCTGAAATAGGCGAGAGGGTGATTGAAGGGCTTAAAAGCTGGGATGATGTTGCGTATGTAAGGTTTTCATCTGTTTATCGGCAATTTAAGGATATCAATGAATTTATGACTGAATTGAAAGACTTGCTTGATGAAAGAAGCGGAGAGGATAAATAGCATCGTTAAACGCCAAGAGAAAATGGCGAACGATGGTTTTCTGTATGCGATTTTTGCTTAAGGTTATCCCACATTCCACACCCCTTCAGACTCTGTTGTTGTTGTAACACTCAAACTTGATAAACTCGTAAGAAGTCTTTTGCGAGCGATTTTGGCCAATTTTGAAAAAAATTCATGAAACGCCGAGGGTTAAAATCGCCAAACTGCCCGTCCGCCTCGGCTGAGGCCTCGCGATGCCGGGCGGGTTTGAGGAGCATATGTATGTCTTTTTTTGTAATGCCCTATACACTCACAGTCCCGATGAAATCGGGATTGCTCAGTACATATGTCCTTCGACTTTGCTCAGGACCATGAGCTTGTCGAATGGCACCTTTTTGAAACGCCCCTGAACGGGCCTTTGTTTTGAGCATTTGACAAAAAAAGACATACATATGCTCCTTCTCAGACCTTGAGGCCGAGTTTTTGGAATGTAGCGAAGCATTTTATGAATCCCAAAATGGGCATCATGAGCAAGTAAGAGGACTTTATTACGAGAATATCAAATTTTAGACACTTATAATTTTTCGCACCAATGGATATTGATGAAGGATTCATGAATAAGACGCTCAGGCTGGCAAAAAAGGGCCTGGGCTCCACATCTCCAAATCCCTTAGTAGGGGCGCTTGTTGTTAAAGATAGAAAGATTATTGGCTCTGGATATCATAAAAAGGCAGGAGCACCACACGCTGAAATAGAGGCTCTATCTAAGGCTGGTAAAAGAGCAGAGGGAGCCACACTCTATGTTAACCTGGAACCCTGTAACCATTATGGCAGAACCCCACCATGCACAAAGGCTATATTGAAAAGCGGCGTTAAGAAAGTTGTTGTGGGTATGGTTGACCCTAATCCACATGTTACTGGAGGTGGATGTGAATTCCTTTCCTTTCATGGAGTGAAGGTGAAATGTAACGTGTTAGAGGAAGAATGCAAAAGGCTAAATGAGGTTTATATAAAATATATAACAACAGACAAACCATTTGTGATTCTGAAGGGGGCACTTACTCTTGATGGGTGGATCGCTACAAAAACAGGTAATTCAAAGTGGATCACAGATGAAAAATCAAGAAAGTTTGTTCATTCATTAAGAAAACGAGTGGATGCTATTCTGGTTGGGGTAGAAACTGTTATAGTGGATAATCCTTTTCTGACACCTTACCTAATAGGAAGATCAACCTCAGATCCTTTTCGGGTAATAGTAGATACAAATTTAAGGATTCCCTTGCACAGTAGGGTGTTTGATTCACCTAAATCTGGCTTGACCATCATAGCTGTAGGTAGTAATGTAGACGATGCAAAGAGAAAAAAGATAGAACGCTTGGGATCTCGGGTTGTTAACTGCCAGATGAGAAATGCGCGGATTGATCTCGCCGATTTACTGGATAAATTAGCCAAAATGTCAATAAGTTCTGTTTTAGTAGAGGGTGGGGCAACACTATTTGGTTCCATGTTAAGGGAGGAGCTTGTTGATAAATATTACATTTTCCTTGCCCCTAAAATATTAGGTGGTGATAATGGCGTACCATTTGCGAGAGGACCGGGATGTGATAGTATAGAGAATTGTCTACTGCTAAAGGATTTAATGGTCAGAAGATTTGATGATGATATTATGATTGAGGCATATCCTCAGAGGTAATTGCGGATTGAGGAATTGAGGAATTGTGAATTAAGTTATGAGAACTTTCGTTCACTTTTACCCGCCAGACCAGTTTGTCCCGATATACTCGGGGCGGGCAGGCTTATGGTAGGTTATATTTTAGACACTTTAGGCACTTACAATGTTTACCGGTGTTGTTGAGGGGATTGGAGAGGTAAAAAGTATACGAAGGTTAGGTGCAGAGGCTGTCTGTATCCTAAGAGTACCTGCTTTTTTTTCTGATTGCCATCCAGGGGAAAGTATTGCGATTGATGGTGTCTGCTTGACCATCACGGAGATAAAAGGAGAACTTTTTACTCTGGATATTTCATCTGAGACCCTTAGCAGGAGCACGTTAGGAAAATTGAAACAGGGTGGGATGATAAACCTTGAAAGGGCACTTAGATTGTCTGACCGATTAGGTGGACATCTTGTGAGCGGTCATATTGATGGCACAGGGATAATTGAAAAGATTGAAAGGTTTCAAAGATCATGGATTATTCACATATCTCTTGATCAGTCTTTAAGCAGGTATTTGATAGACAAGGGGTCTATTGCTGTAGATGGAATAAGTTTAACCATCAATAGATGTATGAAGAACTCCTTTGATGTAACAATTATACCTCAAACTGCTAATAACACTACACTTTTTCAAAAAGAGGTCGGCGACAGGGTAAACATAGAGATAGATATGATTTCCAAGTATATAGAGAAATTTTTTTTAAATGATAGAACAACCATATCGAAAGAAAAACCATCAAGGATCGATAGGGATATGTTGATCAGATATGGTTTTGGAGAAAGTAATGGGAATTTCTAATATAAAGGGCGCAGTTGAAGATTTAAGACAAGGAAAGATGATTATCCTTGTTGATGATGAGGACAGGGAAAATGAGGGCGATTTAACCATGGCAGCTGAGAAGGTTACCCCCGAGGCTATTAACTTTATGTCTAAATATGCAAGAGGCTTAATTTGTCTATCCCTTCATCCAGATATGGTAGAAAGGTTAAAACTCCCCCTAATGGTTCAAGATAATCAATCGCGTTTTCAGACTGCCTTTACTGTCTCTATAGAGGCAAAAACTGGGGTAACAACCGGAATATCAACTGCTGATAGGGCACATACTATTCTCACAGCTGTAGCCGACGATGTTAAACCAGATGATTTGGTTCAGCCAGGGCATGTTTTCCCCTTAAGGTCAAGAAGAGGAGGAGTGCTTTTCAGAACCGGGCAGACCGAAGGTTCTGTAGATTTAGCCAGGCTTGCCAATCTAAAACCGGCAGGGGTTATCTGCGAGATAATGAATGAAGATGGCACTATGGCGAGAAGGCCTGATCTTGATCAATTTGCTAAAAAGCATGGTCTCAGAATAGTTACCGTTGCTGATATTATCGCCTATCGGATGAGAAATGAGCCCTTTGTGCATAAAGAGGCAGAAACAGTTTTGCCAACCTCATCTGGTGAATTTAAGGCAATAGCATTTATAAATGAGCTTGATAACAGCGAGCACCTGGCCTTAGTAAAAGGCGAAATTGAGCCTAACAAAGATATTCTGGTGAGGGTTCATTCTGAATGTTTGACAGGGGATGTCTTTGGTTCATATCGATGCGACTGTGGAGATCAGTTGCAAAAGTCGTTAAAGATAATCGATCAGGAGGGACTCGGTGTTGTTGTCTATTTGAGGCAGGAAGGTCGGGGAATAGGTTTTGCCAATAAGCTTAAGGCCTATGCATTACAGGATAAGGGTTTTGATACAGTAGAGGCAAATGAAGAGCTTGGCTTTAAGCCTGACTTGAGAGATTATGGAGTTGGTGCCCAAATTCTTGTCGCATTAGGCGTAAGAAGAATGAGGATAATGACAAATAATCCTAAGAAGATGGTTGGTCTGGAAGGGTATGGCCTGACAGTAACAGGAAGGGTACCTATTGAAATTCCTCCAAGACCTGAAAATGAGCGCTATCTTTTAACCAAATGTGAAAAATTGGGGCATATAATGAGTATTAATAGTTGAATAGGCAACGATGTATCAATGAAACAATACGACAAATCTAACAAAGCCAAAGGGGGTGCCAATGCCTAAATTTATTGAAGGAGACATTTCTGCTAAGGGAATTACATGTGCAATTGTTGTGAGTCGTTTTAATGATTTTATATGCCAACGATTATTGGGTGGGGCCTTAGATGCCCTAAAAAGGCATGGGGCATCTGATGACCAGATAACTATTGTTAAGGTGCCTGGTGCCTTTGAAATCCCCTCTATGGCAAAAAAATTGACAATGAACGGTCAATTTGAATGCGTGATCTGCTTGGGGGCGGTAATCAGGGGTGCTACGCCACACTTTGAATACATCAGCTCACAGGTAGCAAGAGGAATAGCTACCATTGCCCTTGAGAGCACAATTCCAGTTTCATTTGGAATAATAACTAGTGATACCTTAGAGCAGGCCATTGAAAGGGCTGGCGCAAAGAGTGGAAACAAGGGTTGGGATGCTGCTGTCTCAGCTATGGAGATGGTCAGCCTGTTTAAGGCCCTTGATTAGTTTATTCATTGCTCCAGTATTTCATTGGGGCAAAGCCCTAAGTATAGAATATGGGAAAAAGAAGGCGCTCGAGGGAGCTGGCAATAAAGGTTCTTTTTCATCTTGAGTTTTTAAAAAAAGATGATCCTGCTGCAGCCTTTGATTTAATCTACAATAACTTTGGCATATCTAAAGATATTGAGATCTTTTCAAAGGAGCTTGTTCTGGGGGTTTGCGTTCATATCAAAGAGCTTGATAATTTGATATCTAAAACATCTCAGAACTGGCGATTAGAAAGGATAGCAAGGGTTGACCACTCTATTTTACGATTAGCTGTATATGAGCTTTTATACAGGGGTGATATACCACCAAAGGTTTCTATTAATGAGGCGGTAGATTTAGGAAAAAAATTTGGAACTGAGGAATCAGGTGCCTTTATTAATGGCATATTGGATAAAATTTATACTTCTCTAATCCCAGAAAGCCAGAATTTAGCCCCAGTGAAATAAAATAAGAAAGCACAGGGTAACAATTGCAGATTAAGGAATTCCTTAATTCCTCAATACCTAAATCCATAAATTCCTAAATTTATGCAACTTCAATATGAAATTGGATCTAAGGCTAACTCACAAATTTTTGGATCAACTATGGTGTCAGGCCGTGGTTGCCTTCCTGTTTAACAATGCATCACTCCTCACAGGATACCTTTCCAGACTCGATGAAAAGTTAACCGGCACTTTAACCCAGTTAATAGGGAAAAATTTTGTCAGTGGAAAAAGAGATGAACTTATTCTGGTAGCCTCTCAACAAAGGATTAAGGCCGATAAATTGCTGTTTGTTGGCTTAGGTTCACCCAAAAGTTATTCATTAGAGATTTTATCGGCTGCTATCAAGAGGATATCATCGACACTTGAGAAGCTTGAATTGTACGAATTTGGGATCATGATCCCCTGGGTTAAAGGGATCAAAATAGATTATACGGAGTTGATGAAATATACTATCATTAATCTTATTGACTACTACAGTACACATACAAGAGATGCGGTCAATTTTTCATTAAAGGTTATTGTTACCATTGATGAAAAAAATTGTCCTGATTTACAATTTTTAAGGCGGGAGTTAAGAACATATCTGGATCTTCCTGCGTCTGATTATTCTATAGCAATTGATAACAGCACAGAGGCAAAGTAAATGAAAAAGTATGATCCTCAAAAAACAGAGGTTAAATGGCAGTCATCCTGGGAAAAGAACGATTATTTTAAGGTCACTGAAGATAAAGGAAAGAAAAAGTACTATTTGCTTGAAATGTATCCGTATCCCTCTGGCAAGATACATATGGGACATGTCAGAAATTATGCTATCGGAGATGTAGTTGCCAGATATAAGCGGATGAAGGGATTTAATGTGCTTCATCCAATGGGCTGGGATGCATTTGGTATGCCCGCAGAAAATGCAGCTATTGAGAATAACACGCATCCCGCAAAATGGACGTACGACAATATAGACTACATGAGGTCCCAATTAAAGAGGATGGGTTTCAGCTATGATTGGAACAGAGAACTGGCCACATGTCGGCCTGAATATTATCGCTGGGAGCAACTTGTTTTTGTGGAGATGTTTAAAAAAGGCTTGGCTTATAAAAAGAAGACCTATGTTAACTGGTGTGACCTCTGTAAGACAGTGTTAGCCAACGAACAGGTTGTCGATGGATGCTGCTGGAGACATCCTGATCAAGAGGTTACCTTAAAGGAGATGGATAGTTGGTTTCTTAAAATTACAAACTATACAAAAGAATTGCTCGATTATTGTGACAAGCTTCCAGGGTGGCCAGAGAAGGTGCTCACCATGCAGAGAAACTGGATAGGGGAGAGCCATGGAGCTATTTTAAGGTTTCCAGTAGTTGATTCTGATCGTGTTATTGAGGTCTTTACAACCCGACAAGATACGATTTTTGGTGCAACCTTTCTTTGTTTTGCCCCAGAACATCCATTTATTAAGGAATTAATAAAAGGCATGCCACAAGAAAAAGAGGTAAAAGAATTTGTTGAAAGAATTCTCAAAGTAGACACGTTTATGAGGACAGCTGATTTTACGGTCAAAGAGGGAATATTTACCGGAAGCTATTGTCTTAATCCTGCAACAGGAGAGCAGATACCTATCTATGTAGCTAATTTTGTCCTCTATGAGTATGGAACAGGTGCGATTATGGCAGTCCCTACCCATGATCAGAGAGACTTTGAGTTTGCCAAGAAGTATAATTTATCTCTCAGGGTTGTCATCAAACCGAAGGATACAGATTTGAATGAAGAGGAAATGACCGAAGCATATGTTGATGAAGGGGTTTTAGTAAACTCTGGTCAATTTAATGGGATGCCAAATATGGAGGCCTTGGACTCAATAATTGAGTATCTGGAATCAAAGGGAATGGGCTATAAAACGATAAATTACCGCCTGAAAGACTGGGGAGTGAGCAGACAGAGATATTGGGGGGCACCTATACCTATTATTTATTGTCCACAGTGTGGCGCTGTTCCCGTGCCTGAGGATCAGCTACCAGTGTTACTCCCACTTAATCTGGATTTAAAAGAAGGAGGAAGATCGCCGCTTCCACATGAGACTTCTTTTTATGAAACGACATGCCCGCAGTGCGGCCAAAAAGCAAAAAGAGAGACAGATACCATGGATACCTTTGTTGAATCATCATGGTATTTTGACAGATTTGCATCTCCAAGGTATGAGAATAGTATCTTTGATAAGGAAAAAGTAGCCTACTGGATGCCTGTGGATCAATATATCGGCGGTATTGAGCATGCCATACTGCATCTCCTTTATTCCCGGTTCTACACAAAGGTCCTTAGGGATATGGCGTATCTACACATAGATGAACCTTTTACCAATCTCCTGACCCAGGGCATGGTATGTAAAGAGACCTTCAAGTGCCAGGAGCATGGGTATCTTTTTCCTGAAGAGGTAAAGGAAGGCAGATGCGCTTATTGCGGCAAAGAGGCACAGATCGGGGGCTCTGTAAAGATGTCCAAATCTACCAAAAATGTGATTGATCCACAGAAACTTGTTGATCGATACGGTGCAGACACAGTGAGGATGTTCTGTTTGTTTGCGTCCCCCCCTGAGAGGGATCTCGAATGGAGCGACGAGGGTGTAGAGGGTGCATGGAGATTTCTCAATAGGGTATGGCGTCTGGTTTTTGAAAACAGGCAAACCCTATCTAACGCAAAACCCCATGATGCAATGCAACCCCTTTCACCTGATTTGCACACTATTCACCGGAAAACACACCAAACCATAAAAAAGGTAACAGAAGATATAGAAAATAGATTTCATTTTAATACTGCAATCAGTGCAGTTATGGAACTTTTCAATACGGTAAATCAGTTTATCAGTAATGGGAAAGAAATATCTGAGCTCGCCTTCTCTGTTATTAAAGAGGCAGTGGATACCATGGTAATACTCTTGCATCCTGTTGTACCACATATTACAGAGGAGCTATGGAGGGCCCTTGGTTATAGTGATAGCCTGGCAATTATTTCCTGG
>Ga0307420_1001378_pt1 | contig 10729 bp, 9 predicted proteins | sample SalMarWE160240MG_2_FD_202167 | JGI IMG/M metagenome (GOLD analysis project Ga0307420, IMG submission 202167) | Salt marsh sediment microbial communities from the Plum Island Ecosystem LTER, Massachusetts, United States - WE1602-40 | ecosystem: Environmental > Aquatic > Marine > Intertidal zone >... | reverse complement strand
GAACCTAAGTAGTTACCCTGATTATATTTTTAATGTACGGCCATGCTATAACGATGTCAATGTAAAATAGCTATTATTTACAAAGATCGTAGGCCTGCTGGAGGGCATCAGGGTGTTCTTGTACCGCTCCTTTGGATTCTATCCCTGGAAAAAAGCACCCTCCCTCAAAGCTCATGCCCAATGCATCAAAAAAATACCGTGCAGTCAGTTTGGCGCATTCAAAGAGATTTTTACCTCTGGTTGCACCAACAGCAATTAAATATCCCCTGCCCTGCGTGGTATTTCTTATCGTTTTTTTCCTGCCTTTCCTTTCCCTCGTCTTCCACCACATAGCCTGGCCCCTGTCAATTAAGGCCTTTAACTGGGAGGTGACGCCATAGAAAAATATAGGAGAGGATAGAATAATAACATCTGCATCGTCTAAGAGCGTATATATATCCTGCATATCATCCTTGATTACACATTTGCCGTTTTTGGCACACCCATCACACCCGGTACAGCCCTCGATATTCAAATCCCGCACATAGATCTTTGTAATATCACCACCGTGTTCTTTGCATCCCTTGAGAGCGCTATCAAGAAGCAAATCAGTATTACCGCCCTTCCTGGGGCTTCCATAGATCCCAACTGCTTTCAACATCATTCCCTCTCTCAAAAATTATTGTATTTAAAGAAACAAGTAATTAATAAAAACTTTCCTGGCTTCTCTTGCTATTTATTGCTAATTAACATAGCGTATATATTATTTTATAAACAAATACCAACTGAATAAACAGTAACGTTGAGGATAGAGTATGAAAATTGTTGCTGTGATACCAGCGCGGTATCAATCAAAACGTTTTCATGGAAAACCCCTCGCCCTGATCGCGGGAAAACCCATGATTCAGCATGTTGTTCAGCAAACAAAAGCCTGCCCGGAGGTAGATGAAATATATGTGGCAACCGATGATCAAAGGATTTATGAATGTGTTCAGGGATTCGGTGGTACCGCAATAATGACAAGTGAAAATCATCAGTCAGGAACAGACCGGATTGCTGAAGCAGTTGAAACAATTCATTGTGCAGATCGAGATATCGTGGTGAACATACAGGGCGATCAACCGATTTTTCAGCCATCAATGCTTACTGATCTCGTAGAAGCCCTTACAAAAAATCCGACAATTCCCATGTCTACCCTTATGCATAAAATTTCAGATGATCAAGAGCTCCCTGATACAAACAAGGTAAAGGTCGTTGTGGATAACGATGGATGTGCCCTCTATTTTTCTCGCTCACCCATTCCCTTTTACAGGGATAAACCAACAAAAAAGACTATTCATTATAAACATTTAGGCCTGTATGCATATAGAAAAGAATTCTTATTAGCGTTTACTCGACTTTCCTATGGCCTCTTAGAGCACGCTGAAAAGCTTGAACAGTTGCGTGCATTAGAGCATGGCTTTAAAATAAAGGTGGTGGAAACAATCTTTGATTCCATTGAGGTAGATACGCCAGAGGATATAAAAAAAGTCGAGCAAAACCTTTCCTAAGTCGAACACCCTTTATCTGAGACCTTTCAAACCCTAAAAATTTTATCATCATACTTTTTCTGCACTATGTCCACAGGTGAGAGAGTTCCGGTGGAAGGACAGCCTGGTTTCCTTTCTCATCTTCTCCGTAATTATACTGTGATAAAATTTGTAGGTCATGAAGTGCTCTCTTGTCACCCTTAAAAAGTATTTTTTTATATCCTTTTCTGGCAATTAATCCTCCGGCTAAGGTGATACTTAATAGACTGCTCGCATCATATTCACTCCCATCGACAATTAAAGAAAGTTTCGTTCCATAATATGCTGCGAGGCGTGCAACAAGAGTGGCCGGCCTTAAATGGAAACCGAGGTTTTGCGGAACCTTTAGCTCACAGGTGTCTACTTCAATATATTTCCCAAGAATATCATTTGATACATTTTTACCTGCATGCAAATATCTCCAGGTGTAAAACATCGCAAAATTCATCATAATATCCAATATGTCAGAGGCATCGACAATTGCTGATATCTCACGCCTGGCGCTGCCTCTGGTTGTGTTGATATGCCTCTGGTATAAATGAGAAAGCCAGTTGACCACACTCATGAGATGCAAAGGCATAGAAACGTATCCTCTAAACCTTTTTAAAATTCTATCCTGAGATTCTAACGGGGTTCGTCGAATATAATGGTCATAGGTAGACTGAAGGTTATGTATAAGAAAGATAAGTTCTCTCGACTTTTCTTCATTTACTTTATCGGGGATGGCATCTTTAAGATCATCCACGTTACTTTTTCCACCACTCCAGCCAAAACTATCAAATTTCTCAACCACACTCAGGTACTGGGTTGCCATCTTGGCCACTATTTTTCTGGCATCTAATTCATCTTCCTCATCAAGGGTATAGGGAAGACGATTCTGGAGATACATTTCTGGGAATCGACCTTTATTCAAGGTAGTCTTGGGAAATTTAATGCCCAACCGCAATGATTCATTTTTAATCTCTTCAAAAAGTGAAAGTATTGTTTCTTCGAGGAATGTTACTTTATTATAAGCTTCTTGAAAAAATGTCTCATCTTCATCATCGTTGAGGTCATATGAAGCGTATCTATTAAGCACATGTTTTAAAATGAAGGCAATTTTTGCAAAGTTTCTGATGCACGCAACAAGTTCAGAATAAAAATACCAGGTTTTGTTGTCCCGAGCGCAGTGATCGTCCAGAAAACTCTCCAATTCCTCTGATTCCTCAATCAAATGGGCGTAAAATCTTCTTGCATAGGGCCTCTTCTCTCCTTGTAGAAAGTTATAGATTGTGAGAAAATTTTGAGAATACTGTTGAGCGAGCTTGAGGAATTCACCTTCTGTAATGACCCTTGTTAAGGATTTTTTCATAGAAAGATTCCCTTCCAATAAATAATATATGTAGTATTTTTATCACAATCAGCATTAAGAAGGAACAATTTTGTCGAACATGTAGTATATTTTACGACACCTCTATGAATATTTTTAATGCATATTGGTAAAAAAAATAACCCCGAGTTTAAAACTCGGGGTTATATATGGAATCCGGTGATGCCGTTACTTAATTTGTTTTCCTCTTTTCTCCTAATTCTTTTCTAGGAAAAAAATAATTAAAGTAGTAAACGAACACCCCAGATATCTTAATATGCAGCAACTATTATGCCAAAATTTATTGATCATATTTATCATATAATTACAGTATGTTATATAAATAGTTAATAATTCTAATTTAATTTGTGTTAATTTTGACACAGCCAGAAGTGAAATTTTAACACAGTTTTTTCTCCATACAATTCAGAAAAAATCGTTATATTTTGTAAGTGATTTTGATCACTTTTCGAAAACAATTCATAAAATGCTTTGCACAATTCCAAAAACTCAGGCTAAGGTACTGAGAAGGAGCATGAGTAAGGAAAAAGAATGTTAAAAAACAATCACTTTTGGATAACAAACGAAACCACTATCAAGTTGACTCACGGGGAGTGAAATGGTACATGATATTCAATGAAAGTCGGAAAAATATTTGTTAAGTATTTAAAAATATTATAATTTTTCTATGGGATACAATAAAAATATAAAAGATCGTGGACCTTCATTACTTTATGCGAGAGGCCATTAAAGAGGCCGAGAACGGCTGGCTGAATGAAGAGGTTCCAGTCGGTGCACTTTTAATCAGCCAATCCGATAAAATTTTAGCCAGAGACCATAATAGATGTATTTCCCTTAATGATCCAACCGCTCACGCTGAAATACTGGTTCTCAGACAGGCAGCACAAAAATGTAAAAATTATCGATTGAATGGAGTGACAATGGTTGTTACTATTGAGCCATGCCCAATGTGCATGGGAGCTATTATGAATGCCAGGCTGGATACCCTTGTTTTTGGGGCATTTGATCCAAAGTGCGGCGCTGCGGGCTCGGTTTACAATCTGCCTGATGATGAAAGGCTTAATCACAAAATAGCAATAATCTCTCGCATAATGGAGCATGAGTGTCGAGAGCTTATGCAGAATTTTTTTAGAGAAAGAAGGCACAAATAGGAGAGGTACCGAAGTGGTCGTAACGGGGTCGACTCGAAATCGATTTGTCTCGTGAAGAGCGGGGCACGTGGGTTCGAATCCCACCCTCTCCGCCACAAAATGTAGTCCCGATGTATCGGGGCAATTAGCTCATGGCTGTAGGGCTTTTTAAATAATTAAATACAACGACAGATTCTTATTTATAAAATATAACAAATAATGTTATATGCCAAAAGCGAAAGGCCAAAAGGATTTCGCTTTCGCGAAATCACGGAGAGATGTCCGAGCTGGTTGAAGGAGCGCGACTGGAAATCGCGTGTACTGCCAAAAGTGGTACCGGGGGTTCGAATCCCCCTCTCTCCGCCATATATTTTTAACATCCTCCACAAGCCAAAATCGCAAATTTATCCGCCAGACCTGCCTGTCCCGATACAATCGGGACAGGCAGGCTTACGGCGGATTTATGTCACGTTCTATCCCGTTGTCTTTTTTTGGGAGCAAGTAGTTTCTTGAGTTTGTTGCGTTTGTTATGTTACACTTTATAAAGGAAGCTCCCCGCAGTCCCGCTAGGGCGGGGCGGGGTATCACAGCGGAATTGCGCCGAAGCCAACCCGCCTTCGCTCTTTGAGCTACGGCGCGGTTCACCTCGCCATTCATCCCTATAGCAAGTTACAGGGTATTCTGGCGAAGGCGAATAAAAAAAACATAAAAAAAATTTATTATGTCATACCAAGTTTTTGCAAGAAAATGGAGACCCCAAGTATTTGAAGAGGTGATTGGTCAGGAGCATATCACAGAGACGCTTAGGAATGCCCTGCTCTCTGATAGATTAGCTCACGCCTATCTATTTAGTGGTACACGTGGCGTCGGAAAAACATCTGTTGCCCGAATTTTCGCAAAGACCCTTAATTGCCTTAACAGGCACGAGGGAAATCCCTGCAACACCTGCACTAAATGTACTGAGATAACAAATGGTTCGTCTGTTGACGTCCAGGAGATTGATGGTGCATCGAACCGAGGAATCGATGAAATACGAAATCTTCGAGAAAATATACGGTATCTCCCTTCAAGCGGCACATATAGAATATATATCATCGATGAGGTCCACATGCTGACGCTTCCCGCGTTTAATGCATTGCTTAAAACCCTGGAAGAACCCCCAGAGCATGTAAAATTCATTTTTGCTACCACAGAGGCCCACAAGGTACCAGTGACCATACTATCACGATGCCAAAGGTTTGATTTTAAAAGGATCCCCATAGCAAAAATAGAGGAGCAGATTAACATAATAGCTCAACAAGAAGGAATAACGATAAGTGATACGAGTATCGCCATTATCTCAAAAGAGGCAGAGGGGAGTATGCGAGATGCAGAAAGTCTCCTTGATCAGGTTGTCTCGTTTGCGGGAAAAAATGTAAAAGATGAGCAAATAATGGAAGTCTTGGGAATAATAGACAGAGATCTTATCTACAAGACTTCTCAGGCGATAATTGATGGCAATAGCACCCTGTGTCTGGACATTATCAATGAAATATATAGTTACGGCTATGAGGTGAAAGAATTTTACAAAGAAATAATGGTGCAATTTCGAAATTTAATCGTCTCCCTCGTATCTCAGGACACTTCTCACACATTGGATTTGCCTGACAACGAATTACAAGAAATAAAAAAGCAGGCAAAAGGGGCAAGCTTAGAAAGGCTTCTTCAATCGTTGAACTTTCTGATTACAAGGGAAGTAGATCTTCGCTATACAAATAATCCCAGGATTGCGTTAGAGGCAATTGTACTGAAACTTGCAGTACTTAAAGAATATCTTTCATTTGATGAGTTAGTTTGCAAATTAGAGGAAATTGAAAAACGACTCACCACATCTCCTATAACAGCGTATGATAAAAAACCTGAAGCGAGTGTAATCAAAGAAAAATATCCTGCAAAAAAACCGACTCCAGACGATGGCAAGAAATGGAACGAGTTTTTACGTTTTATTACTACGAAGAATAAGGCTATGGCAAATGTACTGAAGAAATGGAGGTCGTACACTCTTACTACAGACAGCCTCCAATTACCGAACGGAGAAGGGTCATTTTTAGGAGATTATTTTAAAGACTCCGAGCATTCCGATAAGCTAATTGCCTATGCCAAGGATTTCTTTCACCCGGATTTTACGGTGTTATTTACAAAGGAAAATCAGCCGAAAAGAGATGAAAAAAAAGGGGTAAAGGGAGATAGATTGCCTGGACCAGTAAGTGATATACTTGATATATTTGAAGACTCAATAGTAAGCGAAGATTAAGCGATATTCCAAAAATTAGAACCAAGGAGCTTGAAAGGAACATGTGTATGTTCCTTATACAGTGTGGCGATTGTAACACTCAGTATTTTATGAATTCCAAATTGGGCATCATGAGCGAGTAAAAGGACTTTTTTTGGGAATTTCAACCTTCGACACTCTATGTACTCGTAATTTTAGGCACTTACAATGAACCATTTTTTGTATAAAGACGATGATCTTTTCTGTGAGGATGTAGCAATAACGAATATTGCTGAAAAGGTTGGGACACCTTTCTATTGTTACTCCCATGCCACCATAACCAGACATTTCGGGGTTTTTAAAGATGCTTTTCGTGATCTTAACCACCTCACCTGCTTTTCTGTAAAATCAAACTCTAATCTTGCGATATTAAAAATTTTCGCCTCATATGGAGGAGGAGCGGACATTGTTTCAGGTGGGGAGCTTTTTCGAGCGCTGAAGGCAGGGATTGCGCCTGAGAAAATTGTGTTTTCCGGCGTTGGAAAGACACCCGAAGAAATGAAATTCGCACTTACATCAAATATCTGTATGTTCAATGTGGAATCAGATCAGGAATTACAGACATTGAACGACATAGCTGGCACTATGGGCCGTAAGGCGAAAGTAGCCGTACGTATAAATCCTGAAGTGGAAGCGAACACACACCCCTATATTACAACTGGACAGAGCGAAAACAAATTTGGCATATCCCTTGAGAACGCCTTTCACACGTATGAATCAGCCAGGCAACTGAAAAACATCGATGTAAAAGGAATATCATGCCATATAGGAAGCCAGCTTACCGATATTGATCCCTTCTTAAATGCCTTACGAAAATTAAAAGATGTTTTGCAAGAGTTAAAAAAAATGGCATTCGATATTCAATTCCTTAACCTGGGAGGCGGCCTTGGAATTACCTATGACGATGAAAAACCACCTCATCCTTTAGAATATGCAATGGCATTAAAAAAGATACTTGGAAACGAGGCTATTACCCTTATCCTTGAACCTGGCAGGGTAATTATTGGTAATGCTGGTATCCTGATCACACGAGTACTCTATATAAAATCAACAAAACAGAAGAGGTTTGTTGTTGTCGACGCTGGAATGAATGACTTGATAAGACCTGCCCTTTATAATTCGTTTCATGCAATTCAGCCGGTAAAACTACTACAATCGGAAATGATAGTGGCTGATTTAGTAGGCCCTGTGTGTGAAACCAGTGACTTTTTTGCGAAAGATAGGAAAATGCCAGCATTTCAAGCAGGAGATTTAGTCGCTATAATGAGTGCAGGAGCCTACAGTTTTTCAATGGCCTCAAATTACAATTCTCGACTAAAGCCTGCAGAGGTAATGGTGAAAGGAAAGCGTTTTTCCATAATTAGATCACGAGAGACATATGATGACCTTATTCATGGAGAGGCAATTCCTGAATTCATTTGAAAAATATTTAATTTTGAAATAGGAGAAAAAAATGATAAAGGCTGTTGTTGCCGGCGCTGCTGGGAGGATGGGTGGAAGAATTATCCACATGATTCAACAGAGCGAAGGAATAACCTTAACGGGTTCCTTTGAAAGACCAGATCACCCTGCCCTTGGCAAGGATGTGGGGGAGATTGTTGGCCTCGGAACAGTAGGTACTCCCCTTGCGGCTGATATCAGTGACGCAATGAACGATGCAGATGTGTTAATTGATTTTACTTCACCAGAAAGCACATTACATAACATCCGTTTTATTGCCAACACAGGTCAGGCAATGGTGATTGGCACTACGGGCATTACAGGTAAAGATGAAAAAGATCTCCAGCTTCTTGCACAAAAAATACGATGTGTCAGATCCCCAAATATGAGCGTTGGGGTTAATGTATTATTTAAAGTAGTAAAAGATCTATCGATAATTCTTGGCAAAGACTGTGATATGGAGGTAGTTGAAGCCCATCACAGGCTAAAAAAAGACGCCCCAAGCGGCACAGCAATGTATCTTGCTAAAATCCTGGCTGATTCAACCGAAAGAAACCTTGAGACAAACGCAGTGTATGGAAGAAAGGGGTTTATTGGTGTCAGGACAGCCGAAGAGATTGGTATTCAATCTATAAGGGCTGGTGATATAGTCGGTGAACATACGGTGCTCTTCGCCGGATCAGGAGAAAGAATTGAGATTACTCACAGGGCACACAGCAGGGATAATTTTGCAAAGGGTGCTGTGCGTGCAGCCCTATGGGTAGTTACGCAATCGAATGGTCTTTATGATATGCAAGATGTGTTAGGATTGAAAGAGAGGAAAAATGTTTCAACTTGCTGAAAGAATCAAACAACTACCACCGTATTTGTTCAAAGCAATTGATGAAAAAAAGAAAGAGGTAGCAGCAAAGGGAGTGGATATTATTGACCTTGGTATAGGAGACCCTGATCTCCCTACCCCACCTCGCATTATAGATGCCATGATACAGGCGGTACGAGATCCTGCCAATCATCATTACCCCTCCTATTCTGGGATGGAGGCTTTTAAGGTCGCCATTGCCAAATGGTACGAAAAGAGGTTTTCAGTCACACTTAATCCCGAAAGCGAGGTAATTGCCCTGATAGGTGCAAAAGAAGGAATAGCCAATTTTTCCCTGGCATTTCTCAACCCAGGTGATTATGCCCTCATTCCTGCTCCTGGGTATCCAGTGTATAATAGTGGGACGCATTTTGCTGGTGGCAGACCCCATGTGTTACCCCTTTATAAAGAAAATGATTTCTTGCCAGATCTTGACTCTATTCCAGAAGAAGTCGCTCGCAATGCTACAATCCTATGGCTCAACTACCCCAACAATCCTACAGCAGCCGTGGCAGATAGGCATTTCTTTGAGCAGGTGATCACGTTTGCCAATACCCATGACATCATGGTATGCAATGACCTTACCTATAGTGAAATCACATTTGATGGATATAAACCTATGAGCTTTCTTGAAGCAAAGGGAGCAATAGAGAGAGGAATAGAATTTCATTCCTTATCAAAAACGTTTAACATGACTGGATGGCGTATTGGCTTTGCCGTAGGGAACAGCGAAGCTATTAAAGGATTAGGTGCAATTAAAAGCAATATCGATTCAGGTATTTTTCAGGCCATTCAGATAGCCGGAATCGAGGCCTTGCGCGCTGTTGAGGAAAGTAGTGAAGCAATGCAGAAAATCTATACAAGAAGGAGAGATATTATGGTAAACGGGCTGAGGGAATGCGGTTTCACAATAAACCCACCCAAAGCCACGTTTTATCTCTGGGTTGCAGTTCCTGATTCCTATTCATCCGTGGATTTAACTGCAAGGCTCTTAGAGGAAGCTGGTGTTGTTGTAACGCCAGGGAATGGATTTGGTGATCCTGGTGAAGGCTATATAAGGCTGGCATTGACAAAGGACGAGGGCCGCCTTGTAGAGGCTATAGAGAGGATACAAAATATCGGCATATAATTGAAGGCAACTATCGCATATATAGGGATAGGATCAAACCTTGGAGATAAATCTTTCAATTGTCGATACGCTATTGACCAGATCGAAACATTGCCGGGGTGCCATGTAATAGCCCGATCATCACTATTTACAACAGAGCCAGAGGGTGTTACTGGGCAGCCTTGGTATGTAAATTGTAGTGCTCAAATTTCAGTGACAAAAGGCCCCTTTAACCTATTGAAGGGGCTTATGAATATAGAATCTGCAATGGGAAGAGTAAGGAGGAAGCGGTGGGAGGCCAGAATAATTGACCTTGACATACTTCTGTTTGGTCAGGAGATACGAAAATCTCATAATCTGATTATCCCCCATCCATTGATGCATAAGAGGCGGTTTGTATTAGAACCTTTGGCCCAATTGGCGCCTGACCTTGTGCATCCTGTATTGAAAGTAACCATACAAGAGCTTTTAAACAAACTGCCAATCCCGCCACACAGCGGGACTGTTGAAATCCTAAAGGAGGAAACATGAAATTTTTTATCGACACAGCAAACATCGCTGAGATTACAAAGGCCAATGAATTGGGTGTGTTAGATGGTGTCACGACAAATCCCACACTTGTAGCAAAAGAGGGCAGAGAATTTGAAGAATTAATGAAAGAAATTTGCCACATAGTCAACGGTCCAGTAAGTGCTGAAGTAGTCAGCATTGAAGCGAAGGGCATGGTTAAAGAGGCACAACATCTGGCAACACTTGCCGATAATATCGTCGTTAAAATCCCAATGATAACCGAAGGGATTAAGGCAACAAAGATACTATCAAAAGAGAATATTGCGACAAACGTAACGCTCGTATTCTCACCCTTGCAGGCGTTGATTGCAGCCAAGGCAGGTGCGAGCTATGTGAGCCCTTTTATTGGCAGACTCGATGATATAAGTAACATCGGAATGGAGGTAGTAGAGAAC
>Ga0307420_1001377_pt1 | contig 10731 bp, 10 predicted proteins | sample SalMarWE160240MG_2_FD_202167 | JGI IMG/M metagenome (GOLD analysis project Ga0307420, IMG submission 202167) | Salt marsh sediment microbial communities from the Plum Island Ecosystem LTER, Massachusetts, United States - WE1602-40 | ecosystem: Environmental > Aquatic > Marine > Intertidal zone >... | reverse complement strand
TCATCCGGCCATCGATTTTGTTTGTTTGTGCCCGAACCCCGTCCATCAGTAATAGAATTGCCCACTATAACAACAGCAGCTGCAGATTCCACTGCCATTACATCGATACCATTGATTATATACCAGTGATCTGTCCGGGCAGCACCAGAGAAATCCACCGCGGAAACCTCGTTACCTGGAAGAAGGTATGAAGTGGTTCGTGACCCCGGATGACCAGTTATGTCCGGCGAGGTATCGCCAAAGTAAATCGTAATTGCTAAATCGGATCGCGGTTTCAATTCGAAATGAAAAGGATCCGATGCAACTGTAGCACCAGGCTCGATAGTAACTTCTGGTTTTCCGTTAAATTTAACTTCTTTATCAGTAGTTGTATCGATTGCGCCATCCCCCACGGAGAGGGCGACATGCACTGCATTCATTGTTACCGGACTTTCACTAAATTCGTTGGAAAATCGCAACCTAAGGCTATCTCCGCCAAGCGAAACGCGAACTATCTGACGGAGTGTGTTGTGGCTTAATCCTGGCGCCGGCGGCATATTATTTGGTTCGACGAGCCGTGCTCCAGGTACCGATCCACACTTCATCAGGGTTGGAAATGCCTTTCGATTCGGAGTCATCACACGCGACAAACATGAAAGTTAATAGCAGTATAGCCAGAGCGGTTAATACAAATAACGAGTTAGGGAAATACGGGAAACGCCTGGAAGCGGAAATGTTATGCATACAAGATTTATTAGACATTATTGTATATACTCCTTAAATTATTTTTGAACTCTAACATAGTTTATATGTACTAATATTAAAATATAAATACTCCCTTGTTAAGCCGCATAAAATGATTCCAATATTTATGGGTAACTTACATATACAATATTACTATAAAAAAAATCACATAATTGTCAACATGTTAGGTTTTAGGTCTTTGGTTTTAGGTTTTGGTTAAAAAATATTCGTGCTATTTGTGAAATTTGTTGTTCAAGTTTAAGTAAATGAGTTGATAAGTGGATGGGTTGATTTTTTTACCCATTTACACATATACTCATACCCGCATATACCTACTGCTCTGTGGTCTTTATGTCTAAAAAAGAAAAACTCTAACCAGAAATAAAAGAAAAATAAAACCAATTGTAAGATAAGTACTAAGTTCCATCCTTAGAGCAAATTTAGCCAAAAATCGACCTCTTTTCCATCTTTTAAAATTTGGGAAAATAGCAGGCGTATTCCTGCGATATTTAGTAAATCTATCTCCGAACTTCTCTTCAAGAAAACTTTCTTCCTCTTTAATAATAAGATAGTAATATATTGAAAAAATAAGTGCATAAAAAGGTAAAAGATAAACCGGATAAAAGCCGGAAACCTGAGTAAAACCAAACCCAATAAAAAAGTTGCCTGAATATAGAGGATGCCGTATTATACTGTAAGATCCCTTCTCAAACATATAATCAGCTTGTAACTCATTGCCGCGTGTCCAAAAAGCCGCGTATCCTTGAGACAAATAACGGAGTACAAGGCCAAACAATACTATACCGCTACCGAAAAAAAATTCTAAAGGATTATATTCAAAGACTATAACCAAAAATGAAAAATAAGGAATAGGGAAAAAGGACCTGTATTTAAAAAGAAATTTTCCTATCAGGATCTCCAGTATTTAAAATTCTATTCTTATGATTTTAGTATTACTATGCCTGTCGACAACTCTTATAGCACCGTATTTTTCTTTTTTATGAACCTTAAAAACAAAATCTTCTTTCTTTTCATCAAACAGCTTGTCGACTGCCCGCGCTCTTTTCCACTGCAGATTTTGTGTCTCCGCCGTACTATACAAAACACTAATAATAGAAGAAAGCTCATCCGTTACAGTACCCGATACGAGCACACTATCCCCCATTACCTTCTTTTTTATTCCTTCAATAACCGGTGGAGTTTGATCGACTAAAAATGAAATGGTTTTTTCGGATTTAAGTGGATCAGTACGATCCAGATCATCCCTCGCTATTATTTTAACATAGTAAGTCCCGTCAGGATAAGAGGAAGCATTAAGAAAATAACTATTATTCATTAAATTATCCTTCATCATATCCCAACTTTTAGAATCCTGCGAAACAAACACATCGAACAACAACCTATCATTATCCGGATCAGCCGCTTCCCAGTAAATACATCTAATTCCTTCGGGAATCATATAAGCGTCCTCCGGAATATAAAATCCCATCTTACTTAAACGCCCTTTCTCCTCCGAAGATATAGGTCTCATAACAGCCGCATTCTCATCCATTGTACCGGTACCAATTCTGGGAGGCAATACCCCTATTTTGTTTATATCAGGAGAAGAATTCTCCTTACCGTAGGACACACGAACTCCTTTCAAATAAGCTTTATCTTCCTTTAATAATGCTTTCCATTGGATAAAAGGTTCATCGATCGTAATTTTACTACCTATTTTTTTCCACTCACTCCAGGAAGAATCTACTTCTTGCTTTTTTCCTCCCCTTATTGAAATTTCAATATCTCCCTTACCCTCGTATTCAAGATTGCCCCAGATAACCGAAACTCCTCCCTTGAACACGGATGAAATATATTCTCCCTCTTTTAATTTTTTCTTTGTAAATTTGTAAATCTTTGCCGGGTAACCAGTACCCATCCATATATCTCCATTAATATTGCGCAGAGTAGTAACCTTAGATTCATCGAGATCCGCGACTATGCTAAAACTCTTTTGGTGGAATTCTCCTATCTGACCATCTTCCGCTTCCCCTGCGTAAAAGTTACCATTTGCCGATTCTCCAGACAATATAACGGTACCCTGATACACTTCATATTCTCTGTTCTTTAAATAAAATTTAATCCCTCCGACAGACTCTCCCTCCTTGAGAAAAAATCCTGAAACACATAAAGTATCTCCGACGTATCCGAGACCGTTTATCTCTTCGAACCCGGGATCGTAATAGATTTTTCCGGCATCATTCTTACCTATTCTATATACAAGACCCGGATTACTTGTACCTAAAAACAACTCTTTATCTTTTATCACCCACTCTGTTACAGAAGAGGATTGTGTTTTGTAATATTCCTTGAATTCTTTATCATTAACAAGATTATAAACTTTGCCTTCAGGACCTGTACCGATTAAAAAATTTCCGTCAAATTCAAACATACAATAAATATTATCCGAAGGAGCAGATAAAGAATCCATAATCTTTAAATCCTTTATAAACAATATCTTTCCTGAAGGGGATAACCCCGCGGCAAGAGTATTTCCTTTTTTACCTAAAGAGATTAAACTCCCTTCACGACTAAGAACGGTATCTATTTTTCCGTTTTTATCCATCCTGGCAATTATACCAGCGTCGGATATACTGAAATATATATTATCATCTATTTTGACTATTCCGGAAACAAATCCACTACTTTCCCATCCGAATTCTTCGATTTTATTACCTAACATAATCGAATCCTCTGTGATAATAGAACCTTTAGAAAAACCTTTGTAAAGAGAATCCCCTTCATAAACCCATAGATACGCGAACGAAACCAAAAACCACAGCATTTTACCTCCTTACTTCCAATACCTCTGAGCTTTCTCCTGAAAGAGGCCCATCGAATTTCATCTCAGTTTCAAACAGAGGATACAAATCATTATAAATCTTTCTTTCTCCTTTCTCCATAACCATTTTTAGACTGGGGGGAGGATTTTTTATTTCTCCCGCCTCTGTATTTAAAGAAGAACCTTTTTTATAAACCGATAAAATAAGCTGATCGGGATCCGGCAAAGCATTCAAAAAATCTTTCCACTCTCTAAAATAATCAAACTGGAAATTAAGGGGAGTCCTGTCCAACTCATAACTAACATACTCATCCCTACCCGAAACTCTTAGGGTTAATTCACACGGGGTCTCGGGAGCTTTAAAATTAAAGACAACAGTTGTATCTTTATCCCGGAATCTACTTAATACAACATTGATATTAATTTCTTCTCCTGCATCAAATTTATTCTTTTCCAAAATTAATTTGTCAATATAGAACTTTTTTATTCCAGGTTGGCTTGTTAAATTTATAGATAACGAATCTATGTTAATTCCTTTAAATTTGTTTTTTTGTATACCCACTAAAGGTTCTTGCACCCAGCTGTGCAGATGCCTCTGAATTTCTTCTCCACTTATAGCCAGAGGAACCAGAATTTCTCCTTCATTTGTCCAAATATTGAGTTCCCCTTTAACTGTAGACACCTCGTACTGTCCCATTTTTTCCACCCAATTAGAATGTATTAAAAAAGGTGGGATTACCGGAAAAATACTCTCCTCAGACGTAACTTTATACCTTTTTTGAAGGTTTCCTATTTTTATTTTACAATCGATCATAGGAGGTTGACTGCCGATCAAAGCCTTAATGCCCGCGCTTCCGTCAAAGACAACTTTACCTATTATATTTCCGGGAACAGCGAATTTCATAGAAGTATAAAAGGAAGGAAGATAAGTCACAGCTTTCCCTCCACAAAGAGGTAACGTAGAAGAACCAATTGCGTAAGCAGAGTGACCAAAAGCAAAAACGGTATCACCCACCACTTCGGTTACTGTTCCCATAACGGAAACATTTCCGTCTCCCGAAATAAGAGTTATACCACAAACTCCTCCCGGTACCAATTCGGTAATATCCTCGGTCTCTCCTCCCAAAACAGTTTCCGAAACGGTAAAATCAAAAGGTAATGAACCTAAACAAGAGACAGCAGAAGTGGGAAAACCGGCAACCGTAAGAATCGGTTTGATGGGAGTAAGACTCGAAGAACCAACCGTCTTTTTTGCCTCCATATTTTTCATATCGACAAAAGGAGTGATACCGCAAATAGGTTCTTTCGCGAAAGACCATCCATAAGCAATCGCGCCGAGGAGTTTCCCATTAATATAAACAGGACTTCCACTCATTCCGGCGACAGCACCCGCCTTATCTATAACTCCACCCTTTAACCTGGCAATTATTATTTCTCGATCTACCTGAAAATTCGGTAGTTTCCCCAATATTTCAACTTCAATAGTATCGATTTTGTTTTCCTCAAAACTACTTAATGCTATACCTCGCATTCCTTTTTCTATAAATTCAGGAGAGATCAAATCAAAACTACAAAAAATCTGAAAAAACAAAAGCGAACCAATTAACATGTTAACCACCTTAAAGAATAAACTCGTAATCGTACAAAATACTATTTAAAAAATAAAGACCACAAAAAACACAGAATTTCACTTTCTTTCTTTGTGTTCTTTGTGACCTTTGTGGTTCAAATTACTTGTATTCATTCGGAGATTATGTTTATTACTTTTCTTCCGTGCCTTCTTCCAAATGCTACCTTTCCGGATTCCAAAGCAAAAAGCGTGTCGTCTCCGCCCTTACCAACGTTCCATCCAGGGTGATATTTGGTTCCTCTCTGACGAATCAGTATAGATCCCGCCTGCACCTCTTCTCCTCCATATCTCTTAACCCCAAGAAAACTTGGATTCGAATCTCTGCCATTCCGCGTTGAACCAGCTCCTTTTTTATGTGCCATTCTATTCCTCCTTTTTTAACAATAATTTATATCGAGTAGCTATAATATAAAAAAAATCAATCTATTTTTTCTCTTTCTTGGTTCCCTTTTTCGTTTTACCGTTTGTTTTCTTATTGGTAGTTGTCTTTTTCTTCTCGATTTTTTTAGTCGTTCCTGTTTTCTTCTTTTCAGCAGTTGTCTTTGCTTTCCCTTTAATCGTTTTTTTCGTAGTCTTTTTAGCTTTCACCTTAGTAGTTTTCGTTTCCTTTGCTTTCACGGTGGTTTTCTTAGCTTTTCCTTTAGCCGTTTTCTTTGTTGCTTTTTTGTCGGTTTTCTTAGTCTCGCTCTTAGCTGTTGTTTTCTTTTCTGCCTTTACTTTCTCTTTTTCCTCTTTCACTTTGGGTTTTGCCTTAACACCGAAAACAATATCCTTAATTTCTATCTCGGTATAGGTTTGACGATGTCCTCTTGTTCTTTTATATCGGGTTCTTTTTTTAAATTTAAAAACTAATATCTTCTTATAACGACTGTGTTCAAGAACCTCTGCTTCAATAGAAGCGCCTTCAATATAAGGTTTACCTATCTTTATATCTCCGTTCCTAACAAGCAAAACGCTCTCAAAAGAAACCTTCTCCCCGACTTTTGTATCCAAATGGGGAATTTTTAATTTGTCTCCAGGACTCCCACAATACTGGAATCCTTTTGCCTCAAAAACTACAAACATTAGAATCCTCCTTCAAGTTGTATCAGTTACTTTCCTTGGGAATCGCGCTTTCCTCCGGAAGTATATTTCCTTCCGGAGCTATACCCTCCGGAGCAACTTCTTCTCTTATTCCCTGTTCAAAGGGTACACCGGTTCTTTCCGGTAAATTTTCCCTTAATTTTTCTTCTATACCTTCTCTGTCAACCGTCGTCTCTCTCGGTACTCTAATAGCAATTGTAGTCGAGGTCAGGAAAAAGAGAATTGCCAGCACAACAGTTACTTTACGCAAAAGCATAGAAGCACCTCTTCCGCCAAAAAACGAACCACCTGTCCCTCCTCCAAAAACAGAACTCATTCCAGCACCCTGAGACTGCTGCATAAGTATGACAAGAACCAAAAGAACCGAAAAAAACACATGCAATGCGACTAAAAACCCTAACAACATCAAATCTCCTTTGCTATATTTATCATCTCTACAAAACCATCGGCGTCTAACGCAGCTCCTCCGATAAGTGCTCCATCGATATCTTCCTGAGTAATAAAATCTTTAATATTATGGACTTTAACAGAACCGCCATACATTATTCTTATTTCTCTACCCTTATCACCTAATTTTTGCCTTATAATAGAATGCATCTCTTCCGCGTCTTCCGGATGAGGGGTTTTCCCTGTGCCTATAGCCCATACAGGCTCATACGCTACAGCAAGAGTATCCGCGTCGTATTCGATCCCTAAAAGTCCTTCTTCTATCTGTTTCTCTACAATTTCCTTTGCTCTACCATCTTCTCGTTCTTCTTCGGTTTCACCAACACATATAACTACTTTTAACTGTTTTTGCAAGGCTTTTTCAACTTTTTTCTTTACTCCGGCATTAGTTTCCCCAAAATAGGTTCTTCTCTCAGAATGACCTATTATAACCCACTCCACTCCGAGTTCTTTTAGAAAAACCGCTGAAATCTCACCGGTATAAGCGCCTTCATCCTCCCAGAAAAGATTTTGAGCGCCAACAGAAATACCTGTCCCCTTAAAACCTACAATCGCTTCCGCGATAGAAGTAAAGGGTGGAGAAATAAAAACATCCACTCCTTCTGTTGAAATTTTCTTATCTTTAATTCGACTTACGAATTCAGATGTCTCTTTTAAACCTTTAGTCATTTTCCAGTTACCACCGATAAGCAATTTTCTCATCAAAACCTCCTCTACATTACCTTTGCATTACCTTGAAAGCAGGCAATTCTTTGCCTGAAACAAACTCGAGCGACGCGCCGCCACCTGTAGAAAGATGGCTTACAGAAATACCTGAATCCTCAAAAACCTTGTCGGTATCTCCGCCTCCAACCACAGTAAATGCTCCTTCGTTAGTTAAATTACCAATCTCTCGCGCAATTTCCCACGTTGCCTTATCAAACGGAGGAACCTCAAAAACTCCCAGAGGACCATTCCAAAACAGGGTCTTCGAGTTTCTAATTATCCCTTTATACTTTGCAACGGTTTCAGGACCAATATCGACGCCCATTTTCCCTTCGGGTATACGGAAAGCAGGAACAACATCCCACTTATCAGAGCTCTCGATTTTATCCTTATGTTCAATAGCTACAACATCACCCGGTATATGAAGATTTTTTCCCGTCCGATCAATCTCAGAAATAGCCTCTTCGATTTTATCAAACAAACTTTCTTCAATAATAGAATCACCAACATCTCCGCCTTTTACCTTAATAAAGCTAAAAGACATAGCTCCGCCAATCAAGATATCATCCGCGATTGAAGCAAGACCTTTTATTACAGGTATCTTGGTCTTCAGCTTTAATCCGCCGAGCACAACCGTAAAAGGTGGTTCGGGATCATCCAAAAGCTTTGAGAGCTGCTCGATTTCTTTCATCATTAAAAAACCTACACCTTTCTCTTCAATTAATTCCGCGACACCGTAGGTCGAAGCGTGAGCTCTATGCGCGGTAGCAAACGCGTCATTTATATATACATCGCCAAGATTCGAAAGAAGTCTGGACAATTCCGCGCTATTTTCTTCTTCGCCAGGATAAAATCTTGTGTTTTCTAAAAGGAATAGATCTCCGGGTCCCATAGCCTTCACTTTTTCCTCGACTTCCGCTCCCACAGTCTTACCTGTAAACTCAACTTCTGTCTCCAAAATTTCTGATAGTCTTTTTGCAACCGGACGCAGCGAAAATTTATCGACAACTTCTCCGTCGGGCCTACCCAGATGCGACATCATAATAACTGACGCGCCATTCTCTATCAAATAACGAATAGTGGGAAGACTTGCCTTAATCCTATTATCATCCTCGATCTTTCCGTCTGAAAGAGGAACATTAAAATCGAAACGGCAAAGAACTTTCCTATCCTTAACGTTAAGATCTTTGATGAAAGGAACTTTCTTCATAGAGATTTTCCCATCATAATCGCAACGTCTATCATTCTCATAGAAAAGCCCCATTCATTATCATACCAGGAAAGGACTTTAATGAGTGTTCCGCCGATAACCTTGGTAAATCCCGGATCAAAAATAGAAGAATGAGAATTCCCTATAATATCCATAGATACAATCTGATCCTTCGCGTATTCAAGAACTCCCTTAAGCTCACCATCGGCGTATTTTTTGAAAGCCGCGTTCACTGAATCAACAGTAGCTTCTTTATTAACCTTACAAACAAAATCAACAACAGCTCCATCGGGCACGGGCGCTCGCAACGCAATCGCGTCTAATTTTCCCTTTAACTCAGGAAAAACTTTCGTGGTAGCAATCGCGGCTCCTGTCGTTGTCGGAATAATAGAAAGCGCAGCCGCTCTGCCTCTTCTCCAATCTTTAGCGGGAAGATCGAGAACTTTTTGGGAAGAAGTATAAGAATGAGCTGTAGTCATAAGACCCTGTTCAATGCCGAATGTTTCATTCATAACTTTCACCACTGGAGCAAAACAATTTGTTGTACACGACGCATTCGATACTATATCATGTTTCGACGCGTCATACTGGTCATGATTTACACCGTAAACAATCGTAAAATCTCCGTCACCTCCCTTAAAAGGCGCGGAGACTATTACTTTTTTGGCTCCCGCTTTTAAGTGCTTAGACGCCAACTCTCTTGTTGTGAAAAGCCCGGTAGCTTCAAAAACGACATCCGCTCCTAAATCCTTCCATGGAAGTTCTTCCGGTTCTCTTATTTGCGTAAAAGGAACCTTTTTCCCGTCGATAACAAGAGCATTGCCCTCTACTTTAACATCACCTTCAAATCTTCTGTGAACAGAATCATACTTAAAAAGATAGGCAAGATTATTGAGATCAGCAATATCATTTATACCAATTATCTCTATATCGTCTCTTTTAATAACTTCTCTTAAAACACATCTTCCTATTCTACCAAATCCGTTTACACCAACTCGAACTGCCATTTAAAAAGCCTCCTTTTTAAAGATTTTCACATTTTAACACTAAAACCTAAACCAAACGCCAGATTATCCCATATACCGGAACCACTATGAATGTTAAAAAATACTTCTTCATCTTCTCCGGCTTCATCTAATATGCCACCAATAATCGACGAAGCGATATGAGATATATCGTACTTAATCGGCAAATAAAATTTCAAATAATCTCTTTCGTAACTCAAAGACAATCCCAATGTAGCAGATGGAATGAAAATGGTTCCGTCCACCTCATAACCGCTAAGAATAAGAACATCCGCGGCAAGGCCTAATCGGGCATCGACAACAGGAGCGGGTAAAGGAGTATATGTATATAACCCCACCTTACTCAAAGAATAATCCGCGGGGAAAGAAAGTTTACCGCTAATGCCCAGGTTCATGGGTTCGAGTATAAAACCAAAATTAAAACTGGATCCCGCGATAGACAAACCCTCATCATCAAATTCCAATTCTCCGTCGCGAATCATACTGTCTATTACAATAATGGCTCTCCCTTCAATAAGTGAATCCTGAATAATAGTAAGATTGCTTGAGTCGACACTAACAAAACTGTCAGGCAATTCGGAAACAGAAGAAAAATCCCAACTGTAACTACCCGCCAGATCGTATGTCGCGCCAAAATCAAAACCAAATGAAAGTTTTAGAAATCCTTCATCCAAAAGCATACCGAGCGAAAAAATCGGATGCATCGTTGATAAACCGGAAGAAGAAATATCCGCGTTCACAAGATCCTCATCAAAATCTAAAGCAGCCGAAAAATTCTCGATTATCCATTCATCTCCATCACTATCTATAACGGTAGTATCGTTTACTTCCATAACCAAACTATCGATACGGGCTGAGAAACTTCCCTCTCCGAGAATTTTGCAGTTCTGAAATTTAAGACCTGTTCCAAATGCAAGAGGCCCGATACCTATCCCTCCTCCGAGAAAAATCGGGTAATCCGAATATTCTATTTTTAAAGGAACCGGGTTATCCAAAGTTACCGCTCCTTTAAATAATGGGTTTACTCTAACAGTATCATCTCCGGAAATTTCGGAAAAATCATCACTGGTAAACTCAAAAGCCTCAT
>Ga0307420_1001375_pt1 | contig 10737 bp, 9 predicted proteins | sample SalMarWE160240MG_2_FD_202167 | JGI IMG/M metagenome (GOLD analysis project Ga0307420, IMG submission 202167) | Salt marsh sediment microbial communities from the Plum Island Ecosystem LTER, Massachusetts, United States - WE1602-40 | ecosystem: Environmental > Aquatic > Marine > Intertidal zone >... | reverse complement strand
GGGTGGCGTTCCAGCTCGCCGATGACGTGATCGACCTTCGGTCGGCGGGGAAGGTCACGGGCAAGACTCCCGGCACGGACCTCAGGGAGCGCGTGGCGACCATGCCCGTGCTGCTACTTCGCCGGAGGGTGGTCGCGGGGGGCGGGTCGGCCGACGCCGAACTCCTCGCTCGCATCGATGGCGACCTGGCCGATGACGCGGCACTTGGGGACGTAGTCGGGGAACTTGCGACGCATGAGGTAGCGGAGGAGACGATCGCGCTCGCCTGCGAGTGGGCGGAACGCGCAAAGAGCGCCATCGCCGACCTTCCGGCCAGCGAGGTCTCCGAGGCCCTCGTGGGCTTCGCCGACCACCTCGTCGCACGGGTGGCGTAGCCACCCCGCGAGGCCGTGGACTAGCCTTTTCAACCACATAGGAACGAAACCTAGGGCAATTCACTCCAGGGAGGGAACAATAGTGGGAAGAAAGAGAGCGATCCTGCTCCTTGTGTGTGTGATTGCTCTTGGCGTGATCGTCTTTTTCAAAGTGTATTCCGGTCCAGGGCCAGAAGGGTCTTCGTGGACCGAGATTGATGGTCCGGGTCATCTTGAGTTAGGTGATCTCACAGCCTCAGCGGAGGATGTTCCGCTCCATGAATCAGCAGTGCACTCCTACAACTGCTACGTCGGAGAAGACAGCAGGGTGTCAGGAGAGGGAACGTGGTTCCTCGATCCAGTAGGAGATCTACATATCTCATTGCCGCGGTCGATGAGAATCAGCGCCGAGGGGTTCAAATTATCTACGCATGGGCCTCCGTGGGACAGATGGAGCACACTTATTGTCTTCGCGTGTGGGGTTGACGAGGATCCGATCGTATTCAAGCGAGATCGATGACCTCCGTTCGATTCGGCGCTGGGTGTCCTGACATCAGACCGGGCACACCCTGATTGGTCCCCCAGCGGTTGTCACCACCGAACGGGAAATCGATTGCTCAGGGGCCCTCCGCTGTCTAGAGGTTTGGTCACGGTCTGCCTTCGTCCATCAGCGGCACCCGGTCTATACTCGGGGCCGGACACTACCCCCCGTAACCGAGGAGATCCGTGAGCCTGGAACGACCCCTCCGCGTCGCCGTCGTCGGCTCCGGTCCCTCTGGCGTCTACGCCGCCGACCTCCTCATGAAAGCCGACCTCTCCGCCTCCGTTGACGTCTTCGAGAGGCTTCCCGCGCCCTTCGGGCTCGTGCGGTACGGAGTCGCCCCGGACCACCCGAACATCAAGCAGATCATCACCACTCTCGCGGGGATACTCAGGCGGGACGGAATCCGGCTGCTCGCCAACGTCGACATCGGCCGTGACCTCGGCCTCGGCGACCTCCGAGCCCACTACGACGCCGTTGTCCTCGCGACCGGCTCGCCCAAAGACGCCCCCCTCGGCATCCCGGGTGAGGGCCTCAAGGGGTCGTATAGCTCGGCCGATTTCGTCTCCTGGTACGACGGCCATCCCGACGGTCCACGCACCTGGCCGCTCGCCGCCCGGGAGGTTGCGATCCTAGGGGTCGGCAACGTGGCCCTCGACATCGCCCGCATCCTAGCCAAGGCGCCCGCCGACCTCGCCTCGACCGACATCCCCGATGAGGTGATGCGGGACCTCGAGGAGTCTCAGGCCACGGATATCCACATCTTCGGCCGGCGTGGCCCGGCTCAGGCGAAGTTCTCGCCCCTGGAGCTCAGGGAGATCGGAAAGGTGCCCGGGGTCGATGTGATCATCGACCCGGAAGGCCTCCAATTCGACGAGGGTTCGCTGGAGACGATCGAATCCAACCGACAGGCGCGACAGGTGGTCGAAACCCTGACCGAGTGGTCCGGGCGCGAGCCAGCTGGCAACCCACGGCGCATCCACCTCCACCTTCTTCTGAGTCCCGTCGCGATCCTGGACGACGGCGCGGGAGCGGTCGCCGGGATCCGGATGGAGCGGATGAGGCTTGCGGGTGATGGCACCGTCGAGGGGACGGGCGAGTTCGTTGAGCATGAAGTGCAGGCCGTCTACCGGGCGGTCGGGTATAGGGGAACCCCTATCGAGTGGCTGCCCTTCGACGAGAGCCGGGGAGTGATTCGCACCATAGCCGGACGAGTCGTCTCGGAGGATGGGGCACCCGTTCCCGGCTTCTACGCGACCGGTTGGATCAAGAGGGGACCGTCGGGCGTCATCGGACATTCCAAGAAGGACGCTCAGGAGACGGTTGGGAGCATCCTTGAGGACGCGGGGGATCTCGTCGCCGGGAGAGTGGCCTTGCGAGAAGACTTGAGCCCGGACGACCTCCTGGGAATGCTCAAGGGCCGGGGGGTGAGGGTGATCGAGTGGAGCGACTGGGAGGTGTTAGACGCCCATGAGCGCGCCCTCGGCGAGGCCCAGGGGCGCGAACGGGTCAAGGTCGTGTCTAGGGACGAGATGACGGACATCGCGCTCGGACGCGCCTAGGTTTTAGTCGGGCATACGATACTGGAACGGCGTTGTGTTGTCGCGCGTTTGAGATCTGGAGGCGAGATGAGGAGAAAGTACTTCAACGGGATGAAGACCATGGGCCTCTTCGTGGGCCTGTGGGTGCTCATGCTTGGGCTTGGTGCGGTCATCGGGGACGGCAAGTATCTTTGGGTTTTTGGCGCGATCAGCCTTCTCATGACGGGCATCGGCTATTGGAACTCGGACAAGCTCGCCATCAAGGCCATGGCCGCCCGGCCTGTGACCGAGGTCGAGCAGCCCGCGATGTATCGGATTGTGCGTCAACTTTCGGAAGAGGCAAGGCAACCGATGCCGAGGCTCTATGTGTCTCCCACCGAGGCGCCGAACGCCTTCGCGACGGGGAGGAGCCCCAAGAAGGCGGCGGTGTGCTGCACGGAGGGGATCCTGGGCCTACTAAGTGAGCGGGAGCTCCGCGGCGTCCTCGGGCATGAGTTGATGCACGTGTACAACCGCGACATCCTCATCGGCTCGGTCGCCGCCGCATTCGCCGGGATGATCACCATGGCGGCTCAGATGATGTACTTCGCAGGGGCCTTCGGCGGGGGAAGCCGCCGCAACGCCAACCCCCTCGTCATGCTGGGCATGCTCATCCTCGCTCCGATCGCCGCATCCCTTATCCGACTTGCCATCACCCGGACACGCGAATACGACGCCGACGAGGATGGAGCCCGCCTGACGGGCGACCCCCTCTCCCTCGCGAACGCCCTACGCAAACTCGACGAAGGCGTCGCCGCGCGCCCCCTTCAGGCCACGAACCAGCTTCAGAATGTCTCCCACCTCATGATCGCCAACCCCTTCAGCGGGGGTGGGCTGACGCGCCTGTTCGCCACCCATCCGCCCATGGAGGACCGGATCTCCCGGCTCGAGGATATGGCGGGAGAGTACGGAACCGCCCGTTAGCGATAGTTGACGAATTGGAGGGCCACGTCGATGTCGGCACCCTTGAGTAGGGCGATCGTCTCCTGAAGGTCATCCCGGCTCTTGCTCGAGACGCGGAGCTCGTCTCCCTGGATATTGGCCTTCACCATCTTGGGGGCACGGTCGCGGATGAGGCTTGTGAGCTTCTTAGCGACATCCTGCGGGATGCCCTCCTGGAGCGTCGCCGATATGCGGTACTCCTTGCCGGAAGGCTGGGGGGCGTCGTGCTTGAGGGCCTTGAGCGAGACCCCCCGTTTGGCGAGCTTCGAGATGAAGACATCGAGCACGGCCTTGACCCGTTCCTCGGAGCTTGCCTTCATTAGGATTCCCTCGCCCGATAACTCGATCGAGGCGCCGACCCCCTTGAAGTCGTACCGCTGGGCTATCTCTTTGGCTGCCTGGTTGAGGGCGTTCTCAACCTCCTGGCGGTCCACCTTGCTGACGACGTCGAATGACGAGTCCCCGGCCATGTTGCCTCCCTGTCTTCATGGGACCCCCTTAGCGGTGAGGTCCCGTTTGTTGCTATCCTTCCATGGCGTCCATAACGCATGGCAGGTTACCCGAGTGGCCAAAGGGAGCTGACTGTAAATCAGTTGCGCAAGCTTCGGGGGTTCGAATCCCTCACCTGCCACCACTGAACCGGTTTGATGCTTGATCCCAGTCTCTCCCGCGAGCTTGGACAGTGGATTTCACCTGGCTCCTCGAAGGCCGGTATGCTGATCCGGCTTGCCCCGATAGCTCAGTCGGTAGAGCGTCTCCATGGTAAGGAGAAGGTCCAGGGTTCGATTCCCTGTCGGGGCTCGGAGGTGATTCCCTTGGTAGGGTAGTCACTTCCCCGGCGGGGTAGCTCAGGTGGTTAGAGCACACGACTCATAATCGTGGGGTCGCGGGTTCAAGTCCCGCCCTCGCTACGTAGGACAACCAGGCGCGGCCAACGCGCGCAGAGGAGAAGACAGTGGCTAGCAAGACGACGGACGTACGCCCCAAGATCACGCTCGCGTGCACGGAGTGCAAGGAGCGGAACTACATCACGAAGAAGAATCGTCGAAACGACCCCGACCGGCTCGAACTCGCGAAGTTCTGCCCACGCTGTGGCAAGCACACCCCTCACCGCGAGACCCGCTAGTGATCTGAGCGGCATGCCAGTCAACGCTGGCGCGGTGGGCCGGATGTATGGCCCCTACGAGCGCTACGAGGTATCGCGGGTGAAGATCCGTGAGTTTGCCGATGCGGTGGATGCACGAGCGACCGAGCACCGTTCGGTCGAGGCCGCCACGGCCGCGGGTTTCAAAGACCTGGTGGCCCCTGACACCTTCGCCGCCGTGATCGCCCAGCGCTCGGAGTTTCATGTGATCGTCGATCCAGAGGTGGGGGTCGACTTCTCCAAGGTCGTCCACGCCGAGGAACGTTTCACGCATCACCGGCCCATCGTCGCCGGGGACGTCATCGAGACCGTGATCCACATAGAAAGCGTCACACAGCGCGCTGGCATCTCCATGGTGAAGACGCGCGCCGAACTGAAGGACGCTACTGGAGCCCCCGTCTCGACGGTGGCCTCCACCCTCGCCGTGAGGGAGGACGCCTGATGCCCGCCCCTCGCCCTGCCTTCTCTGTCCTCGCCGTCGGCGACGCAATCGCTACCCGCGAGGTTCGCGTCACCCGGGACAGCCTCGTCCGCTACGCCGGTGCCTCCGGAGATTTCAATCCCATCCACTACAACGACGTCTTTGCCGTTTCTGTCGGGCTTCCCGGTGTCATCGCCCATGGAATGTTCACCATGGGCCAGGCGGCATCCGTCGTCGAGGAGTGGGCCGGGGCCGGGAACGTCGTCGATTACCAGGTGCGTTTCTCCCGCCCGGTCCCGGTGCCGAACCCGGGTGAAGCCATCGTCAGCGTGACGGCGACGGTCGGAGCTCTTGACGAGGAGGCCAAGACGGCGCGTATCGACCTCGCGGTGGAGGTTGACGGACAGAAGGTGCTAGGCAAGGCGCAGGCCGTCGTCGCCTGTGGGTAGGGATTGACGATGGCAGTCGCGCCCCGGTATCGATCCACCACGGCCCCCGATGCCGACCGAATCGCCCACGCCCGACGTGGCGTCCTGGTGCTCTTCCTGTCCATGGGAGTCATGCTCGCTACCCTCCTCTCTCGCCTTCCCACGATTCGCGACGACCTGGGAGTGAACAAGGGACAACTCGCCACCGTCCTCATCTTCGGCGCCGGTGGTGCGCTCGTTGCGCTCCTGCTGACCGGGTGGGCCGCCGCGCGTTTCGGCACCCGCTCCCTCCTGTTCTGGTCGACCCTGACGTACACGTTCTTTTTTCTGGGGCTTGGGGGCGCCTCCCTTGTCGGCCTTCCCGCGCTCTTCGCGGTGAGCCAGTTCTTCGCGGCTTTCAGCTTCGCCTTCACGAACGTTTCCATGAACGCCGAGGCCGCCGCGGTCGAGCGCTATATGAAGCGCAAGGTCATGCCCCAGTTTCACGCGGCGTTCTCGGTGGGCATGTCTCTTGGGCTCGCGATGGGGTGGTTGTTCTCCCACCTCGGTGTGGAACCGATCTGGCACTTCGCCAGTGTCGCCCTCACTCTCATGGTCGTGCGGCTGGCCGTCATCCCCATGGCGGTGGTCGACGGCAGGCCGGTCAAATCGGAGGGAATGGGTTTGGGGGGCCCCTTTGCTGTCGCGAAGGCCGAGTTCCGGGATCGTCGTGTCCTCATGATCGGAGCGATCGTGTTCGCGGCGGCGATGACCGAGGGAGCGGCCTCGCAGTGGGTCGCGATATCCGGTGTCGACGATTTTGGGAAGCGCGAGAGCACCGGCGACGCTATGTATTGGGTTTTCGTCATGACCATACTGGTATTTCGGTCGTTGGGTACCCGCCTGCTCGAACGCTACGGTCGCGTCGCGATGCTCCGGGCCTCGGCCATTTCCACCATCGTGGGGATCTTGATCTTCGCCTTCACGCCAACGTTCTGGCTCGTGCCCGTCGCCCTTGTGTTCTGGGGGATGGGGGCCGCCCTCGGTATACCGATCGGATTTACGGCCGCCGCGGACGAGCCCAAGAGGGCGGCGGCCAGGGTAGCGGCCGTCTCGTCGTTCGCTACCGTGGCAGGCCTCGCGATCCCCCCGATCATCGGGCACCTGGCGGAGGCCACATCCACCCGGCACGCCCTCTTGGTGGTCATCCTGGGTTCCTTGATTACGCTGACGCTTGCGCGTGCGGTCCGGAGGGACGAGCGGATGTTTACCCGACTGAGGAGCCGCCTTGGTGGCCGGCGGGTAGACGAAGCCGGACGGATAGACGAAGCCGGACGGATAGACGAAGCCGGGACCGCTATCGCCGTCTCTCCTTCGGACACCGGCACTACTCTGGTGTGATGAGCCCAAGGCAGAGTCTCGCCGACCTCACGACCCTTAGGATCGGTGGCCCGATAGGCGCCCTCGTGGAAGCCCCGACCGAGGAAGGGCTCATCGAGGCCATCCGGGAGGCCGACGCCTCCGAGGCCTCCCTCCTCGTCCTTGGCGGCGGCTCCAACATTGTCGTGTCGGACGAGGGCTTTTCCGGTGTGGTGGTACGTGATCTCCGGGTGAGCGTTTCTGTGAAGGACTCTCCGGGCGGTGGGGTGAACGTCACGGTCGCGGCGGGGATGCCGTGGGACGAGTTGGTGATCAGGGCAGTCAGGGAGGGGTGGGCTGGCCTCGAGGCGCTTTCCGGGATTCCTGGCTCGACCGGAGCAACCCCCGTGCAGAACGTCGGGGCATACGGGCATGAGGTCTCTGAGGTCATCGCGGCGGTGAAGGTGTGGGATCGGGCCGAGGATCGGGTTCGGATTCTCCCACGAGACGAGTGCGGCTTCACGTATCGCGATTCGCTCCTCAAGCGATCGATGCGGGGTGAGTCCGGGGATGGGAAGCGGTGGCGGCCAACGCCGAGGTTCGTCGTCCTCGACGTCACCTTCCGTCTGGAGTCCGGGGCGCTCTCGGCGCCGGTTCTTTACGGCCAGCTGGCCAAGTCCCTCGGTGTCGAGGTGGGGGAGAGGGCCCAACTCGCACGGGTGAGGGAGGGGGTCCTGCTCCTCCGGTGCTCAAAGGGGATGGTGCTCGACCCCAGTGATCACGACACCTGGAGCGTCGGCTCGTTCTTCACCAACCCCGTCCTCTCGGTTGACCAGGCGAGGCTCCTGCCCGAGGATGCCCCCCGCTTCCCGCTGACCGGCGCGGAAACCCTCAGGGCGGTCAAGGCCGGAGCGGTCAAGATCGGGGCGGTTAGAACCTCAGCGGCATGGCTCATCGAGCACGCGGGCTTCGGCAGGGGGTTCGCCCTGGTCGAAGGCTCCCCCGTGTCGCTCTCTACCAAGCACACGCTTGCCATAACCAACCGTGGCGAAGCGTCGGCGGTCGACATCCTTGACCTCGCTCGACACATCCGTGATGGGGTGCGGAAGGCCTACGGCGTGACGTTGGAGCCGGAGCCCATACTCATCGGCCTCTCGCTGTAGCCCCTATTCGGTGGTGACCGCCTCCAGAATGTTGAGTTTCGCCGCTCGCTTGGCTGGCACGATGGCTGCGAGGATGCCCGCAATGATGGCGATAAAGGTGTAGATGACGAGGCTCACCCAGGGGACGGTTACACCCACGTCCTCGAACATATCGAAGGATTTGATGAGGGCCGCTCCCGTGGCCACACCAAGGATGAAACCAAAGAATGCACCGAGGACCGACATGAACACCGACTCGAGGGTGATGATCCTGCGAACGGACTTTCGGCTGAGGCCGACGGCCCGGAGGAGCCCGATCTCTCTGGTCCGCTCCGCGACGCTCAGGAACAGAGTGTTCGCCACACCGAAGATTCCGATGACGAGCGCCATCCCCAGCAACCCCATAAGGGCCGCCAGAACCCCGTCGAGCATTGAGCTCATCGTCTTGGAGTATTCGTCGGTGGTCACGACCTTGAGGCGGGGGTTGTCCACTACTGCAGCCTCGATCTCCGCACGGATTGCCTCGATATCCGCACCGTCCTCGATCGCGATCATGGTGTTCATGGGGGATAGTCCCTCGTGGAGGATCCTCCCATCGGACCACGAGACCCAGTAGCTGGGGTCCCCCTCCTGGAGGTACGTGCCCGCTATGACGAGGTCGAGTTCCCCGTCGACCCCAACGAAGGTGAGCGTGTCACCCATGCCGTGGCCCTCCTCGAGTACGGCGGGGCTGACAAACACTTCTCCGGGATCAAGGGTCGAGAAGGAGGGCTCGACGTTGTAGACGTAGGCGGCCTCTGCCGTCTTCGCGTCAATGGGAATGATCTCGACGGATTTCCCATCCAACTCCACGATGTCGAGGCTATAGAAGTGCACCGCCGTCACGCCGTCGACGGCGCTGATCGAGACGAGCTCCTCATCGCTGATAGGGGCAAAGGTGTCGGTTGCCATATCCCCGCCGACAATGAAGGTCGCCGAGGCGGTCCCCACCAGCATCTCGTTGATCACGGTCTTGATCGAGGAGACGACGGTCGTCATCATCGCGAGGAGCATGACGCTGAAGATCAGGGCCCCCGCCGTGTTGGCCGTACGCCGGGGCTCGCGCTTCGAGTTGTTCACCGCGAGCGTTCCATTGATCCCGAACACCCTCCTGAACGCCGGCCGTATCCAGGTGGTGAGGGGGCCGATGAACGCGGCGACGAGAAGGATCGTGCCGATCAGGGCGAGGGCGGTCGCGATGCCCACCCAAGCGGCCTTGGGCCACCTGGGCGGGAAGAAGGCGCAGAGGGCCGCGGCGGAGGCGGCAACGAAGAATCCCACCCCGATGAGGCTGCGGGAGGATAGCCCCCTGCGCTTCTGGGTGGCCTCGTCCCGGAGGGCCTCCATGGGGGAGATGCGGGAGGCGCGGATGGCGGGGAGCATGGCGGCGACGACGGTGGTGCCGATTCCGGTGGAAAAGCCCCAGATGAGGGCGGGCGCGGGAAGGGTGAGAGCCCCGATGTTCGCCCCGAAACCCATGACGGTCGCAACGATGAACTTGATCACCGAAGCCATTCCGTAGCCGACGATGAGGCCAAGGACGGAGCCGACGAGACCGATGATGAGCGCCTCAAGCAGGATCATCATGCGTATCTGCTGGGGGGTCGCCGCGATGGCCCTCAAGAGCCCGAGTTCCCGGGTGCGTTGGGTGACGAGCGTCTGGAAGGTGTTCGTGATGAGGAGGGCGCCGACGATGATGGAGATGAAGGCGAATACCAGGACGAAGATGTTGATGACATTGATGAACGAGGCGACCTCCTCGTCCATCTCCTTGATGACGTCGATGGCGAGCTCGGCCCGGATGTCCGAGGGGAGGATCTCCCTGATCGAGTCGCGGACCGCGACCGGGTCGTATCCGTCCTCGACCACCACCGAGATGTTGGTGACCTCACCCTCCTGCCGGACGATCACCTGAGCCTCGTCGTAGTCGAGGTAGGCCAGCATCATGCCGTTCATGGAATTGGATTCACCGAACTCCACCAGGCCGACGAGGGTGTACTCGAACTTCTCCGATTCCATGAGGCGTTGGAAAGTGATCCGGTCACCGATTGTATAGCCTTCCTTCTCGGCCGATGCCGAGTCGAGGACCACCTGGGTATCCGTTAGCGGGGCGTGCCCCTCGACGAGGACGACGTTGTCGAGATCGGGGGATCCGTTCCACCCGATGACGATGATCATCCCGCCCATGAGGTTGGGCTTCCCGTCGGAGCCCATGAGGGTTGCCATGCCGCTGACGACGGGAGCTACCCTCTCGACACCCTCGACGGCCGCAACCTCATCGACCCACGTGTCGTCGAACGTCGGGATGTTCATGCTCATGAAAGAGTTCTCGTCATCCTTGGCGGGGAGGACCTGGAGATCGGTCGCTCCGTAGATCTCCTTCGCCATCGTGCTGAAGGAGTTCTGGATGGCGTTCGTCAGGACGAACGTGCCGGAGACGAACGAGGTGGCCAGCACGACCGCGATAGTGGTGAGGATGAGCCTCTTGGGGTTGTGACGAACGGTTCTCCAGGCCAGTCGGAGCATGTTTTAATGCCCCATCTTCTTCATGCGGTCGAGGACCTTGTCGGCGGTGGGGTTGGTCATCTGGTCGACGATGTGGCCGTCTTCGAGGAACAGGACTCGGTCGGCATAGGCGGAAGAGGTGGGGTCGTGGGTGACCATGACGATGGTCTGCCCGAACTCCTTGACCGCGCGCCGCATGAAGCCGAGCAGTTCGGCACTGGACTTCGAGTCAAGGTTCCCTGATGGTTCGTCGGCGAAGATGATCTCCGGCTTGGCGATCAACGCCCTGGCGACGGCGACCCTC
>Ga0307420_1001374_pt1 | contig 10743 bp, 8 predicted proteins | sample SalMarWE160240MG_2_FD_202167 | JGI IMG/M metagenome (GOLD analysis project Ga0307420, IMG submission 202167) | Salt marsh sediment microbial communities from the Plum Island Ecosystem LTER, Massachusetts, United States - WE1602-40 | ecosystem: Environmental > Aquatic > Marine > Intertidal zone >... | reverse complement strand
CGTAACACCCAATAATTTTATGAATTCTCTCCTGGTTTGTTTGCCCATAATCATTCTCCTTAATAAGAACAAGATACCGAAGTATATGAAGCACCTGAAACAGTGTCAATCGCGAAAATTGGATCCGATCCGAAAACGTGTGTGAGACGTGGAATGATTATACCCTCAGTTCCACTCGGAGCTTACTCTGAACTTATCAAAAAAAGAGCACATCTTAAATATACCCCTCGCATGTTAATGCGTCGTTGATATTTGCTAATGTTGCTTACATCCCAAGAATTCTAAATAAATCCTCGACAAAGGGTTTGAAATTCTGGGGACATTTTTTGATAAGGTCTTGATGGCTTGATCTCTGGAGAATCCATGGAACATCGGCGGTGCCCTTATAACTCATACCCGCGTCGCGGAAGAGAGTTTCCACGACACGCTTTGGTGGGTTGTTATGGTCTTGATCCTCAACAGGTTTAGCCCAAGATTGCGAAAATTTGTTTCTTTTCAATCTGGACAGAAGAGCCTCTTCAGAAGCTAAAATCAGACTTTCAAGATCATATTTAAAGCAATGTACGAAGAAACGATCTGCTAAACGGCTATCACATCCCTTCCGTCGCAGTTCTTCATTAAATCTTCTTTTCAGGTGATCCTTTAAGTCCGCGTAGGTTGTATGCGGGAAGGGTTTGTTCTTGGGATAAAGGTCCGGGACAATAAAGACGTAACTGTTCGGCTTGTTTCTCAAAATATTGATCGCACGTATAGGGCCTTTATTTAGAAGGGGCTCCTTGCCATTCAACGGATAGAAATCGACCGTTTCTCCTTTCTGCTTGGCAAGTTCTATGACACCGGCAAATAATCCCCTCATGCCGAGCTGATCACTTGGTCCCTCGACATACACAAAGACTTCACTCATGCCAGAGCCTCCAGTTCGTCGGTTCGGTGCATTTTTTCAAGTTCATCACGGCCAAAATCCTCCAGGTTATCCAGGAGGGTCTTGGAATCGCCGACTTTAATAAATACGCTTTTGCCTGACTCTTTTTTCATAACCGCTATGTTTTTTAATTCAAATTGGCTAAGGAAGTAGGATGCGTGGGTCGCCAAAATCACTTGAGTTCTTTGAGAGGCTTTTTCAAAAAGCCCGGCCAAAATTGGCAATGTTCTTGGGTGAACGCCCTGGTCAGGTTCGTCAATACAGATTAAAGTCGGCGGCGAAGGCATAACGCATAAAGTCGCCCAGGCAATAAACCGAAGTGTTCCGTCGGATAAATCGGCCAAGCTCAGATCCGTATCTATGGATTTTTCCTGCCAGAAGGCGATAACCTCGCCGGGTCCACCCCTTGCCTTTACGTTGAGATCTTTGAATCCTGGTATGGCTGATTTGATGACAGATTTAAGTTCATCAAAAAACTCGGGATGCTCAGTCATCAGATTAAACAACACTGCGCTCAGATTGCCTGCGTCTTCGTGCAAAACTGGTTCTTGACTGGTTGGAACTGATTTTCTGATTCTTTCATTGTTAATATGAAAGGAATTATAAAAGCGCCATCCGCGAATATATTCTCTGAGATTAAAGAGGGTAATCAGAGTCGAATCAGTAATGGCTCCAAGTCCAAGTTGATTTGGTTTCTTCAGATCCCACTGTTTGCGTTTAAATCTTTTTTCCTTTGGATCCCTAACAACACCCTTGCCATCTTGGAAATTCAGAAATTTGTAACCCTTGTTAAAGCCTTCGTGCAAGGGCTTTTTCGTTATAACTCTCTCAAAAGTGACTTTTGTGGACCCAACCGGCCCCATCAATTCACCCTGATAATAAAGTGGCACTTTTTCCATCAAGTCGATTTCTGTGCTCCACCAGAATTTGTCGGGGCCTGGTTTATGAAATATCTGCTGTCCAATCGTTCCTCCGACGATTTCAGGGGGAATCTCTTGGTAACACGCATCGCGGATGAACCTTAAAAATTCGAAAAGACTTGATTTGCCTGACCCGTTGGCGCCGACGATAACCTGCAACGGCTTAAAACGGATCGTTATTTCATCAAACGGCCGGTAGCCTTTGATCTTGATGGATGGCAAACGATAATATTCACTCATTTAAAAATATCTCCTTACCTAATCCGACAACGAGTATTTTTCCAGAAGTAGTCAACCATATAATTTCGGGGATATCATCAACACGCATCTATCAGGCTCCAAATCAACTGACAGATCCTCTTAGCATATCAACTAATTAACCTTTTCATACGATCTATCATATCCAATGACGAACACTGCGGCAAGGTCTTTTTTTACTTCGCATGCCTTCTCCGCACATAAGCTAAGAACGTGCGCAAGAAGTAGCGCGGGCATCCCATGGCACGTCCTTCCTGACCGTGTTTTCATGTGCAGGAAACCCATACAGATAGTAGTAATTTTTTTGTGATTCGCCATGCCGTCAGCCATTTCTTGCCAACAACCGCTTGGGCAGCTAAATCGTCGTCAAAATCTGCTCTACCTCTGATGGGAACTCCACGAGGATAAACCGGCTTTGATGATAAAGATAGTCTTCTCCGCTCTCATCAACCACTCGAAGCATCTCATCCTTGGCCGCCTCATCATCCGGAAGAACTTCGTAAATCTTCCGTACAATCAGCGAGGCCTCGTAATCGGTATTGTCAACACATACAGCAAATTGTCTCTTATGAGTATTCATTACTGTTTTGGCGGCGGAATCGTGATGTCGATTTCGTTGACCGGGCCGAGCACCGAGAGCGGCTCATCGAAGTCGTCGGGCCGGCCGACGGCCAGGATTTGCAGCTTGTCAGGGTGCAGGTGCTTTCGGGCCACTCGCAGGACATCGGCCTTAGTGACCTTTTCAACATTAGCTTTGGTCTTCTGCAGGAAATCCGCCGGATAGCTAAAATACTCCAGGGTCATCAGCCGCCTGACGATTTGACCCTTAGACTCGAAATTGAAGACGAAAGAGTTAAGAAAACTGTCCTTCGCAAGAGCAAGCTCTTCGTTCGTCACTTCGCTTTCCTTCATCTTCTCAACTTCTCTGAGCATCGCTCGAATTGCATAGACTGTCTTTTCGGACTTGGTCTGGCACCCAACGTAAAATTCGCCGGGATAATCATAGTTGGCCGAATAACCGCCGTAAACCGAATAGGCCAGGCCCTCGCGCGAGCGAACATTCTTAAACAGTCGCCCGGTGAATCCGCCGCCCAGAATTCTGTTCATCACAATCAGCGAGAAAAAGTCGGGGTCGTTGCGCAGGCCTCCGATATGCCCCATGTATACATTCGACTGATTGACATCGTCTTTGCGGACCACGTTGACGGTCTTGCGAAACTCATACTTGACTTCAGGCACCCCGGGCAACTGAAGATCGATCTTATCCCATTTTTCGAATACCTGCTCGATCTTCTCGATCATCTCGCTGGTATCGAAGTCACCCCATACGGCGAGCATCGCATTGTTGGGACCGAAGTACTTCCGGTGGAAGCCAACAAGGTCATCACGGGTAATGCTGCCGATAGTGGCGTACTCGGCGTGCCTGGCGTAAACGCTTTCTGCTCCATAAATGAGTTTGTCGAACTCGCGTCCGGCAACCGCACCAACAGAATCATTACGTCGGGCTATAGAACTGCCGACCTGCATCTTCGCAAGCTGGATCTTGTCCTCGCGAAAAGCCGGATTCATCAGCACGTCGGCTAAAATCGAGAGCCCTTTGTCAAGGTCGCGTTTGAGCACAGACATCGAGGCAGAGCCCGAGTTCAGCCCGATTGAAGTCTCCACCGAAGCTGCAATAGCCTCCAGCTCTTCATCGATTTCATCGCCGGTCCTGCTCGCCGTGCCGCCCGTTCGCATCACCTCGCCCGTGATCGACGCCAGCCCGATCTTCTCGGCCGGCTCATATATCGAACCGGCCCGAATCATTACCGAGACATTTACAAGCGGCAGTTCGTGATCTTCCAACAGGAACAGACGCATCCCGTTGGCTAACGTGACCTGCCGGACCTCAGGGACCTCGATGTCCCCCAGTTTAGGATACTTCAAACTGTTGTAATCGATCACCTGTTGTTCGGCACAGCCGGACCACAAAAAACAAAGCCCGGAAACCGTGAGAAATACAACCTGAATGACAAATGATCTATGGCCTGTCATAGTGACACTCCCTTCTAATTATTGATTCGCAGCTACCGTTGTCTCGATGATACCGACAGTGCGATTCTTAGTCGTAAAATACTCGGCGGCAACACGCTGGATGTCCTCAGCCGTCACCTTGTCAATTTTGTCAAGCTGTCGAAACAGGTCTCGCCAATCGCCGGTGACGACCTGATAAAATGTCAACTGGGCCGCCAGCCCCGAGTTGGAGGCAAGCTGCCGGACCAGACTTGCACGCGCCCGTGTTGTTGCCTTGGCCAATTCCTCCGGGGAAACCAACTCGCTCTTTAGCCTTTCTATTTCCGAATCGATTGCCTGTTCACATTCCTGGTTTGTGCGACCTCTGGCCGGGTAGGCATAAAACAAAAACAGGCTCGGATACTTGTTGCCCGGCATTCCCTGAAATCCGGATGCATACACGGCGATCTTCTTCTCCTTCACAAGGCTCTTGTACAGCCGGGACGTCCGGCCCATGCCTACTATGTCCGTGATGGCATCAAACACGGCATCATCGGGATGGTGGATGCTCGGTTTGTGATAGCCTATCAGAACGAACGGCTGAGCAAGGTCCTCCACAATAACACGTCGCTGCCCCAGTTGCGGCGGCTCCACCGTCTCGACGGGGTCGGGTTTGGGGCCACTGGGTATCCTGCCAAAGTATTTCTCTGCAAGCTCCCTGATTCGGCCGGGGTCCACATCCCCGACAATCGCGATCGTCAGATTGCTCGGCGAATAATACTTCTCGAAAAAGGTTTCCGCTTCGGCACGGGTCAGCGTCTCAATATCGCTCATGTGACCGACGACCTGATCCCCGTATGGGTGGGCCTTATAAGCGATGCCCATAAATTCTTCGAGCAGGCGTCCTATCGGCTGACTCTCAACACTGAGCCGCCGTTCTTCCATGACCACGTCCTTCTCCTTGTAAAACTCCCTGAGCACGATATTGGCGAACCGGTCCGATTCCATCACCATCCAGAGTTCCACTTTGTTTGACGGAAGGCTGACTATGTACTGGGTCGCATCCTGGCTTGTGTACGCGTTGAAACCCGAGCTGCCTTCGCGCGAGAAAACTTCCTCGTACTCATCATGAACCAGATACTGCTGGGCGTCATCCTGGGCCTCTTTGAACTGGCTTTGTAACTGCTGAAGCCGGGCCTTGTCCGCCCGCTCGCCCTTTCTTCGCTCGGCCTTAAGCGCCAGAAATGCCTCGTCTATTTTGGCCATCATCCTGGCTTCGGCCTGGTAGTTCTTTGTGCCAATGGTTTTGGTGCCCTTGAACGCCATGTGCTCGAACAGATGAGCCAGACCCGTGATTCCCCGGACCTCATCGACCGCTCCGACGTCAGCGTAGATATGGAACGAAACCACCGGCACCTCATGCCGTTCGAGGACAAGGAATTTCAGCCCGTTGTCCAGCGTGAATTCCGTCATCCGCTTTTCGAAAGCCGCCAAATCCTGTGCTGTCGCCAGCTTCGGGATTGCCGCCGCTACGGCACAGAACAAAAACACTACCCATACTACATTGATTTGTCGTTTACGCATTGTGTGTTTCATATTCTCTACTCCCGCATAACTACAAACCTAAATTTGATATTGCTTCGCGATAAACTTTTTATTAGATTCCTCTACTGCGCTTCGCTCCGCTCGGAATGACAAGCTCTTTTTTCATAATATTAATTATACATGAAGTACACTGTTGCCGTGCAATCCTTATCTACACTGACACGCACCCAATGGGCCGAGAATGCATCTTCAAACTCGTGATGCACATATCCGGCACCGGAAGATACCGGGATAGTATGATATACTTTCCAGGTCCCGTTGCCAAGAAAGTCCACCTCGATCTTAAAATTTATAATTCGATCAGAATCGTGGGCGAGATGCACCACCTTCTTATCGAAGCCGGTCATAAGGAACGGGTCCGAGACCGTGCCTGCTTTTACGGGCGTCTGCCACCATGGTCCGCCCCAGCCGGCAGGCTTGCCCATCGACCAGAGCTCGTCGATATTGCCGAACCAAAGGCCCGACTGGGGCTGGCCCTCGTCGTGATCGATTTGGTCGCTGGCCATCACGAACAATCCGCGCCAGTGACAGAAATCCGGAACGACGCGAAGATGGGTGCAAATCGGACGGATGCCCCATATTTTGCCTTCGTAAGAAAATGCCGGCAATTCGTAAAACATGCCGTGAACGTCCATCAATAATCTTTCCGTCACGGCGTGACGTATCCGCATCCATTCGGTATTCCAGGCGTGATCCCACGTGTGGCCGGCCTTGGGCAGCAAGTAACGTTGCCACTTGCCCTTAACGAGCGTGCGAAGCACGACGGACGATTTTGTCCAGCCGGTCGCGTAGATGGTATTGCCGCCATAGGAATCGCCCGATGCGCTTCCGCCGACGCCGACGAAGGGATTGCGCTCGATGATGTTCCATTTCCTGCCGTCCCATTCGGCCAGCCGTCCGGCGTCTCTGAGGCCTGAGAATTCCTTCTCGTCGTAACTATTATTCGCCACGACAACGCGGCCTTGCGCGCTGTATGCGCCTTTGAAATGTGCCCTGGCGTCTTTTATTTCGAGTTCTTTGACAAGGTCGAACAGCAGCTTCGATTCGAGGCTGCGCACATCCACTTCCCAGAACCGCCCTTCCATGCCGAGGAAATATACCTTGTTATTCGGATCTGTCAGGTGTGACACCGTAGCGGTCAGGCGGTATTTCCTGAGCGATTCGATCGTTCGAACGTTGCCCTCGGCGTCAATCGCATGCGGCCCGATGAATGCCTGCCCGGACGGCCAGTGCACCATCCGGTTGGCAAAGGTTCCCGTCACCGCGGCCGGGTGACGCCGCATTGTCATATCTTCGCTGATTTCATAGAGCCCGAGCCCTTCGCCCCTGATGTGCGCGACATATCCGACGGCCCACAGCTTCTCGGCCCAGGGAATCAGCGCGCCGATGCCGGCCTCCGAGTCACTGCCAATTCCTTTTGCCATTACGGTCAGGTTCGGAAACACGCCGTTAACCTGAACCGGAGGTTCTTCGACGCCCGTATTCTCTGCCGAGGCCGTACAGACAGCCGTCATCAACAGCACAACCATGACCGGGCAACTGCGATGCTTTAGCGGGATAATTACGGACTTGTGTCTTTTTGAAAATCGAAATGCGGCGTATCTTCTCATAATAATTTCCTTCCATAAATTACTTAAAATCTCTCCTTAAATATTATGCACAATCGAAGATGTCAATAATGAAAAGCCTCGGATAAAAGAAAGCCCGCCGGGGAATTCACGCTGAGAAGAAAAGAAGAGATGCCCAAAACCCGGGCGTTAGATACCTGCACTATTCAACTCGGCAGGAATGGTTGAAACGATATATAAAAAGACCCCTGAGACAGGGGTCTGAATAAGCCGAAAGTTAAATATAAAAAAAGTTCAGATGCTAATTTTTCTCGCCGTTATTGCCAGAAGCCTTCCGAGCGAGACCCTGGCAGCTCTCACAATCGCACACACCAACCTGCTTTAGATGGGACGTCCCGGCAAGCTTCTTCGTCTCGATAAGCTTAGCTCCCTTTGTCTCCATCTTGCGAAGCGCCAGCTTTGCATCTTTATTGTTATGTGTACCCACTGCATCGATTATGATGGTAACTTTCTTGCCTCTCTGCAGCAGTCCCAGTGCCGTCATTTTAACGGCGCCTTCGAGGCTGGTACCGACCAGAATGAACTCACTGGCTCGCACTTCGCTCAGCAGCCTGTCAATCCGGGGCTCATCAAACGGGTCAACACATCGCTTGTGTAGAATGACCTGCCTGTGCCGCCGCAGCATATCCCTCGGCAAATCCGTGTTGCCGTCCGCTGCAAAACAGATCCTGTTATTAACCAGCGTATAGCGTACCTTTTTTTGCCCATCTGTGCCGTCGATGCAGTATCCGACTGTATCGTCGCCGTTATTATTGGGGTAAACCTCCACAGTCGAAATGATCGGGACATTCTGGGATCTCGCCCAGGCCATCATCCTGCGAATATGCGCCAGAACTCTCCTGTGGTTTCTTATACAAGCTTTGCCCGCGGCCAATAGAAAGTCTTTTTGCGTATCGATATCGATGAGGATTTGTTTCCGGCGTGATTTGACCAACTGTAGAATCATTTTCAGCCTTCCTTCCCTGGCTTATGCGATTCTGTCCTATAATGAATACGCATCAGCCAACAATTGAGTTCACAGCCTCTTATCGAACAGTCCCGGCATGCACTTTAATAGCAATAAAACTGGGAAAAAGTTTCAAACTTCGCTAAAACGCCCGTTTTCAGGTATAATGGCGTCCGTCGATGCTCGTTACTATTTTGAAGTGTGTTGTTTAGAACGGATTTAACGAATGGCCCGAATCTTACAGGACTTTCCTGGAATTTCGCTGAAAGCCGAAGATCTGGACGGCAAAATTGATTTTGTCCGGATTTTCGGACGTCCCGGCCCGGTTCATATAGAAATCGGTGCCGGCAAAGGAACCTTCCTGCTCGGCCAGGCACAGGCCCAGCCCGGTGACAACTTCCTCGGTATCGAATGGGCCCGCAAATACTATCGTCACGCCGTCGATCGAATCGGCCGGTGGGGACTGACAAACGTGCGGATAATCCGCACCGATGCCGCAGAGTTTCTGGCTGATTCGGTGCCGGATGACTCGGTAGATTGTTTCCACATCTACTTCCCCGACCCGTGGCCCAAAAAACGTCACCACAAAAGACGCTTTGTGTGCTCTGCCAATCTGGAACATCTGATTCGCTGCCTGAAGACCGGTGGGCAATTACGTATTGCCACCGACCACGCAGATTATTTCGAACAGATAAAAATCGTTTTAGCCGCCCGGAGTGATGCGCTCGAGGAAATCGATTTTGCCAAACCCGCCGGCGCAGAATCCGGAGAATGGGTCGGCACAAATTTCGAACGAAAATACATCAAAGACAACAGACCAATCTACACCATCGCCGTAAGAAAAATATAATTATTTTGCTACACTGTCTCTCGAACGACAATTCCATCGCTAACTATTATCGTGCCAATTGAAAGTTTTCCTCGCCTACCAGCCTGGTAGGGTGTGCATTGCACACCTTAATAAGCTCCCCCGAATAAGTGCCCCCTCGCATAAATACTCCAGTAAATAATATAGGAAACGGTGTGCGGTGCACACCCTACCGGCTCATATTTTATTACAGGCCAGATCCTTCGCTTCGCTCAGGATGACCGCCGCTGGGATTTATTTTGCTAACTGGAAGTTTTCCTCGCCTACCAACTGGCGCATTTTCCGGCAGAAGTCGAGGTCGGGATTGACGCTCAATTCCTTGTCGGCTGCGGCGTAGACCCTGCCTTTGTCGGTTCGCACAGCGACATAAACGGGGCTTCTGCCTCGGTGATGCCGGCAGATGCTCTTTATCATCGCCACCTTTTCTTTGGTGACCTGCCTGGCATCCAGACCTATCTTGACCTTGGCGGCCAGTTTCTCTCTGACATCTTCGAGGCGTATCAATTCGGAAGCAAGGACGTTGGGCCGTTCCCTCCTGTAATCGAGCTTGCCCTTTACAAAAACGACAGCGTCCTGCACCAGAACATCGCTGAATTCATTCAGCACATCGGGGAACATCACAACTTCTACCTGCCCCTGCAAATCCTCAAGTGTGAAGACGGCCATTTTCGAGCCGGCATTTCGCCCAGTTTTTGTCAGGTTGTATCTGATCTTCGTTATCATCCCGCCGATGACGATTTGCTTTTCGCCGTTGGCCTCGGCTAATTGCGAGCTGTTTTGCGTGGAATAAATATTTATCGTCTCGGCATGATGGCTCAGCGGGTTGCTGGTAACATAGAATCCGAGGACTTCTTTTTCAAAAGCTAACATTTTCGGCTCGGGCCAGGGCGCGACCTCCGGCAGGCGTTTATGGTCTGTCGAGTAATCGTTTCCCCCGGCCATCTGGCCGAAGAAATTCATTTGTCCGGCCTGTTTGTCCGCCTGCAGGCCCGCCCCGCTCTCCATCGCCCTTTCGAGACCGGCTATCATCTGCGCCCGGCCGCCGCCGAGCTTGTCGAAAGCACCGGCCTTGATAAGAGCCTCAAGAACCTGCTTATTGGCGGCTCTTAAATCCACATTCTCGCAGAAATGGAACAGGCTCTGGAACCTGCCGACTTCTTTTCGAGCGGCGATAATCTGCTCGACCGCCTTTTCACCGACGCCCTTTACCGCGGCCAGACCGAAACGAATGACACCCGCATTTTTTTGCTCGTCTTTCTGCTGCTCATAGAGCGGCGTGAAATCAACTCCGCTCTCGTTAATATCGGGAGCCAATACTTTGATGTCCATCTGCACGCACTCGGCGATATAATCGACGATCTTCTCGGTGTTGTCCATTTCGTAAGTCAAAAGAGCAGCCATAAATTCGACCGGCCAGAGGGCTTTCATATAAGCGGTCTGGTATGCGATAAAAGCATAGCGTGTCGAATGGCTCTTGTTGAAACCGTAGCCGGCAAATCGTTCGATCAGCTCGAAAATCTGTTCGGCCTGCCCGGTGCTCAGGCCTTTATCGACGCAGCCGGCGATGAATCGCTCCCGCTCCTTGGCGATGGTCTTGGCTTTCT
>Ga0307420_1001373_pt1 | contig 10745 bp, 13 predicted proteins | sample SalMarWE160240MG_2_FD_202167 | JGI IMG/M metagenome (GOLD analysis project Ga0307420, IMG submission 202167) | Salt marsh sediment microbial communities from the Plum Island Ecosystem LTER, Massachusetts, United States - WE1602-40 | ecosystem: Environmental > Aquatic > Marine > Intertidal zone >... | reverse complement strand
CTGCCTTTAATCCCCGTACAACATCAGCAATTAACCTCACTTTACGAGGACTGATTCTAATATATTTACTTTTGGCAATAACTTCCATAAATTCCTTTTAAGTTTTACTAATAATTCTTTTGACTACCTTACCGTGACCTCTAAAGGTTCGCGTTGGCGAAAATTCACCTAAGCGATGACCAACCATTTCTTCACTAATAAAAACGTCGATGAAATTTTTCCCATTATGAACCTGAAAGGTATGATTAACAAATTCCGGTGGAATCTGGCTAGCTCTGGCCCAAGTTTTAATCGGCTTTTTTTTATCAGCCTTTTTCTGCGCCATAACTTTTCTTAATAGTTTTTGATCAATATAGGGACCTTTTTTCGCTGATCTTGACATTTTATCTTTTTCTCCCTTTAATAATTAACTTATCAGAATATTTCTTTCTTTTTCTTGTTTTTTTACCTAAAGTCTTTTTACCCCAGGGTGATTTTGGCGAAGGCATACCGATACCTGATCTTCCCTCACCACCACCGTGAGGATGAGAAGCGGGATTTTGAGCAACTCCACGAACCGTCGGTCTGATACCCATATGCCTCTTAACTCCTGCCTTGCCAAAAACTCTATTTTTCCAATCAAGATTACCAATCTGCCCTATGCTGGCAAAACATTCCAAGCTGACCTTTCTTTCTTCACCAGAAGGAAGTTTTAAAAGGGCCATTTTTTCTTCTTTATTCATTAAAACAGCTCCCGTTCCTGCTCCTCTAGCTAATTGCCCTCCCTTACCTGGCCTAATTTCAACACTATGAAGAACTGTTCCTAAAGGAATTTTTTTCAAAGGAAGAGCATTGCCTGGCTTTACTTCCGCTTTTTCTCCAGCCAATATTTCCTGGCCGACTTTTAAACCTTCCGGAGAAAGAATATAACGTTTCTTCCCATCGGCATAAAAAAGAAGGGCAATATCAGCACTCCGATTAGGATCATATTCAATCGAAATGACCTTTGCCGGAATATCTCTCTTATCTCGTTTAAAATCAATTTCTCGTAAAAATCTCTTTTCCCGGCCACCCTGATGGCGCACGGTCACCTTACCGCTTGCATTTCTTCCTGATTTCTTTGATAAAATTCTTTTTAATTTTTTGCTCATCTTACTTTTCTGTTTCAAATAAATCAATCTTATCTCCCTCTTTAAGCAAAACAATCGCCTTCTTCCAGTCAGCTTTCTGACTCTCCTTCCTCGTTCTTAAAGCACGATGCTTCTTCCCCCTAGCCATTATCGTCCTTATCTTCAATGGTTTAACCTTAAAAAACTTCTCGACCGCTTTTTTAATTTCCTCCTTGGTTGATCTTCTATCAACTTCAAAAACATATTTCTGCTCGGCCGTTTGCCCAGCCGCTTTTTCAGTAATAATTGGTCTTTTCAAAACATCACTTAATTTCATTTTTTCTTTAAAAATTTCTTTTCTAGCTCTTCTATGCTTTCTTGGGCAAATAAAAGCTGATTGCTATTTAAAACCTGATAAGGATTAATCAGATCAGCCTGTAATAAATTAAGGTTTTTAATATTTCCTGAAGCTCTCTTAACATTCTCAAAATCTTTAGGCAAGACCAAAGAAACCTTATCCTCTCCTAATTTAAATTTGCTTAAAAGATCAGCCATTTGTTTTGTTTTTGGCTCTAATTTGCCAAAATCCTTAATGACCAAGATTTTCTTTTCCTCAAGTTTTTGGCTTAAGGCAGAAAACAAGGCCTTTTTTTTCAAGACCTTACTCATTTTTAATTTGAAATTTTCAATCCCTTTTGGCCCATGGGCTGTACCTCCACCGACAAAAATAGGAGCTGATTTTGCTCCATGTCTTGCTCTCCCAGTACCTTTTTGCCTAAACCACTTGCTCTTAGTTAAATTTATCTCCGACCTCGTCTTAGATTTAGCCCGCGCCTTTCGTTGGTTACTTAAATAAACTCTGACTGATTGAGCCATTAAGGCTTCATTTACCGGAACCTTAAAAATCTCTTTAGGGAGGCTTATCTTGCCTGATTTAGTTCCTTTGATAGTGTAAAGATCAACTTGAGGCATTTTACTCCTTCTTTTCCTCCTCTACTTTCTGGGTTTCTGGTTTTTCTTCTTTTTTCTCCTCTTTCTTTTCCTCCTCAGGCTGACCTTCTTTTTCTTTTTTCTCAGCTGCTTCTGCTTCCTTTAATTTTTCCTGGGCTTCTTTTTCTTTTCTTAGACGCTCTTCTTTTTCTTCTTCTGTTTCCTGAATTTCTCTTTGTCCTTTCTCCATAAGAGGAATAAACTTTTTATCTTCTCCATACTTCTCTATAAACAAATTGCTTCCTCTGTATCCAGGAAGCAAACCTTTAATAACTATCTTTTTGTCCTTTTCATCAACATCCATAACGACCAGGCCAGAGATGGTTGTCTTTTGATTACCCATATGGCCAGGCATTTTCTTACCTTTGTGGACTCTACCAGGAGTAGTTGTCTGGCCAATAGAACCTGGGGCTCGAAGACGATCGGACTGGCCATGGGTTTTAGGCCCGCCTTTAAAACCCCAACGTTTAACAACACCAGTAAATCCTTTTCCTTTTGAAAAACCGGTGACTTTTACCAAATCACCAGCCTGTAAAGACGTCTCTTTTTCAAAGGCAAGACAAGTCACGGGAATTCGCTTCCCGTCTTGTAAGAATTTCTGTAAAGATTCAATCTTTTTTCCTAAGGTAATATCTTTTTTCATCTTTAAAACCACAAAAAAGAGCGCCGGAGGCACCCTAAAAATTGCGCCTAAATTGATTAAAAAGTTAAATCAAAAGAGTTTTACCTCCATCAACGGTAATTATAAGGGAAATCCTTCTTTTTTGCAACAAATAAAACACTCTCCTTGACTTTTAGATTATAAATCACTAAGATAAACTACTTCTGCCTAAAAACAAATGGCTAAATCACGAGAAGTTTTTTCAAGCGAAAACCAACCTCTAACCGAAAACAAAGATTTGGTCACAATTGGTAATCTTCTTGAGCAAACTCTTAATTTTGTAGAAAATACTGTAGATCACCCTAAGCAAACTCGAACAGGGCTAAAAAAACAAGTCTGGCTGGTTAACGATAAACTCGTAGAATTTTATAGAAATAACCTTAAAATTCTCTCAGAATCTGACACTGTCTATAAAACTGTCTATAAAGAGGGGAAACCTGACCAGTACATATACTCTGTTTTACGCGAAAAAGATAAAACTGGCAAAACCCTTATAGAGAGTATTCCTTCTTACACCCGCACTGCTGAAGGGAATAAGGCTCTTACGATAGAGAGATCCAAATTTATCTCCGTTAAAAAACCAGAGTCAAAAAACAAGTGGCGAAAGATACTGTTTCAAAAATACATTATTAAGATAAAAAATAATTTATTTGAAAATTTTGAGTTTTACGAAAATAAACTCCAAAAAGAAGGAATTGGTGTAGAGATAACACGATTCAGCGAAATAAAAATTACTTATGACGCTATCGGTGACCCGGTTAGACTAAAGATTAATATGCAATCTAATCCTTTAAAAGAAAATGAGTTTTTTCTGGGTAAACCTAGCGTAATGAAGGAAAAAAGTTTGGAAATTGAATTGTTTTAAAGTATTGACAAGCTAAAAAAATCTTCTTACATCTTAATCTCAATATCTACTCCAGCCGGTAAACTAAGATGCATTAAAGAATCAATCGTCTTCTCGGTCGGTTCCAAAATATCAATCAGCCTTTTGTGAGTTAAAATCTGGAAGTGTTCTTGAGAATCTTTGTCGGTATGAGGACTGGCCACTACGGACATCGTTTTCTTTTTGGTAGGTAAAGGAACAGGACCAACAATCTTAGCGCCACTTGATAAAGCAACTTCTAAGATTTTTTCGCAGCTCTCATCGATGACTCGATGATCATACGATTTTAAACGTACCCTAATTCTATCCTTAGGCATTTTCCTTTTTTCTTTTATTTAATGACCTTAGAGATAACCCCTGCTCCAACCGTATGTCCACCTTCACGAACAGCAAAACGAAGGCCTTCTTCTAAAGCTACTGGTTGGATTAATTTGGCTGTCATCTTAGCATTATCACCAGGCATAACCATTTCCACCCCAGAAGGAAGAGTAACTTCTCCCGTAACATCAGTCGTTCTGATATAGAACTGTGGTCGATAACCAGTAAAGAACGGCGTATGGCGACCACCTTCTTCTTTATTAAGAATATAGATCTCGGCCTCAAATTCTGTATGAGGAGTGACCGTTTTTGGTTTAGCCAAAACCTGACCACGCTCAACGTCATCCTTTTCAATTCCTCTTAAAAGAATACCAACATTGTCTCCAGCTTGACCTTGGTCAAGAGTCTTTCTAAACATCTCTACTCCGGTAACAACTGTCTTGATGGTATCTTTAATACCAACAATTTCTATTTCATCATTGACCTTAACAATCCCTCTCGTAATTCGACCGGTAACAACCGTTCCTCGACCCTTAATTGAGAAAACATCCTCAATGGGCATCAAGAATGGCTTATCGAGCGGTCTTTCTGGTTCAGGAATAAATTCATCAATGGCTTTTATAAGCTCAAGAATGGCCTTTTTAGACTCCTCATCGCCTTCCAAAGCCTTGGTAGCTGAGCCCCGAATAATAGGCGTTTTGTCACCCGGAAACTTGTATTTGGTCAAAAGTTCCCGAACTTCCATCTCAACCAAGTCAAGAAGCTCCTTATCTTTAACCATATCAGTTTTGTTTAAGAAAACGACAATGGCCGGAACATTAACTTGACGAGCCAGCAAAAGGTGCTCTCTCGTCTGAGGCATCGGCCCATCATTGGCAGCGACAACCAAAATAGCCCCGTCCATTTGGGCGGCGCCAGTAATCATGTTTTTGATGTAGTCTTTATGGCCTGGGCAGTCAATATGGGCATAATGACGTTTTTCTGTTTCGTACTCGATATGGGAAATATTAATCGTCACTCCTCTTTCTTTCTCTTCTGGAGCACTATCAATTTTTTCGAAAGGCATGTACTCTGCCCCTTTACCCTGTTCAGACAAGACCTTAGTCATGGCGGCTGTTAAAGTCGTCTTGCCGTGATCAACATGACCAATGGTACCAATATTAAGATGGGGTTTTTTTCTTTCAAATTTATCTGCCATTTTCTTCTCCTAAAAATAAAAAGGCTAACACCTTTATATTATATAATCTATAGATAATTATAAAGTAATTTTTATTATTTTACAATACTATTCTCCCTTTTTCAAGGGATTTTTTTGAGCAATAATCTTCTCGGTAATTCCGGCTGGGACTTCATCATAATGGCTCGGCTCCAAATAGAAAGTCGCCCGGCCCTGAGTTAAACTCCGCAAGGTAGTCGCATAACCCGACACCTCAGCCAAAGGAACCTTTCCTTTAACGATTTTCACCTTATGCCTGTCTTCAGTCTCTAAAATCTGCGCTCGTCTACTTGACAAATCACCAATAACATCACCAACAAATTCTTCCGGTGTTGTCACTTCAAAGGTCATAATCGGTTCTATTAAAAGTAAATTCGCCTTTTTGGCTGCTTCTTGCAGGGCCATAGAACCAGCAATCTTAAAAGCCACTTCAGAAGAGTCAACTTCATGAAAAGTACCATCATAAACAGCTACCAAAATATCTGTCAGCGGATAACCTACCAAAACTCCTTTATTCAGTGCCTCCTTAACTCCTTTTTCTACGGCTGGAATAAACTCTGAAGGGATAGATCCTCCTCTAACCTCATTAGCAAACTTAAATCCTTCTCCTCGAGGCAAAGGTTCAACTCTCAAAAAACAATGGCCGTATTGACCTCGACCACCAGACTGACGAATATATTTTCCTTCAGCCGTAGCCATCCTCTTAATCGTTTCTTTATAGGCAACCTGCGGACGGCCGGTATTGGCCAAAACATTAAATTCTCTCTTCAACCTGTCAACAAGAATTTCTAGATGAAGTTCTCCCATACCAGCAATGGTTGTCTGGCTCGTCTGTTGATCAAACTTAATCTTAAAAGTCGGGTCCTCTTCAGAAAGGGTTTTTAAAGCATAGCTTAATTTTTCTTGATCAGCTTTTGTCTTAGGTTCAATGGCCAAGGAAATAACTGGATCAGGGAAAGAAATTGACTCTAAAATAATCGGCTTATCTTTCATACACAAAGTATCTCCGGTGGTTGTCTCTTTTAGGCCGACAGCGGCGACAATTTCTCCTGCCTCTGCTTGTTCAACAGTTTCTTTTTGATCGGCATGCATCAGAAGTAAACGGGAAACTCTCTCTTTTTTGCGTTGAAGAACATTGTAAACTTCATCACCAACCTTTAAAGTCCCAGAATAAAGACGAATGTAATTCAACCTGCCTACATGAGGATCTGTTTGAACCTTAAAAGCCAAGGCAGCTAAACTATCATGAGGATCAGTTTTTCTTTCTTCTTCCTGACCAGTTTCTGGATTCTTGCCTTTAACTGGAGGAAGATCTAAGGGACTAGGTAGAAAGTCAATCACTCCATCCAATAAAGGCTGAACACCTTTATTCCTTAGAGAAGAACCGGCGTAAACAGGAACTAACTTATTGGCGATGGTCGCCTTTCTTAAACCAACTTTTAAATCTGCCAAAGAAATTTCTTTGCCGCCAAGATATTTATCGATTAATTCTTCATCTGCTTCGGCAATTTGTTCAATAAGTTTTTCGCGGTATTCCTTAAGTTTATCTTTCAAATTAACAGGAATTTCTTTCTCTTCAAACTTCTCTCCTTTATCATCCTTCTCATCTTTCCAAACAAGAGCCTTTTGACTTAGAATATTAATCACCCCGACGAAGTCTTTCTCTGCCCCAATAGGATAGGTAACCACGGCTACCTTCGCCCCTAATCGATCCTCAATCATTTTCAAAGTGTTTTCAAAATCCGCCCCTAGTTTATCCATCTTGTTAACAAAGGCTAAACGGGGAACGTGATATTTATCAGCCTGGCGCCAGACTGTTTCTGATTGAGATTGAACTCCTTCTTCAGCATCAAAGACAATAATACCGCCATCTAAAACACGCAAGGCTCTTTCGACCTCAGCTGTAAAATCAACATGACCTGGGGTATCAATAATATTAATACGGTGATCTTGCCAAAAAGTAGTTGTGGCCGCAGAAACAATGGTGATGCCTCTTTCTCTTTCCTGAGCCATCCAGTCCATTTGTGTCGTTCCCTCATCAATATCACCAATTTTATAAGTCTTGCCAGTGTAATATAAAACCCGCTCGGTGGTTGTTGTCTTCCCAGCGTCAATATGAGCAATAATGCCTATATTGCGAACTTTTTCAATAGGAACTTTTAAACTTTTCTTGTCTTTTGTTTTCTCAGCCATAAATAAATTTTACCATTTTTGAACATAAAAAACTGCTCCATCAAAAGAAGCAGTTGCTTCAATAGAGATATTCTAACAAAAACCTAGGTTCTAATCAAGATGTTATAATCAAAAATAAGTAAATGACAGAAAAAGAAAGAAAACTTAAAGAATATATTAAAAAATTAAAGAGGATAGATCCTACTCCTTACCTACAACTTCCCTTAAAACAAAAATCAATAAAAATAACTGAAGGTTGGTTTTATTCAGCAAAAGAAACAAAAATCCATGGTTTCAAAATTCATACTGGTATTGATTTTAAAGCCAAAAGAAATGAACCTGTTTACGCTAGTGCTGAAGGTTGGGCCATCAGCTCCTATCATAGCTTCAAAGTAAAGAATAAAGATGGTTCTTTAAGAAAATATAAAAATAAACCTCTTAATAACGGCATGGGCTTTTTTGTCCAAATTTACCACCCGCAGAATAAAAGATATACTCAATACGGCCATTTAAGTAAAATCAATCCTAAAATTCCCTTTGCTTCGCCAAGAAAAATAAAGGGTAACTACCATCCCTATAGCTACAGAATTAACCCTCAAAAAATGAAAAAGTCTAAATATTACACCTGGATTAAAAAAGGAGAATTCATTGGTTATGTCGGTGACAGTGGTCTTACCTGGGGATACAACGATTATCCCCAAAGGCCAGATATCAAGAAATTCCCTTCTTGGGATGAAATTCATCTTCATTTTCAAGAATTTTCCAGAGATAAAAACGGAGATAAAACAGAACCTAGAGACCCTTTTAATATCTACAGCACTTATGATAAATACCCTCAAAAGAAGAAAGAGTTTAAAAATAGTCTTTGGGGATAAAGAAGAGATAATTAAGGCATCAAATCTATAAAATCATAAACATCCCTTCTAGCAATTTGATATCTTTCTTCTAAATTTTCAGGAGTTTCTCCCTCTTCTACTATCTGAAGAGCTTGATCAAAGCTCCTAAAGAAGTCGCGATTTTCTTCATTAGTTAAATGTACAAAACCTATCCTATTAAGTTCTTCCTTTTCGCCACGACTAAAATCATCCTCAATAAATTCCTTAGATAACTGGAAAAGTGTTGTTTTTCGTAATACTCCTCTTTTAACTAAATCCTCCACCTGGGTTAATTTCATAGGAGCTTTATCTATACTTTCTTTATTCCAACCTAACATCCCACCACATTTTACTAAAACATAGCAAAAAGTTTTTTCTTCTTCAGTTAAATAGTTTTTCCAAAAGAAAAACGGGGCTTTTTCACCTCTCTGATCGGGGGCTGGGCCTCCTTGCTCAATAGTCATTTTAAGCGTGATTATAACGAAACAATAATAAACAAAAGAAGGGCAGATTTAAATTTTTACCATCTAAAGTGGGCAAAAGCTTTGTTTGCTTCCGCCATCCTATGAGTATCTTCTTTCTTCTTAACAGCATTACCGGTATTGTTGTAAGCGTCTTTTATTTCAGCCGCTAACTTTTGCCAAAACTCATGATATTCTTTATTTGATCTTGACTGAGCTGCTTTAATCAACCAGCGTAAAGCTAAAGATTCTCTCCGATCAGTTTTAACCGGCATCGGAACCTGATAAGAAGCCCCACCAATACGCCTGGGGCGAACCTCCATTTTGGGCTTAATATTCTCCAAAGCTCTCTTTAAAATCTCTAAGGGATCATCTTTGTCTTTAATGCCCTCTTTTTTATCTACTAAGTTCTCTAAGGTTTTGTAAACCTGCTTTTGGGCAACTGTCTTTTTACCGTTCCTCATGACTTTATTTATCAGACGATGAACTAAAAAGCTTTGATAGATGGGATCTTTGGAGATTGTTCTTGTTTTAACTCTTCCTGTTCTCGGCATAAGTCAATTAGGCTGTTTCGGTCGCCGGTTGTACTTCCGGAGTTACTTCCTCTTTCGTCTTTGCCGGCACTGCTCCCCCTTCCTTACGAGTTCCATATTTCGATCGACCTTTTTGACGACTTTCTACTCCCGTCAGATCATATTTACCACGAACAACATGATATTTTACTCCAGGAAGATCTTTGACACGCCCGCCTCTAACCAAAACAAGACCGTGCTCAGCCAATTCATGGCCTTCGCCAGGAATATAGGCGGTAATCTCTTGTTTATTAGACAATCTCACCCTGGCTACTTTACGTAAAGCCGAGTTAGGCTTCTTGGGAACCATCGTTTTAACCAATAAAACAACGCCTCTTTTCTGAGGATTAACGGTCTTTACCATGCGCCTCTTTGAAGCATTGAAGCTTTTCCGTAAAGCCGTCCCTTTGACCTTCTTAAAAGTCTTTTTTCTTCCTTTTCTAACTAGTTGAGATATCGTCGGCATGAGGTATAATTTTATCAAAAATCGCTCTTAAGTTCAATCTTCTTTCAGCCTTTCGGGAGTAACCGGAATAAGGCGACCGATAATAACGTTCTCCTTAAGACCCATCAAACGATCCTCTTTCCCTTCTAAAGAAGCAGTTGTTAAAATATTAGTTGTCTCTTGGAATGAAGCAGCTGATAACCAAGAATCAGTATACAAAGAAACCCTTGTTAAACCTAAGATAATAACCTTGGCTGTCGCTGGTTCCCCACCTTCAGCCAAAATCCCAGCATTCTCTTCTCCAAAACTGCTTTTACTGATAAATTCCCCTGGCAAAAGGGTTGTATCGCCGGCCGTCTCTATCCTCACCTTATCACTCATCCTTCTAGCAATAACTTCGAAATGCTTATCATGAATTGGAATTCCCTGAGATTCATAGACCGTCTGTAATTCTTCAATTAAATATTCTTGAGCTGCTTGAAGTCCTTTAACCTGTAAAACATCTTTAATATCTAAAGAACCAGAAGAAATCCTTTCTCCTGCAGCAATTAATTGACCATCCTTAACGTTTAACTTACTCACCGCCGGAATAATATATTCTCTTTCTTCAATCGGCTTCTGTCCTGTGGTTTTGATTTTAACTTTATAACCATCGTCCATTTCGATAACGGTCACCTTTCCAGAAATCTCTGCCAAAGGAGAAACTACTTTGGGCAACCTTGCCTCAAAAATTTCTTCTACTCTTGGCAATCCTTGAGTTACGTCAGAAACAACAATACCACCAAAGTGTTTTGTCTTAAGGGTTAATTGTGTCCCCGGTTCACCGATTGATTGGGCGGCTAGAACACCAACCGGAGATCCCACTTCCGCCATCTTCTTATTAGACATATCCCAACCGTAGCACTTAGCACATAAACCATAGCGAGATTCACAAGTTAATGGCGAACGAACTTTCACCTTTTCTATTTTATGAGTCTCTAAAATACCAGCGTTTTGATCAGTAATCAATTCGCCTCTTTTAATCAGAACTTTCTTTGTTTTAGGATCTAAGACAGATTCTGCCA
>Ga0307420_1001370_pt1 | contig 10748 bp, 7 predicted proteins | sample SalMarWE160240MG_2_FD_202167 | JGI IMG/M metagenome (GOLD analysis project Ga0307420, IMG submission 202167) | Salt marsh sediment microbial communities from the Plum Island Ecosystem LTER, Massachusetts, United States - WE1602-40 | ecosystem: Environmental > Aquatic > Marine > Intertidal zone >... | reverse complement strand
TGGCTGCGCGCGGCGGATAAGGCAGATAATCCTGAATCGTCGGCGAACGTGGGCCTACGGTGTCTATGGACCAGAACGTGAAAATCACGTAAATACCATATTCCTGAGCAATCTCAATCGTCCTAGTAATAGCATCCCTATGTGATATGCCGCATGTGTCTGCTCCGGTTTGGTAGCTTTCTTTGCTATTTTCGAGCCACCAGCGTATTGTTCCCATTATTCGTATGGCATTTACGCCATAGCTTTTCATCGCTGCGAAGTTGTTTCTGACTGTTTGTTCGTTCCAGTTGGATGTTCCCCAGCCTGACGCGAGGTCTCCGAAGCCGCCCCCGTTAACTCCTCTTAATACGATAGTGTTGCCCGCTGCGTCTTTGATATATTGCCCCTCAACATGCAAACCGTTACTAGCGGCGTAAGCTGAAGGCTGCAAAACATATAGTGTCATAGTGGATAGCAACAGTATTCCCAGTATAGCCAATATCTTGTTTACGGTTCTTTTTTCTATTTTCGTTCTCTCCTTGAGCTTGCCTCTTCCTTTGAAAATTGAGAATTTTAAGTTTCTTGAGAAACAAACTAACGCGGATTAACAAGCGTAGTTCGCATCTTTGCGAACTGTAGTTCACTGATTTTGCGAAGAGTAATTAACACATCTCAAGTAGCTCAAAAATACCATAACCTCGAGGGTCGAACCATAGCAATCACATCCGAAGTTGGAACAATGTGATCACTCCAAAGCAAAAAATCTAGAAAATTCCTAAAATGTTCTATATTCCACGTCCATACAAGTTTAAATTAGACAAGATCGATATCTCATTAGAGAAAGGAGAAGTAGAGGGCATGCGGCAGTTTTCAGCTGTGTCAGTGATAATTCCAGCTTACAATGAGGAAAAAACCATAGGTAACGTCATATCGGAAACAATCTTAATAATGAACAACCTATTACTGCCCTACGAAATAATAGTCGTTAACGACGGGTCAACAGACAAAACTGGTCAGATTGCCTATAAACACAAAGCAACAGTTCTTTCCAACGAGAAAAACCGCGGCAAAGGCTACTCAATTCGAAAAGCTCTTCAACATTCTCAAGGTAACATAATCGTAACCATAGATTCAGACGGTGAACACAAACCAAAAGAAATCCCCGACCTAATTAATCCACTGCTCGAAGGCGCGGACATAGTGACAGGATCAAGATTTATGACCAACAACACACGCGCCACAACAAGACTCAACCTAATCGGAAACTTTGTTTTCAACACAACAATATTTGCTTTAACCGGCAAAAGTATCACGGACAGCCAAACAGGATTCAGAGCCATAAGACGCAACGTTCTCGAAAAACTCAATTTAGAATCAAACGGCTACGAAATTGAGACGGAAATTACAGTAAAAGGTCTCAGAAACGGATATCTTTTCAAAGAGCGCCCAATCACCTGTGAAAGGCGACAATACAACATTTCCAAGATACAACTGATTAAAGACAGTATACGAATTTTTAAAACAATTCTAACAGCAAGAGTATCGAAAATCTCACATGATTATGACTTTTCACAATAATTTTGAAGCGGGGCTTAGAAACCTTCCTCTTCATTTGTTCATAACACTCGGGTCATCCTCTAACCAACAACTCAGAAAAGAAACTCAACTCACTGAATAATCAAACGAAGCTAATTGTGCAACGAATATAGTATTTGAATACTTAACTAACCTGCAAGACGTTTTCCAATTTTTGTGAAAAACAATGTCTTGCTATGTAGCCGTTATTGGTGGCAAATCAAGCGGGAAAGCTAACTGCGTTATTCAGTAACTTTAAAGAGTTCGTTTCAAGTTTGTAGTTTACCCTTGAACTTGCTAAAAAAGCGGGGTCTTGGCCTTGAAGTCAAACAATCCAAATCGGCGCCTAATTTCGAGCAAGGTTTCGGTAGCATTTCTAATTACAGGCATCACAGCGCTTATTCTCTCAATTTTCTATGAATCTCAAGCTTTGGCTTTGACCGGGTTAGGGCTTACTTTTTTTGGAGCACTATTTTCTTTTGTCAAACCTCTACGTTACGTAGAAGGAGATCTTCTAAATAGCGTTTCAACCTCATTTTACTCAACAATTGATCGAATAATTGCAGACTTCAAATATAAAGGGAAAGGCTATTACATTCCACCGGTACCAGAGACCGCAGTTCTTCCAACATACTTGAAGAATCTAAGAGACATAGTTGTTTTTATTGCGGACAAAAACGATCTCTCGCGGCCATCAGTGGAAGAAATGGCAAAAGGCAAATTCCTTGCCGAAAAATCTAAAGGCATCTTAATGACGCCACCTGGATCAGGACTCTTAACTCACATTGAAAAACAGTTGCAAGTTGATTTCAATAACATGAAGCTTGACGAATTATGCGAAGTTTTGCCTCGTTTGATTATTGAACAACTAAACTTAGGAAAATCAATGGATCTCAAATGCTTGGAAAACGGAATTCACATGGAAATAATCGATTCACTGTACGCTAATCTTTACAGCCAGGAAAGTGATTTGAAGAGTGTAACACTCATTGGGGACCCCATTGTGAGCGCTGTTGCTTGTGCTATCGCCAAAGCTTCCCGCAAGACAATAACCATGGAGAACCAGAATGTGTCGCCTAACGGTGTGACCTTAGAAGTTTGGTACCATATAATGGAAGGATGAGCAAACAATGTATTTTCCATTATCGTTATCTGATATAAGTTTGTGGCTGGCTGTGATGGCAATACTGCTCTTAATAGTTACTGAATTGTTGTATTCATTTCCCAAATTTTCTTCAAGAATCATGGTTGACAAAAACCTTTTGAGGATGGTCGCTCTGGGTTGCAGTGTTGGATTTCTGGCTACAATAGCGCTTCGATTTTTTCAACCATTTTAATTCACATTTTGTTCAAATGAAGTCAACATTACCATTAAACCGAAGATATCGCCCCGAGAGTAGCTTACGTGAAAAGCACAAGCAACGTCGATGTAAAACTTGGGTTAAACGCTACAGGTTGGACGCCAACAGACATTGAACCGTTCATAAATGTCGCATGGAACTATAATGAAACCATGCTTGATCCCCAACAAGAACTTTTGATAACTGTCAATCTAATTGTTCGTCATTTGGAAAATTCATCAACTACCTTATGGAAAACGAAGAAGTTCAGACGTTCTGTTTCGACATAAAAGTTTACGCTTCAGGCTCGCAAGGCTCATCCAAGCGCACGTCGCCCAAAAAAATTTTCGAAAATTACGATGTTTTGAAAAACGAAAAAAAGGAAAAGAAGGTTTATTCTGCGCCTGCAACGATTATGTTGAAGCCAAAGTCTGTGAGGCTACCTGTGTTTGATGAGGCTGTTAATGTTAGCGTTGCTGAAGTTGATTGGCCGGCGTTAAGGACTGTATTTTCTCGGTTCCAGGTTAATGTTAAATACGAGTTAGCGTTCGATGGTGACCAGTTTGCCGTGGTCATGGTTAGTGTCACGGGTACGTTCCCCGTGTTTTTAACATACACTGTCCTAGTCGTCGTTGATCCTGCAGAAATCGTTCCCCAGCTTATCGATGTGCAGTTCTGTGTGCATTGGCTGTTGGAGTAGACTCCTAAGTTTACCGCTGATATTGCTCCATTTGACGGTACTGTTTGTGTAGTGATTAACCCCGCGGTTACTAAGCTTAGAAATACGCCTGTCGCCGCGAGCGCGATTATTAACCCAGCCGAGAGCTTTGGTGTTGCCATATGATATCCCCCTTGTTGTATTGAGTCAGGCGTCTCAAGTGTTAATAAACGTTATTGTTCACATGAACAACACAGCTACAAGTAATAAACGCTTAAAATGCAATACCGCCCCAGATAAAGGCAGAACAGACTCATTCTGTACAACTTATAATTTTCGGAAAATCTTAAAAAACCGAGCGAAAAACAATTCCAATTTTTTCCATAAAAAGGAAAGAAAGAAAGTGGTGGGGGATAGCTTCTTTTTGCTCGCTATTACACTACTGCTTCGACGTTTGACTCTTGGTAATGAATCGCCTGTGAAGTGAACACCGTTATAGCGACGGTTAAGCCTATGTCGTTGACGTTGATGCTGTCAGGGGAGTTGATGTATACAGCCATTGTTGAGCCTGAAGTCAAGATCAGAGTGTCAGATCCAAGTGCTGCGAGAGTGCTGCTGTTAATGCCACCGGCATAATCGCTGGCGGTTATTGCTGCTGCGCCAGTCCAGTTGAGGTCGGTCGTTAGGGTGTCACCGGATCCTGCAACGATGTAGAATATGTCAGATGACGAGACAGTCTGTCCACGCACAGCGACTTTGCTCAAGACGACGTCTCTACCGCCAGTGTTTGTTACCATTATTGCGCCCACTGCCGTTCCATCGGTTGCTACCCAGATGTGCGTTTTTGACAGTGACAGGTTTTCTTCTTGAACTCTGGTGCTAGTTACGTTGATGGCGAAGTATGTGACGACTCCTGCTAAGAGCACTGAAACCACTAGAATGATCAGCGTTGTAACGACGGTACTTAAGGCTAAGCGATTCTTTAGTATGTTCTTCATTTTTTATACTCCTTGAAAAAAGGAAGGCAAAAAGTAGATAATTGCATTTGTGTATAGAATGAAAATACACACACCTGTATTTTTAAACAAGATTATTAATAATCAGCAGATAACCACAGGAACCCTGGAGAAAACGCTGCTTACCTGCCCTTGTCATTGTTAACACTTATCAGATAAGGGTTAACTCTTGCATAAGAGCCAGCGATTCTCAGGTGAGACCGCGTCTCCAAAAGAGTTCCATCCAGCCGAAATAACTTTTCTGTATATTGATGCGACTTTCCAAGTAGGCAATCGATTTTGTACACAAAATATTGAGACTTAACATATCAACTAAGAAAGCGTCATACGTGGTGACGGCACGGCTCAAGCCAGCCTTTGCCACATTTCGCGCACATCATAACATCTTTGTTTCCGTTGCAAGCCAAAACCACACCGAAAACATTTGCAACAGGAAAATGCCTTGCGGTCTTGAAAGATAAGAGCTTCAAACCGCGCATTCATAGTTTCTCGTTTTTTATGTCTAGACCTTAATCTTTTTCTATGGCGCAAAAACCCTAACAGCAAAACATTAAGCCCATATCAGTCCTTTCAATTCTCACCACTTAGACATGTCTAAAAAGTTGCAGGCTTACAAGAACGTTTGAATTAATGGTTAATATCCGAAATTCACAAGTCTTTATTCTCGCTTATACCTTTTTTCAAGTTACTACTTGAAAATGTGGCAACTCAACTCAAATTGAGTTGAGTCGAAAAACACTTGACAAAGGTGGATCACAACTGGGCAGCAAAGTCAATTGTAATAATTCTGAAAAAGCAGGGTTAGACTTAACAATCAAATCGCTGTTCGGCACGATGAAAACCTCAATATCGTTGACGCTTTTTGGAAAAATCTCCCTAAAAGTAGGAGATGCTAGATGACCCCCTTTGCCTTGTTTCCTCTTCTCGCCAGCATTCTAGCTATATTTCTTGGGAACTCGGTGTATGGTTTAGACAAGAAAAAACCATTAAACATAATTTTCGCGCTCTTCGCTTTTTCGTTGTCCTTCTGGGCTTTCACTGAATTCATGTATCGCCAAGCAGACACGGCGACCACTGCATACTATTGGATGAAAATGGGGTTTATCTGGACAATTCCCACAGCATTGACAGTTCACTTCGCACTTGTTTACACCGAGAAAATAAAATCATTAAAAAATACCGCAATAGCTCTTGTTTTGTATGTACCAGCCGCAATATTCTCACTGATTTACCTTACTACAGATTTAATAACTACGGGCGTAGTTCAAAAATTCTGGGGTTACACCTACGTAGCCTCAGATTCTTGGGTTTGTACTGCAAGCAATTTCTGGGCGTTTGCACTCACATTTTCCGCCATTTTTCTGTGCCTTAAGTACTATCTGAAAATTAACGAAAAAACTAAGAAACAACAGGCGAAATTCGTTACTCTAGGTTTCCTCATCCCTGTCTTTATATCGTTTATAACCGAAGGATTACTTCCATTCTGGCATACGGAAATTCCTGAGCTAACTACAATCTCCTCGTTACTATTAGGTCTCTTTGTTGGATATGCAATTTGGAAATATCACTTATTTAAGTTAAATCCAGCTACCGCAGTAGAGACCATTATTTCTACAATGTCTGACCCCTTGGTCTTGACAGACCAGAACCAAAGGGTCTTAAAGGTAAACCAGGCGCTTACAAGCTACTTGGGTTATTCAGAAATGGAACTTCTTGGAAAGTCAATGAATTATGTCTTCCAAGAACAAACCCTGCAAAAAGAAAATAAACTATTGGAAATTGCTACAGCTAAAAAACATGAAATAAAACTTAAAACTAAATACAACGAAGAAAAATACGCCCTTTTTTCGTCTTCTGACGTTAAATCCAAAAATGGACAAATTATGGGAACCGTTTACATAATACACGATGTTACCCAACTTAAGCTATTAGAAGCCCGACTTGTCAAATCAGAAAGATTTGCTGCTATCGGGGAACTAGCGGGAATGGTTGGGCATGACCTGCGAAACCCGTTAACAAGCATAAAAAACGCTGCATATTACCTCAAAAAGAAAGGAACTTCATGCAGTGAAGCCAAATACAAGACAATGCTAGAAATAATAGATAGTTCAATAGATCACTCGAACAAGATAATAAATGACCTTTTAGACTACTCGAAAGAAATACATTTAGAACTTGAGGAACGCACACCCCGCCTACTTCTAGCTGAATCCTTGATGATAGTTGGTGTTCCCGATAAAGTCAAATTAATAGACAAAACCAATGACGAACCGAAAATGATGGTTGACACAACTAAAATTGTCCGATGCTTCGTTAACTTGATTAAAAACGCCATAGACGCGATGCCTGAGGGTGGAACTCTTGAAGTTCAAAGCGTACAAGAGGGAGGTAATGTAGGTTTTGTTTTCAAAGATACGGGTATAGGCATGTCTGAAGAGATTATGGCTAAGCTGTTCTCTCCTTTATTTACGACGAAAGCGCAGGGAATGGGGTTCGGTTTAGCAATTTGCAAGCGTGTCGTCGAAGCACATGGAGGCACGATCATCGTTCAAAGCTCCTCAGGTAAAGGAACCAGATTCATTGTAACATTGTCCGTAAACCCAAAATTGGAGGTCGCAGTTGAGGAAGAATGGGAAAACATGCAAAACATGCAGGACCCATTATTGTTGTCAACGACGTAACCATAAGAAGGTCACTGCCTTCATGAAGTCAATTCTCCTCCACACATCGGACACTTAGCTCGAAAATCGTTTTGAACTCTCGTTAGCGTAAGTCCGCACATAAGGCGCACAAGTAAATGTCGCATTTAGGGCAGCGCTGGTATCAGCCACCGATATGTCCGCAAGCGTCGCAAGGACTTGACAGAAGGCGAGTCATGACCGCTCAAAGCGTAAAACCCCTTCGTAGATATTAAGCGTAGGAAGCGCCTGCTCTATATAGAACACGGCTGTTCTAAACGACCACTTTCTATAAGGGGCGTTCTAAACGCTTTTCTGTAAGGGTTGAAAAGATACTATCAACCAACTTCAATATAAACTGTCGTGAAAGACAATAGATTTTAAAGAAATGTTATGCTGTTTGGCTTGGTTGTTTAACTGGATAAACTACGACTTCAAAGAACTATAGAAAAAAGTCGATTAAATTTTAATTTCCTTCCTTCATTAAATTTTAATCCAAACCAAAAAGCCAACAAAAAAAGAGGGTGCGCGGGAAGTGACGCGCGCTTTGAGGGAAAAACTAATAGAAGACGCCAAGCACATCAGACAAGAACGCAGGAAGAAAGCAGCCGAAGGCGAGAAAGAGTGACTCTGGTACCTATTTTTTCCCTCCTCTTTTTACTTATACTAATCATTCTCATAACCGGCAGGTACCACCGAAGCGTAGCCGCCTTACTCGGAGCCTTACTCACCATACTCTTCGGGCTCGAATACGGCCTTTTCACTGGCCAAAACATAATCAACGAACTGATCGGCTTTGTAAACATCAATACGGTGCTCTTGGTCATCGGAGTAATGATTTTAGCTGAAACGGTTTCACGAACGGGTTTCTTCGAGTTCTTAGGTCTGAGCATAGCGAGAGCCGTCGGCGGAGGCTTCCGCAGAGTATCCCTCGTCTTCATAGTCTTGACTATCCTTTTCAGCGCGGTAATATCAAACATCACCACAATGATCATCATAGGTGCTTTGACGATTTCTCTGGCGAAAAAGTTTGGAACCGACCCCACGCAAACGCTTCTCCATGAAACCCTCATGTCTAACGTGGGCGGCCTCACGCTTATGATAAGCTCTATCCCCAACTTAATAGTGGCGGCTCAGCTAAAGATAGGCTTCATCGAGTTTTTGACTATCACTGGACCTTTGACCTTGATACTTTCACTGGTTTCAATTTTGGTCATAAGCCGCAAACTGAAGAAGGAATATCGCGCAGAGCAGGAAGTGCAGATTGAAGTGGACCCGTGGTCAGTGGTTGAGAACAGAAGCCTCTTTTACAGGGCAGCTGCGGTTTTCATAATCGTGGTAGTTCTCTTCATATTCGAAGACTCAATCAATATGCCGATAGGTCTAATAGCCATCGCTGGCGCCATCGCAATGCTAGTTCTAGGCGGGCAGGAACCTGAATCTATATTCGCTGGCATAGACTGGGGTACCATCTTCTTCTTGACATCCTTCTACATCGTAGTAGGCGGACTGGAGAGAAGCGGAGTAATAGCCAGCGTAGCCAACGACATCGTGCAAATACTCGCCTTTAATCACTCCGTCACCTCAATTTTGATCGTGTGGGTAAGCGGTATACCCTCAGCTATCATAGATAACATTCCAATGACCCTTACGCTTATACCCATAATGGAGCATGTTTCCGTCGCCACTGGTTTCTCACTCAAAATTTTAGGCTGGGCCATAGTATTCGGCGCCAACTTGGGGGGATCCCTCACGCCGATAGGCTCCGCGTCCAACATAATCACGCTTGGAATAATGAAGAAGCAAGGTAAGGCCATACGCTGGGGCGAATGGTTCCGCCGGTTCGGTCCGCTGGTGATACTGCAACTCCTAATAGCTACGTTGTACATAACAATCTTATCGGTGATGTTATGACCGAAAAAGATTCTGAAAAAATTGAGAAATTTGAGAAAGTCCAATCGAAAATAGAGAAGATAATAAATCCATACATAACTGTCAAGATTTCCATGCCAGAAGGGGTCGACAAGGAAGCTTTCTTGAAACTGGAAAACGATCCAGAATTCATCACGTCACTTACAAGCCAAGCAAAAGACTGGTTAACGAAAGGTGACCGACGCCAATCGAGCACAAGGACTTAAACCCTCACTGCACTGGTTTCATAAGGCGCGCGCTAGAATTAATTAGTACTTTATGCTTTTATACTTTAACTGTCAAATAGTATATACTTTATGAAAAACTACACTTAGAGTGTAGGTTTTATATATAAAGATTGAACCATTAAGTTGACCTGAGAACTCTTATTTCGCTATTAATTATTAACTATTAACTATTAACCTGAGAACTCTTATTTCGCTATTAATTATTAACTATTAACTATTAACCTGAGAACTCTTATTTCGCTATTAATTATTAACTATTAACTTTGTTTCGCTTATGTCCTTTGAACGATCCAACGTTTTTCCAGCCTGTGAAGGACACTGAGAACTCGGTCGTAGGGCTAGCTGAAGTATTCCAGAATGTTGGTTACGGTTCCGGTTGTTCCTTCGCCGTCGCAACGCAAGTAATTTCATCTCAACCCTGCCGCAACGGTATGTTGTTTTCCTCAGAAGCTGCACATTCAGTTTTTGAAGCTGTCGCTGGTACTGTTTGCGCATGGGCAAAACGTGGTTTTCAACGTTTAAACCATGACGGTATCGTAAGTCTTAACGATTTATTCCGCTAGCAGAACAGAATTTGCTGTTTTTGGGCGTTTTTCCCAGCTTTTTTCGTGCTTTCACATGAGGAAGTTTCGGCTTGGTTTTTTTCAAAGTTTTCCCTATCCGCGTCGCGCCCTCGCGGCTGTTGCGCCCCTCCAAGACGTTTCTTGACATTATTAATTTTGCCTCAAATGAAAAACTAAAAATTGAGAAAGCCCCAAAAACCGCAAAAAACATCATAAAAAAGCCCCTTTATAGGAAACGCGAACGCCGTTGAAAAAAATTTTGTTATTAATCATAGTCCCATTAACTTCGCTTAGCTTCTAACTAAGCGAAGCCTTTTTACGTGGAAAAAAGGTGTGCGAGGGGAAATATTAATAGCGAAACTCCGGAGAAGTGCGTTTTTGATGGGGTACTATAATAGAAGTATAGATTCAGGGTGGGGGGTGCTTGAATATTATTTCACTAGTAAATCTATTTTGGGAAATCTACATTTTTCTGCTGGTGTAGTATATCTTGGTACGACCTTCAAACAGAGAGAAAGGATTGGCAAAGAAAGACGTGACCAGCATCTCAATAACCCCGCAGGTTCTTGAGGAGTTTATCGACTTGGTTGCTGCCAAGCATCCAGACGGCGACAAGACAGTCAGCAGCCACGTAGAAACAATCATGAAACGTGAAATTACCAAGCTGAAGGACAGCAACGCGCCCGACGTAGTTGATGTTGACTCTTTGTACAGACAGCTTCTTGATCGGAAGAAGCAGATAGTTGACTTAGTGAAGGATCTGCAGAAGCGTCCAGCAGT
>Ga0307420_1001365_pt1 | contig 10766 bp, 8 predicted proteins | sample SalMarWE160240MG_2_FD_202167 | JGI IMG/M metagenome (GOLD analysis project Ga0307420, IMG submission 202167) | Salt marsh sediment microbial communities from the Plum Island Ecosystem LTER, Massachusetts, United States - WE1602-40 | ecosystem: Environmental > Aquatic > Marine > Intertidal zone >... | reverse complement strand
CAGCGTGTTTATGGTTCTTGGCCTCAAATATGGAAACGCCGATATACATGACAAAGGGGCAAGAGAGAGAATTTACGGAATGGTTAGAGAATTTGCCCGCCGGTTCGAAAATTGCAATGGTTCTATTGTTTGCAGAGAATTGCTTGGCTGCGACATAAGTAGGCCGGCAGGGGCCGCAGCCACAAAAGAAAACGGCTTATTCGCTTCCGTTTGCCCCAAACTGGTGGGGGACGCCGTTGAAATACTTGAAGAGATGATGAATAAGTAGTTCCGCTATCGGCCGGATGCCCGAATTTTTGCCTTCAGTAAATTTTTTGCCCCGTCCCATAAAAACTAATGCTTTAATGCTGATTATGTCGATATTCATAGTGATTGGTAGGTCTAATTTAACTGGTACAGGATGAGTTTAAAAAAGAAAGGAATCGAGTATGGAATTGACAAAAGGATTTAATGTGAAAAGCCCTTTCATAAGAACCATTTTGGTTTTGGTTATAATCGCAATCGGCTTTGGTTTAGCCGGATGTAATGAGGAAATGGCGAAAATTGAAAACAAGCAGCTCGATTTGCAGGCGATGGTTGAGACTAATGCTCGACAAATAGCCGCTTTAAGGGTGCGTATCGAAAAGAACCAGCACGAGTTGCAGGCCGGAATTGAACAGGTGCAGAACAATATCCGGAACGTAGCTGACAATACTGCTGTCGTCAGCCAGGAGCAGGCCAGGCTGCAAAAGACCGTGCAAAATAGTAACAGGCAGACGACTGACAAAATCGCCCTGCTTGAGCAGAACCAGACCGAGCTACAGACCGGAATTGAAGATGTGCGGGACAACTCTAAGAATGTAGCTGCGGATATGGCCGCTGATATCACCGTTGTCAAAGATGAGCAGGCAAGGCTTTACGAGACGGTGCAGAGCAATAGCAGTGAATTTACCAACAAAGTGGCTGTGATTGAGCAGAACCAGCAGCAATGGCAAGGTAAGGTCGAAGAGCTCCGGCAAAATTTCCAAGCGGTGACAACCAGAATAACTACCCTTGCTGATGATCTGTTGAAGATGCAGGAAGTTCTTCAAAGCAACATCCGGGAATTGGTCAGTGCGATGGATCTGAGCGACCAGGAACAGCTTAGATTCCAGGAGAAGATTCAAAAAGACCTCCTGGCATTTGATAATTCCATGAGTGCCGTCAAACTAAGCCAGGAAAAATTGCAAAGCCAGATTGAAGATGTGAAAAATAGTGCTGAGATGATGAGCAATGAGCTGCCCGCGGCCATCGAGCAATTAAGAGAGGAAATCGAGCGTAACAGCTCGATGGAAACCGGGGATAACGAATCTAACTCGCCGCCTTCGGAGACAAACAGCCTGGAGTGACCTGAAAGAAAACGTTGCGAACAGAATAAAATTCTTTGTTCGGCCCCGCATCGATTTGGCATAAGCATAAGCTGAATTGGTGCGGGGCCGGCAATTTTACCGGCCGCTGTTATTTGCATTTCACTTCAAAATACGTTATCTTAGTCCGGCATAAAACGGAGCAATGTGTTTCGGTTATTGAAAAATCCTAAATTTAAATTGGCTGAAAAAGTATATGATATATCGCTCTTTGGTTATATTTCTTGCCGTATGTGGAACTCTGTTGATTCCTGAAACGGCGGTATCCGTGCCTGCTTTTCCCGGGGCCGAGGGCTTTGGTGCCCAATCAATTGGAGGCCGGGGCGGCAAGGTGCTCTTCGTTACAAACCTCGACGACAGCGGGCCCGGCAGTCTGCGAGAAGCGGTGAAGGCCGACGGCCCCAGAACGGTGATTTTCCGCGTATCCGGAACTGTGGCTTTGAAATCGGCAATAGCCATTACCAAACCATACATCACCATAGCGGGCCAGACCGCCCCCGGCGACGGCATCTGTTTGAAGAACCACGCCCTTGTGATTGCAGCCGACCATGTAATAGTCCGGCATATCCGGTGCCGGCCCGGAGGTAATGCGAAAGCCGAGAGCGATTCTCTGTCGATCTCGTCAGGTCGTGATATTATAGTTGATCATTGCTCGGCGAGCTGGTCCGTGGATGAAACGCTCTCGGCCTCATCGAGAGGGCAACTCGGCAATGTTACTGTCCAGTGGTGCATCATTTCCGAAAGCCTGCACGATTCGATTCATCACAAGGGCCCGCACGGCTACGGCTCGCTCATACGCGGAAGTTTCGGCAACGGGTACACTTACCATCATAATCTCTACGCCCATCATCATGCCCGGCTTCCCCGCCCCGGCAATTACATCGACCGCAGCCTGGATCCGGAAGGCTTCTTTCTCGATTTCAGAAACAACGTGATTTACAACTGGGCGGGTAGTGCTGCGGGCTATAACGCCGATGGCTCGAACGGCACGAACAGCATTACGAAAATGAACTTCGCCGGCAACTATTATAAAGCCGGCTTCAATTCAACGGACAACCTTGCATTTTCGGAAAGCACTACCTCCGCCAGGGCCTGGTTCAGCGGCAACTGCATGAACGGCAGCTATCCCGACAATCCGTGGTCGCTTGTGAGCTTCAGCAAATTTTCAGAGGAAGACATAAAAGCTTATAAGCAGTCAAACCCGATACCGGTCCCGGCAGTTAAAACGGATGATGCGATGACCGCGTACGAGCGTGTTCTGGCGGAAGCCGGAGCCGTGCTTGCCAAACGGGACGCTGTGGACATACGAATTGTCAGCGAGGTAAGAAACGGCACGGGAAAAATCATTAATGATGAGCAGCAGGTCGGCGGCTGGCCCGAGCTGAAATCCGCCGAGCCTCCCAAAGATTGCGACAAAGACGGCATGCCCGATGACTGGGAAAAACAGCACGGTTTCGATTTCGATAATCCCGCCGATGGAAATGCAGACACTGACGCCGACGGTTACACGAATTTGGAAGAATACCTCAATAGCACAAAACCATGACTCTATGGAAATCCATTGATATATGGATTTCCGCCTTCGCTGTCATATTGAAAGCCGGATCGAAAAGCGAATTTTCAGGCCTTTTCAAATAGGCGGTTCATCCCTGCCCGTCCCGGTCCAGAGCTGATTGTTGCCGGGACCTCCAACGTCATTGAGCCCTTTCTCCACGGGACGCTTTGTGACGGGGTCGACCTCGTATCCCAAATCCTCGTACTTTTTGGCTTCGGCGTGGCCGTCCAGAAACGCAACGTTTGCCATGCCGAAATGCCTTGCATCCGCCGGCGAATATTTTAACGGACCAAGAGACGCGTTTTTCGGTGAAAAATCCACAGCGCCCTTGCTGACCGCCATCTTCGGTGGATCTACCAGATAGGCGTGCTCGCCATGCGGGATATTGCAGCCCCGGCTGTCGCAGAAGACGATAGTCCGGGCGGGAGATTTGATTTTTGAAAACCAGGATGGATAGTTCGCACAACCCATGCCGGAGGGATGCGGGCGCGTGTTTCCGAGGTACTGATAATTGTAACCATAGGCACCGTTACGTATGTTGTTGGCGTATGCGTAATGCTTCAGTGACGGGCACATATAATAATCGTTGTCCATTTCCAGGGCCGCGTTGAAATCTTCCTCCGTTTCGTACTCATAGGGATTTATGACATATCCCATCCCTTCATTGAGAAACCATATCCATCTCGGCCTGTAGCGTTTATACGGGCCGACCTCGATGTATTCTGTCGCTTTTCTAAGCCGGTCCGGCGGAAATTTGTCGTCGTTGTTATCGATGTATAGTTTCATTGAGATGGCCAGACGGCGCACGTTGGCCATACACACGGTCCTGCGGGCAAGCTTCCGGGCGCTGCCAAGAGCCGGCAAAAGTATGGCCATCAGCAGGGCGATAATCGCGATTACTACTAATAATTCGATGAGCGTGAATCCGGATCCCGATCGCTTATTTCTTCCGCTTCTATATGCATGACGCCGCATGTCTTGCTCCTTTTAGTTTCAGGGCTTATGGAATTCGATCCAGATGCCGTAATTGACTTTATCGCTGCCCGGAGGATTCGGCCTGTGAATTTTCCATTCTTTGATTTGCAGCACCTTCATAATTTGCCGCAGCTCGTCTGCCGCTTTATCCAGATTATATTTCATTTTTCCGCCTTGCTTACCGCGAATTTTTTTCGCCGTTGCAACGGGCAGGTTTCTCGAAAATCCGCGCCCGATGTAAGCGACCGCTCCGGGTTTCAGAACGCGATATATCTCACCGAACGCTCGTCTCTTGTCCTGCCAGAAAGGAAAAGAACCCCTGCTGACAATGATGTCCGCATAGTTATCGCGAAAAGGCAGGGCGCAGGCATCGGCGAAGACGGCACTGACACGGTGACCATAACCTCGCTGCTGCGCCTGCTTATAAAAATACGGAAAGAAATGCGGATTGATATCGGCGTTGATCCAATGCAGCCGGGTATGTCTGCATAGTTCGAGAATGAGCGTCCCCGGGCCGCTGCCGAGGTCTATACCGATACCTTCTTTCTCCCGCAGGTTGAAATCCGTCGCAATCTGCTCGGCCAAGGGAGCGTAAACGGGCGCGAGTGTCCCCCGGCTTGCCCTTATCATGCCAAGCGCATTTTGCTCGGTATATTTCTCGTTCGGTTGTGAGGGTGCGTGTTCAACCGTAGCACAACCAGCGCTATACAAAAGCAATACCAGAGCAGATAAATTGAAACGTTGCAAAAGTTCCATCATAAGACTAATCTCCATTTGCCGCATAATCAGGCAGTCTGTACATCAGTTATTTAAGGCAAGCCGATAATAATTTTCCCCTGCTGTTGCCCAAGCACAGTACCTGTCCGTTTTCGAGGGTGACTACTGCACGGCCGTTACGGTCTATGGCCAGACCCCAGGGAACCGGGGCCGCCGGCACCGGTTGCGACCAGAGGACTTTGCCGTCCTGAAGGTCCAGGGCTACAATCTCCGATTTACAGGCCGCCACGACGGCGTTCTTACAAACCGCCAGAGCGACACTGTCCTTACAGTTGTAATTCCACAACGGCTTGTTCTTAATACCGAGCCTGTTGAAGTCAAGGTTGAAACGATTACTCGGCGCGGCCATTCTTTTCCTCAGCATGTTTCTGTCGATCTTATCTAAGGACATAATCCTTTTGTTCTGCTGGTTGCTCACCCAGGCAATGTCCCGACCGCCGGCTGATGCGAGAAAGACCTTGCCGAAGACGGTATTGTCGAAGACTTCGTATTTCGGGTGCCCGTAGAAAGGCTTGCCGCATGCCACGACCTGGTCGCCGAGCAGTGACAGTTCCCACCCGCGGGGGCTTTGCGACGTAATGATATTATTTTGTCTAAAGTGTCGGAGCAAAGCAGGGTTGTTAAGGCATTTTCCATCAGTAATGTCATAAACAGCCGGCGAGATAGATGTGCCGCTGGCTAAGTAGAGCTTGCCGTCGTGAAGTAGTTGATGGCCCTGCACGCTCACTCCGGTACGTGCCTGCCGGTCCAGATGTCCCGATGTGTTGTTCTGCCACTTTATCTGGCCGGTCGCGGCGTCGAGTGCATAGACATAAGTACCGTCGTAGTTGGCGATACCCGCCGCGACGTAGGCAATACCGTCATTAACCAGCACTCCGCTGGCGGCGGGCCAGGTGGACATCAGTGAACCGTAAACGGGAATCGTCCGCTCTACCGGAGCTGCACGAAACCGCCAGAGCAGCCGGCCCGTCTGCGCCTCGAATGCGTATACCCATCCGTCGCCGGAGCCGACCAGGGCACGCCCCTTCCAGATTGTCGGCGGAATTCGGATTGCCCCGCCTGTATATGCTTTCCATCGCAAATCGCCGCTGGCAGCGTCGAAGGCCCGGACGATACCATCGGGCCCGCCGGTAAACACAAGCCCACCGGCGGCGACAGGAGCGGTCGGCAGAGGTGCCGCCGAGAGGAATATCGCTTTCGGTTCGAATCGCCAGAGCAATTTGACCTTATTGGGGATGATTGCTGCGGAGGTGGCGCTGCCGGTATTGTCGGCGCGAAATGCGGGCCAGTCGGCCGGGGATTCGGAAAAGTTTGCGACTTTTGTCAAATCGTTGGCGCTCTTCTCAAGACGTTCTGCCTGGGTTGCATGTGGGCTAAACTCGAAGTCCCCTGCCGGTCCGAGGCAGGTGATGCCGTAGAGCGTAAGCTGGCAATCACAGACCGACGGCCAGAAGTATAGTAGACCATTGGCAATGGTCACACCATCGTGACATGGGGGGCGCATAGGTGAAATCCAGTCCGGACGCCCGCTGGCCAAGTCCAATCGCGTCGTCCCACCTCCTGCCCGGTAGAATATGGCATCGACAGATCCCGTTGGCCGAGTACATGCCCGACGAGCTGTCTTAAACTCCGCCAATACTGCTCCAGTGAGCGGATCAAACTTCTTGCTGAGATTGCCTTCATCAATTTGACCGCTGATACCATATAGACCATCTTCCCGCAGGATTAGCTGAAAGTTATTGTAGGAGTTCTCCCAAAGGATGCGCCCGTCTTCGGTTGAAACGGCAAGAAGCTTACCGATTGGAGGACCGGCAAAATACAAGGCCTTATCGCTGCACTGAAGATAACCTGTAGTTCGCCAGTTGGTGCGCCAGTCCTGGCGGTTCAGAAAAGTACCAAGCGACTTAAATAATTCGGGGGCATTCTCCGGCGTCTTTCGCCATAAGACCTCACCGGTTTTCGCATTCAGACAGGTCAGATACGCTCCAAATCGAAAGATGAAGATTCGACCGTTTTTCATACACATTGCCCGGCTGTCAACCGGCTTATCTTCTCGATAGCTCCACAGGACATGTTTCGTTTTTGGGTCAATGGCCAGTACATTTCGACCGAAGCCCCACGGATGGGCTACATACGCCTTCTCGCTGTCCCTGATACCGTCAGGTTGATTAAAGCCTTTTGATATCGGGTTCCAAGGCCAGCCGTGCAACTCCCGGCGCCATCGCATTGTTGGGTCTCTTTGTTCCTGCTCTCCCATAAGTGCATAGAGAACACCGTCCTCCAGAGCCATCCATTTCCAGAATGTCCCGCCGGCTTTTTCCACCGGTGGGATAATTTCATCCCTCAATTTGCCGGTAGCTGTATCAATTAGCTTACAGGACTTATCGTCACCGACATACAATGTCGTCGGTGTTGCAATCATTGTATTGCGATGTATCATCACGCCCTCAGTTAGGTCCCGCTGCCAGAGCATCGTGCCATTATAGCCGTCGAACGCCACGAGCTTGTTAAGGAAGGTCTCTTCCCGTGTTTTGAAGGCTACGTGTCCGAACGCCTTGAACGTACGACCGGCCGAAGCCACCGCTACCTGAGGCATCGGCGCATAGCGCGGCTCAGCCAGAAACTGTGTCAGATAGGGTGCTCGAACGACTCTGTCTTCTGATTGCGGATTATTGTCCGGGCCATGATACGGGTGACTCCAATCATCGACGCCATTAAGAGACGGTTTGATCAGAACCTTGCGTCCCAGCAGGGCTTTGCCGCCCGGTCGCAGGACTCTGAGCACCTCGGCTTCGGAAACGTCGGTTTGCCGCCCGACGGCTATCAGGGCATCGGCCAGGTTATCCGCCAGATGCAATTTTGATGTGGCGCCTTTCTCGATAAAGATACGATTGCCGTAGAGCCCGGCCTCGTCGGCGATTTTGCATGCAGCTTGTACATCCTCGGCTCGCGGCAGTTGGAGATAGATCAACAGTTCGCTGTTGCTGGCGAGCTGAAGAGCACGCTGACACCCGGCATCGCCGAGCACCACACAGATTCCGCGAGTGACACCGATTTGATCGATGAGCGGCTGATTCTGGTTTGCCAAACCTACATTGGGCTGACTGAGAAGAATTCCGGCCGCTACGATGATCAGAGCAATAGTTATCGTTCTCATTTTTCTCCCTTTCGAAATATTCACCGGGGGCGTCGGCCTACTCAACCAACCGTCCCTGGCTCATCTGTAAGCTGCGTGTTGCGTGTGTGGCTGTCCGGACATCGTGGGTAACAAGCAGCACACATCCACCCTCGGCGACATATTGACTGAGGTAGCCTAACACAGTATTTGCATTACCCTCGTCCAGATTTCCGGTAGGTTCGTCAGCTAATATAATTTTCGGTTTATTCAAGAGAGCTCGCGCCAGGGCCGTACGCTGCCTCTGGCCGGTGCTAATCTGGGCCGGCACATGGCCGGCGCGTTCATCCAGACCGAAACGACTGACGAGTTCTTGCGCTCTTTGATCAGCCTCTTTTGTCGGAAAGGCCAGCGACGGAGCTAAAATGTTCTGCCGAACCGTCAGGTAGGGTATCAGGTGGAACTGCTGAAAGACGAATCCGATCGTGCGGGCTCGCAGTCTGCTTCGCATCTCTGGACTCAGTACGTAGGGGTCCTGTCCATCGAGACTCATCTGTCCGTCACTTGGCCGCAGAAGGCCGCCGGCGGTCAACAGCAGCGTGGTTTTTCCACAGCCGCTCGGACCACATACTGCTAAGAATTCCCCCGGCTGGACAGATAACGAGACCCTATCGAGAGCCGCCACCTTGCCTTCCGGGCCGTCATAAATCTTAGTAACATTTTTGAACTCAACCATCTTGTTAACCTAAAAAAATCGTAATTAGAAATCCAAAGCACAAAGCGGTAGTTCGATTTACCATTGTCGCTTTTTGAGTGGCATTTTCTTCTGTAGAAATTTACTCTTCTCTCAACACATCTGCCGGGTCCTGTCGAATTGCGACCATGGTCGGAAGCCAGCCGGATATGACAGTTAACACCGGCGCTATAATCAGGCACAGCAAAAACAGGCCAGGATTGAACAGTTCACCAGCAGTAACAATTCCTTCCATATCATCCTCCAGCACGAACGCGAGCCACCTGCCTAAACCGAGACCGGCAAAGATCCCCAAAAAACCTCCAAGCAATCCCATTACAAAAAACTTTGAAAGAAATAAAAACATAATTTGTCCAGCCCGGAAACCTATCGCTCTTTGAATTCCAATTTCAACTTTACGGTCACGGACATTGTTAAACGCAAGTAAGCCGATCCATACAGCGCAAGCCACCATAACTAAGGGGACCAGCACAGCCGCAAAAAATTCACGCTCAGAGCGCATCTGAGTTCTGTGCCGCCTCTCTCTCTCAACTGACGCTTTTGCTTCCTGACCCACTTTTACTCTGGCCTCGGCTCTGGCAATAGCCTTGGTTCCCATCTCGATAACCTGCGTTCCCGGAAGAATCTGCCTTATCTCTTCTCGAACCTTCTCCAGCAGGCCTTCCGCTCCCTGGCAAAGGCATTCGAGAGCAAGAATCGCGTTGATAAGCCCTTCTTTGTCGATAAGCTCCTGCGCCTGGCTTAAATGAATCCATGCTGTGAAGTCATCTTTACTGCCACGTTCTTCGTAGCACTTGTGAACGGTGAATTCTTTGCCAAGAAGCTTGACCTTGTCACCAACTTCCAGTCCGAGACTCTGGTGCAATCCGTATCCGAGCACTATAGTTCCCAGGGGTACCGGCTGAACAAGGGGCTTCCTTGGATCTTTGTGGAGGTTTGGGACTTCACCTCGCGCCCCGACCAGAGTAATCGTGCGATTTTTCTCCGGCCATTTTATTCTTTGCTGCAGGCTCGGCAAGAAATGACGAACGACAATAATTCCCGAATTCGCCAAACGCGTAACATATTCCTCCGGCATATATTCCGAAGGATAACCTTTCATGTGCAAGTCTCGAATATTCTGTTGTTTTGGAAGAATCAAAAGGTTAAATTTCAGTTTCAATGTTGCCTTTCGCATTTCATCTTTCAAAACCGCCATCTTCTTCTCGGTTTCTTCTTCTTTATCGTTCAATATCTTCTGAGTTTGAAGGTCATGTAACTTCAGCAACGTCACCGCCCCTGTCAGCGAACCAACGGCAACGATAACAGCAAAAGTTCCTAATGTAAAACTAAGCCAGCGGTGCAGTATTTCCCTTGCCAGTATGTGCCAAATTTTCACAATTGAATTCTTTCAAAAAGCATAACCAATTTCCAATTAGGTCGGTTACTCCTGCCGCAAAGCGACAGCCGGGTCCTGCCTGGCAGCAAGCATTGCTGGAATCCAACTGGCGGCTACCGCGATTACCATCGCCACACATACCGCAAGCCCAAACAGCTCGAAATTTAACATCCACTCATACCTGCTTTCACCGACCGGCTCCGACCAATTGCTGCCGAGAAAGCTTCCAGCCAGGAATCCCAGAATCCCGCCGAAAAGGCCGATTACGATAGCCCTTGACAAAAAAATGTAAAGTATCTGTCGGGAGCGAAAACCCAGTGTGCGCAGTATACCTATCTCCGTTCGTCGTCCTCGTACATTCCCCACTGCCAACAATGCAATCCACACGAGGCATATAACCATTACCAATGAAACCAGAATTCTGACAAAACGTGTCCTGGTTACTCTCAATTGAGCCATATGTTCTCTCTCCCTTTCAATAGCAGCCTTTCCTTCATCCTCCACTTTAGTATAGGCATGTACTTTTGCAAGCACATTTGATGCCTTTTCAATCACCTGTGTGCCTGGGAGTATCCGTGTAATTTCGGCCCTGACTTTTGGCAGGTCTGCCCAGGCGCTGCGACATTCAAAAGCGAGAATCTCGTTTATAAATCCCTTTTTATTAAGTAGTTCCTGTGCTTCCTGCAGATTTATCCATACTGACATATCATCCTCTGTGCCCAACTCTCCATTGCACCTGTGTACAACAAATTCATTGCCCATAAATCGAATCCTGTCACCAACATTCAGTCCAAGTCCCTGTTGAACTTCGTAACCCAATACAATCT
>Ga0307420_1001363_pt1 | contig 10772 bp, 16 predicted proteins | sample SalMarWE160240MG_2_FD_202167 | JGI IMG/M metagenome (GOLD analysis project Ga0307420, IMG submission 202167) | Salt marsh sediment microbial communities from the Plum Island Ecosystem LTER, Massachusetts, United States - WE1602-40 | ecosystem: Environmental > Aquatic > Marine > Intertidal zone >... | reverse complement strand
AGATCAGCGTTTTTTAGGAGAAGATACCTTTGTTGAGCATGTTCACCGAAGATTCAATGAGGAACCTTCTTTTTTCTACGATATCTCTATAGGTGAAATAGTGAATAAACGGGGTCAGGCATAACTAATTAAGTATTGACACATATCCTTTCCTTTGTTACTTCTTGGATATGCCCAGAAAACCACGTATACATTTTCCTGGCGCCCTCTACCATGTCATTGCCCGTGGAAACAGACGTGAGAAGATATTCCGCAGTAAAAAAGACTATCAACTCTACCTGAGTTTTTTAAGCGAATATAAAGACCGATATGGTTTTTCTCTTTATGCTTACACATTAATGTCCAACCATGTGCATCTTTTAATTGAGGTGGGTGAAGCTCCACTCTCAAGGATTATGCAAAACCTCCAATTTCGCTACACTCGTAATTTCAATATCAAATACAAGAACTATGGTCACCTATTCCAAGGACGGTATAAGGCTATTCTGTGTGAAAAGGATTCCTATCTTTTAGAGCTTTCCACCTACATCCATTTAAATGCCGTTCGGGCAGGCTTAGTTAAAGATCCCATCAATTATCAGTGGTGCAGCTATAGATCATACATAAGAGAGGACAAAGACAATCTGGTAGAAAGGGATTTCATTTTGTCTCAATTCTCAGACAAAAAGAAAGTAGCCATAAAAGAATATGAGCATTTTGTCAAAGCCCGTATCGGACAGGGCCATAGAGAGGATTTCTATGAATTGAAAGATCAGCGTTTTTTAGGAGAAGATACCTTTGTTGAGCATGTTCACCGAAGATTCAATGAGGAACCTTCTTTTTTCTACGATATCTCTATAGGTGAAATAGTCTCTGAGGTTTCATCAGCTCTAAACATATCCATTGATCTACTTTACACTTCTACCCGGAACCGTCAAGGCGCCCTAGGCCGTTCAATAGTTGGATATTTAGGAAGAAAGTTGGGTGGTCATCAGATTAAGGGAATTGCTGAGCATTTTAATCGTGACCCAGTGGTCATTAGCCAGGGGATAAAAAGGTTGGAGAGTAAACTTAACGAGGGAAAAGTCTTGGCTAAAACGATGATCAGTATTGAGAAATCTCTTATTCAAAAAAGCAGTCACAAAATACTTATTTAGTTATGCCTGACCCCGTTTACGTTTACGTTTACTATTTCAGCTCAAAGCTGATTTCGGTAAAGACGAAATTTTTTTACGGAATGTACATTATGACTTCCTCTAGGATACCTTCCAAATCAGGGACAGAAGCAGGGATAATATTTTCTTCATCAGAAACATGTTTATGATGGGAAGGGGTATCTTTCCTTGCAGGATGCGGATGATTGTCATACCGGAATATCAGTCTATCGCTCTTTTGATAATGATACCCATATTTATATTTTGTTATCCGAGCTTCGGTATCAATAAATTCTTTAAAGTGTAACTCTGAGCCATCTCTAAAAACCAATGTACCCCTTGTAAAACCTATATATTTGGTGCGCTCGTCGAATAAGATTTCCTTGGAAATAATGGCCGGACAACCTGAAATAACTTGGTCTATCCTACGGAAGTAGTCATTTATGTACAAACTTGGATCTCCTGAAGGCGGGATAGCTTTTCTTGTAATTTCTTGAGCGTCTCATGCTCACCCAACCACTCTATTGCATCCATCTCGGAAATTTGAGGAATTTCTTGATTGCCTCTTGTCGTAAAATCAGTGGTAGAGAGATTGAACTTTTTCTCAAAAATAGATAATTTTTGCTTAGTTTTGGTAATAGCGGTCAATATCTCATTTTTTTCCGCTTCCAGGGCAGCAACAACCAAAGGTTCTATTGCTTTTTCACGTGGTGACTTTAATATTACTTCACTCATTTTAATTACCTCCTTTGCAGAACTATTTTAGGTTAACATAGATAGATGAACTTAGTCAATGCATGAGTTTGAAAATGAGTTTGAAAAGAAGGTGAAATCTGGGGATGTCCATAAACATATAAATAACTCAGAAGGATGAATAACCGTCTCCCCCTTCGAGTCTTAGGTATTAATAGTCTGAGTCTTATAACTTTATTGCTAATTAGCGGGAATACTCGAGGAATGCTACACATATCAGCTCCGGTTTCCCCGTCTTATAAACATCTCCTTTACCGATTTCAGCTCAAAACACTTTTCGGTAAGCATTACATTAATGAGCCTTAGGCGCATTAACGTTCGGTAATCTTAAATTGCAGTGTAAGAGCGCAAATGTAAGAATGGGTCCAGTATAGTGAAATATCTTGAGGAAATCAGATGACCCTAAATTGAGGGATTACGCCGATACTATTACTGTCGATCCTTACAAAGACGATATCAAATGAAGAACTAATAGATTTATCTAGATATTGTTGGGCGAAGATGATTTGACAGGAGTCAAAAAGAAGATTTACTTGGGCTTTTTATTGCATCAAAAACAAATCTCTATAAAGTGCTTAGCTGGTTTGTCAGTTGCTATTCTATTCGGAATCCTGGTTTTTGGTTTAAGACCTAAAGATTTTTACTTTTCCAACAGTGTCAATTGGATCACAGAACGACCCGGCATTCGTTTTAGCAAATATGGTATAGCTTATACTAATCCCTTTCTAGAATCGAGCGAAGAGAATATTTATGACCCAAATGGTTTTTCTATAGAAATTGCCTTGAAACCAGCAGGTTATCATGAAGAAGGGTTTAATTTTATATTGGCACTTCATAATGGAAAAGATAGTAAACAATTATTAATGGGGCAATGGCGTTCATGGATAATTCTTATGAATGGAGATGATTACGCTCACAAGAGAAGAGAAAAGAGAATAGCAGTGAACATAGCTTCTCTGTCCCCAATAACACGGTTTGTAACAATAACTACTGGGAAAAAAGGCACTAAAGTCTATTTCGATGGCCAACTTGTCCGTACAGAAAAAGATTTAACACTTAAAATACCAAATGGTAGAAAAGCCAGACTTATTATAGGTAATTCTGTATATGGCAGGCATTCCTGGAAGGGTGATATTTACGGTTTGGCATTTTATAGATATACTCTTACAGCTCAGGACGCCGCCATTCACTCTAATGAATGGGATAAAGACCATAACTTCGCATTCGTTAAGAATTACAAACCGTTCGTACTATATTTCTTTGATGAAAAGGGAGACACAAAGGCACTTGACCACGCAGATGGAAACCATCATCTAGAAATACCATCGAGGATGAAGATATTAGAGAAAAAAATGCTTTCCTTAGCATGGGATGGATTAAAGCTCAATTTAGGTTCTATTCAAGATATTATTCTAAATTTAATGGGGTTCGTACCTTTTGGTTTTGTCCTAATCGCAACTTTTGTCAAAGCTGGTTTTAGTTATAATAAACATGGTGTCATAATAGCGATTGCTTTATGTTTTATAGTAAGCCTTATAATTGAAATCGTTCAAGCTTGGATACCATCACGAAGTTCTCAGTTTCTGGATTTAGCGTTAAATACATTTGGTGGATTTATAGGGGTAATAATCTATAGATTTTTTTACGTCCGGGTCTGGGGCGAAATGAAAGAGCAATAGTTTAGTCAATAAAAATACATCAATTTCTGGAAAGCCATCCATCTTTTCTTCGAAGAATTAAAAAATCGGCTCTTCCTCAGGTATATAAGAAGGTGGAAGGGAACGGGAAGTAATGATCGCCTATGATGAATTTGAAGACAGGATAGAGATAGTGACTGTACATCCCCTTAAATGGATGCAAAAACAGTAGCGAATAAAAAACAGAAGGTGGATAGGGATATGAAAGACAGCAAAAAATCCATTGTGAACTACGACCCAAGCACTGATGCACTTTATATAGTAACAAGGGAAGGGGAAGAAGAAGAATTTTTCGAAATTTCACCTGGCATCAATGTAGAATTAGATTCTGAAGGAAGGGTGATAGGTATAGAGATATTGAATGCTTCCGATGCATTGAGTAGAATTATAGAGCCACTCTATCGTAAAAGACAACAGGCTGGATAGACCCAATTCTAATTAATCGGAGTAAACCCCCCGTACCGTATACCGTAATGGGGGATATCCATGAATTTATAAGGCAATTCTCCTTGCTTTTCTTATATTTAGGGAGTATTTTTTGCAGGATAAGGAATTAGTTTGGAAAAAATATTTAAAAATGTTGTCTAAATAGTGTGAGGGATTTTTTGATTTTGATTGTTTTTTATATAGAAATAAAGAGGAGAATATGAATTATGGCGCATTCGATTAATGAACAACTTATAGTCGATGGGAAAGGTAATCCCACTGCAGTTATTCTTCCAATAGAAGATTATAAGAAAATTCTTGCCATTCTGGAAGAAGTTGAGGACCATAAGGAAACTACAATACTTTCTCAATCAGCAGAATTTAAAAAGTTAGTCAAAAAAGCTTTAGAGGACATCAAATTAGATAGAATCAAGCCCTGGAAGGAAGTTTGGAATGAGCTATGATGCTTATTTATCTGAAACCTTCCGAAAATGTATCAAAATCCTTAAAAAGAAATATCGCAGAGTCAAAAATGACCTGTATGATGCGATCCAACGCTTAGAGGAAGATCCAAGCATAGGGGATGCGATTCCAGGTTGGAAGAAAGAGATATGGAAAATAAGGGTAGCGAGTTCTGATATTAAGAAAGGCAAAAGGAGTGGTTTTCGATTGATTTACTTATGGAAAGAAGGAGATTCCAGGGTTTATCTGTTGGCAGTATATTTTAAGGGAGAAAAAGAGGAAATTTCTAAAACAGAGATAGAGAGGTTACTAAAAAATCTTAATAAGGAATTAAAATAAACTTTTACCATATCCAGATGGTATAAATCACAGTGATATGGTTGAGGGGACCTTTAAGAGAGAGATTGTAATAATGGGGGACATCCATAAATATAAATAACTCAGGTAACTACTCAGGTTCAAAGTTATGAGGTTCACGCCTGTCCCGATATAATCGGGGCGGGGTTCACAGTTAAAAAGGGATATATTGCCGAACGAAGATGTGAAGATGGGGACGTACATTAATATATAAATGACTACGCGCGAGACATAACGGGGAAGGACCGCCGCTCTTGAGGCAGCAGAGGGTTGAAGGATTGTTGCTCTTAAGGACTGATGAGTTTATCATGAGTAACGAAGGACTCGCTGTTAAGGGCCAAAGAAAAAAGAGAAAAGGGATAAAATCAAGGTACAAGGATAGGAATAATTTTAGCAATGATATCGAGAAACTCTTTTGGCGTGATAATATGGATATTCCGGAATTTTTTAAAAGAAAAATGCTTTATGTTGCCTGTTATAAAATAATCAGCCTGTGCTTCTAAAGCACATTCCAAAAATTTATTGTCTTCAGGATCTCTTTTGATAATATCTACTGAGACGCTTGGCTTAACCAATTTTGCGTACTTTTTAATCTTTAATAGCAGCCTTCTTGTTTTTTCCTGATTCAAGCTTTTAAATTTACCGCGGCCTAACACTGCCTGATATTCGCTAAAAATGTCTTCGCTTAAACACAAAATGAAACTTTTATTCAAAATTATGTTAATTATTAAATCAGGCAGGCTGTCTGGTCTAAGCAAGGCGGAAACCACAATATTGGTATCTACAACAAGTTTAAACATAATCGTAAGAAGAGAACTTATTTTTTCTTAGATTTTCGGTAATTTTCAATTTCAGAGTCAATTTCACTGGTTGTCATTTTATCCAATCCAGCCTGTTTAGCGCTTAGTTGGACTTCCACCAATAACTTGTCTTTCTTAATAATGTTTTTTAAATAATCTTCTATTCCCAATATTATAACTTTTGGCTTTCCACGCCGGCTGACCAGGTATCTAATGCTTTCTGATTCAGCTTTTTCTATTAACTCTCCAAAGCGGGTGCGGGCGGAAAGTGCGTCTATCAGGGTAGTCGTATTTTTATTTCCCATTGTTTGAGTCCTCTTACAAGCTCATTAGTTAATTAAGTATTTCAGTTTTATTATAGTGTAATGATTTGATTTGTCAAGGTTATGAAAATTTTGTAAATGTATGAGATCGTGAGACCGTTATCTTGTAACAAGATTGGAGTTGTATCTCCTTGACTGTTTTTGAAACCCTGCCATATGGAAATTGGTATCAACACATGGGTGATCCAACCGTAATAGGTTGGACTATAACCATAGCCTACTTCCTTGTGACATTGCTGTGTTGGCGAGCTGGCCTGAAAGAGAAAACTATCAATGTAAACATCCAAAAATCTGAGAGACATGCGGTGTGGTTTGGCTTATCGATTCTGTTTTTTGTTTTAGGGATCAATAAGCAACTTGATCTACAAACCTTATTGACGGTAGTAGGCCGTGAAATAGCCCAATCGAATGGCTTGTACGAGAGCCGCCGTGAAATCCAGTTAATTTTTGTTATTTTTTTTACGTTGTTTTGTTTTTCTTCTATTGTTGCCCTGTCGTGGTGGCTGAGGGACTGCTGGCGACGGTATTTAATACCTCTTTTGGGTGTGGCATTCCTTGTATCATTCGTGGTAATTAGGGCAGCATCCTTTCAGCATGTAGACTATTTTATAAGTAAATGGAGTATCATTGGTCCTCTTCGTATGAAATATGTAGTAGAGCTTGGTGGTATCCTTGTTGTGGGTCTTGGGGCAGTTCAAAGCCTTCATAGAACATACAAGGCCCCAGTACGATAGTTCCTGCCTACCCCAGTTGAATCCTCCTTAGGAGGTCCGCTATGCGGAATTCAACGGGGCGGGCGGGGTAAATAATTCACGGGATAGACATTTCACCCCGATGGAATATTAACTTCAAGTTCATTCCACCCCGATGGAATAACTACAAAATATATTCCATTGGGCAGGTTGGGCAGGCGGGGTAGACACTTTTCGGTAAGCTTGATGTCATGTCATTCAGAACTTCCTATAGATCTCTTTTCTATGCCCTACTCTCAAAACGGAAATGTCGTATTCTTCGAGATCAAATATTACTCTGTAATCTCCGATCCTAAATCGATAGTTTCCCAGCCTTGAATTAGTAAGTTTTTCTGCGTAGTTGAAAGGATCTTCTGAATATCGTAAAAGGGTCTTTGCGATGCGTTTTTTGATTTTCTCTTCAAGCCCTTGTATATCTTTGACAGCTCTCTGGGTGTAAACAAGGCTGTATTTCAATGCCCAAAAACCTCATCATGGGATTTAACTCTTCCAGCCTTATAATCGGCTCGGGCCTCTTTGATGCTTCTAAGGTATTCTGGAGATGTGGAAGCGAGTAGATCTTCCAAAAAACCGTCCCTTTCTTCTTTTTTCATTTTTTTTACAGCGGCGATAATGTCCTGAGGTTTGATCTCCACCTTTATGGTATTAAGCATAATACACCTCCAAGATCTAAATTGTGTAAAATTGTATTTCAACGATCGCCAAAAGTCAAATTTCAGATAAAAAAAGATGTCACGTTTAAATCTCATTGCCAGAATTGAAGATAAAGTTTTAATTCTTGAAAGGAGAGTTGAGGGACATTATGGAAAGGGGGGCGGGTATAAATATATCAATAACTTCGGGCGGGCTGAAAGAGGAAAGAAAGCTTAGAGCTGATAGCTCATAGCTCAAAGTCGAAAGGGGGAAGGCTTACTGATTTCGCATCAGAGGCCCAACATGCAAGGATCACAACTCTTGAGCCAGCAGCTGGAATTATAGGAAAGTACTGGGGGGCGTTTTTACCTTGTGAATTAAATTTTGCGAAGCTACTTTAGTTATCTTTTTGGAAACATTTGAAAACCTGCTATCTGAAAATGTTGATCAAATGTGAATACCCTTTTAATATTTTGGCTTTTCATGAGAACGAATGAAACACAATCTGTAAAGCTAAGACGCTGATCTGAATATTTTTCGAAAAAACCGAGTGCCTTCAATTCATCTTCTAGGCTGGGACGGAGAATATTAAGCGATTCAGAAGCATAAATATTTTTTGCTCTTTTAGCCGCAAAACCGTAATCGGTGCGCCGCCCAAGTAAGGTAAATGTTTCATCCAGTACAAAATTGCTCGTCACGCATGTTTCGCTTTTTCTTCGAATCGAGTCCCAAAAAGCATGGGCCTCGCCATGATACTGATCCTTTGAGAGATAACGCGCCAGGAATGCGCCGGTATCAATATAGATCATAGTTAATTTCCATATAAATACATATCATGATTTTGTGCCAGATCGACCTCTGTGTCGCCTTCATATACGGCGTTATCGGTCAAAAAGGAATCATCAAGCTTCCCGGCGGTAGAGGACCTCAAAGCGCTTTCAAGAGCTTCCCGAATGAAAGCCCCCAGGGATAAACCCGACGAGTTCGCCCGTCTTGCAGCACGGATTTTTAAGTCTTCGGGTATCATAATAGTTGTACGTCTCATAGCAAACTCCTTATCTCTACATCCATATACATATTAATGCCGCCATAACTTAATGTCAAGGAATTATGAATGGGGGTCGGACCAGGGTAACTATTTGATATGATTTTAATATGAAAAAGGGGTCAGGTCCCGGTTAAATAAGTCCTTCGGAATTTAACTGGATAAATCTTCATCCTTGATATTTTTCACCACAGAGACATAAAGTAAATGAAATTCGGGGTCCATAAATATATGTACAAATAACTATTGGTTGTATTCGGACCTAAACCAGCTAATTTTAAACGTCTGTTCCGTTTCGACACGATAAACGTTCATTGCGGTAAAGACGAGAAAAGTAGAGTGCAGAGGGCGAATGAGAGTAGAAGCGGGAAAGAAAAATGTCCTCACCTTGAATGGGTAACCTTAATCCTTACAATTCACGTATCCAATTTTCACATTTAAGGTTTGGGATTTTCGAAAATTCTTTGATGTTGTTTGAAATAATCGTTAGATCCAAACTCAAAGCATGGGCAGCAATGAGCATATCAAGAGGGCCAATTGTTTTGCCTTTGGATTCCAGTGATGCACTTATTTCCCCATAGCATGTAACCAATTTTTTGCCGTGAAAGGGAAGAATCGTTAGAGGCAGCAGGAATTCATCGAGAGCATCTTGATTTGTATTTCTATTTTTACTTTTCTCAATTCCATACTGCAACTCTGCGTGTGTTATTGAAGAGATACCAAATTCATAAACGGGATATTGTTCAAATTTTCTCAACACTTTCTCTGGCTTTTCATTTATGATGTATATGCAAATATTTGTGTCCAGAAGGTATTTCATTTTAACATTGGCTCTCGTTTCTGATCCTCTCCTGGTTGATTTCGTTCGATTTTGAAATCTTTCGCAAAATGGTTCAGACTGTCAAAAAGAGGGGCCCATGACTTATTTTTAGGTAACAAAACAATTGCTTCGCCTTGTTTTTCAATATACACTTCTTCGCCGATCATTCTAAATTCCTTTGGCAATCTGACAGCTTGGCTTTGCCCATTTTTAAACAATTTTGCTGTTTTCATTGTTACCCCCCATTTCTAAATATATATTATTAGTATATACTAATAATGGTTTGTGTCAAGCGGAAAAAAAGTTCTTACCGATTTCCGCTCAAAGCCCCAGTTAAATAAAAGTCAAAAGTCATTTCACCCCGATGGAATATCAACTGCAACTTCCCCAGTTGAATAAGGAAAGGCATTCAACGGGGCAAGCATTCCATAGGGCAGGCGGGGTAAACACTTTTCGGTAAGTAGTACATTAAAGTTCAATAATCTTCAATTGTCGTGTAATTGCGAAAATATAATGTGGAGGCAGAAGAAAAATGACATTTAAAAAAAATATTCTTTGTATAGGAGCTGGTTACGTAGGTGGCCCTACCATGGCTATGATAGCACATAAATGCCCAGACTATAAGGTGACAGTTGTGGATATAAACCCGACACGCATCGCCGAGTGGAACTCTGATGATCTTCCTATTTACGAGCCTGGGCTTGATACAATTGTGACCTCGACACGGGGCAAGAATCTTTTTTTTAGTACAGAGATCGAGCGTGGAATCAAGGAGGCAGAGATAATTTTTGTGAGTGTCAATACGCCGGTCAAGACGTTTGGTGCTGGAGCTGGCATGGCAGCTGATTTGCAGTACTGGGAAAGAACTGCCCGGCAAATACTGGAGTGTTCTGAATCCAGTAAAATAATTGTGGAGAAAAGCACCTTTCCTGTGAGAACTGCATTTGCCATGGAAAGAATTCTTTCATTGACCAAAAACGATATACACTTTGATGTCATTTCCAACCCTGAATTTCTGGCTGAAGGCACAGCCATCAAAGATTTGGAGAATCCTGACCGAGTCCTCATTGGCTCAAGAGAAACACCAAGTGGCTTACAAGCGAGGGATGAACTGATTGAAATTTATGCAAATTGGGTTCCGAAAGATCGCATCATTACGTCCAATATCTGGAGTAGTGAGCTTTCTAAACTTGTAGCAAACGCCTTTTTGGCCCAAAGGATATCGTCAATAAATTCCTTCACAGCTTTTTGTGAAAAGTCTGAGGCAGATATAACTGAGGTTGCACGGGCAATTGGAATGGACAGTCGCCTGGGCAACAAATTTTTGAACCCAAGCATTGGCTGGGGTGGATCATGCTTTAAAAAGGATATTCTTAATTTGGTGTATCTTTGCCGCCATTATGGCCTTGACGAGGTAGCCACTTACTGGGAAGCTGTGGTCAATATCAATGAATATCAGAAAGAGCGCTTTGTCCTCACTATGCTCAGTGCAATGTTTAATACCCTGGCAGGTAAAAAAATCTGTCTCTTCGGTTTTGCCTTTAAAGCAAATACCGGTGATACAAGAGAAA
>Ga0307420_1001360_pt1 | contig 10778 bp, 11 predicted proteins | sample SalMarWE160240MG_2_FD_202167 | JGI IMG/M metagenome (GOLD analysis project Ga0307420, IMG submission 202167) | Salt marsh sediment microbial communities from the Plum Island Ecosystem LTER, Massachusetts, United States - WE1602-40 | ecosystem: Environmental > Aquatic > Marine > Intertidal zone >... | reverse complement strand
CTCTTCCGCAGCTCTTCCAATGGCAAAGTCCGTGACATCCGTACCCTTTTCGAGAAGGTAATCCCTGGCAAAAGCATGGATCTTGCTGAAGTAATCCAAGGCTCTTTGTGTGAGTGCGACCTCCTCTTCGGTCTTGACCATTCGCATGTTAAGACAGATGTCGCTGATATTTACTACCTTTGCTTTGGGAAGGATCTCTGCAAATCTATTCCACCTGGACAGCGGGAATTCAGTATCAAAACCGATCACTTTCTCACCAAAGCCTCTGGCTTTTAATCCTTGTAGCAACCACTCAAAAAGATCGACTCTGTGTCCGAGATCCAACATACCTAGGTTGGGGTAACCTCCTTCTGCATGAAGATAGTCGAAATAGTAGGCATTATCCGTGCTCCACCAGGATTTCACAAGATCTCTGTCGAGGCCCGGATGATACCAGTAGAGCGCATCTTCGTGAACCGGGATTACCGCATAAAAGGGCCGCTCCGTCGTGCTGTGGAAAAGACCCGTAAAATAGACAATATTCCACCGCCCTTGAAGGACTATAGCATCTGCGCCTCTTTCACCCGCTTTCTCTCTCAGTCTCGCGACAGTTTTCTTGTACCAGTCAAGGGGAAGGCGGTCCGCAGTCGCTGCCTTCGGATGATCCGGGTCCTTGACCAACAGCTTTTCCGAATCCCCTTTCGTTTGCACAGAGCCGTATGAATTGGGGCGTGTGCCCAAGGTCAAACCAGCCATTCCACATCCAACATTCTTAATAAATTTTCTCCTGGAAATGCCCATAACGACCTCCTTATTCATATCCATTAGTTAATTCATCCATATCTATCTGGTTACTAAGCCTTACGGAGCTCACAAAAAAGACTGGAGCCATTCACTTCAGTCACTAAGGGCACAAGCCCGAATGAAGAAGCCAGGGCGCGAAAATCATGGGCAGTGACTGTGGTGGATTTAAACCCATCCTTACACACAATAAGGCCTTCTCCTGTGTTTTCTTCATCGATCTCTCCGATAAGCCCATTCTCAGCTTGTAGCCTAAACCAGGCGAGACGGTCTTCCCAGAATCGCTCCGTATAACTGGACAGAATAACTGAGCCACCCGGGCGGGTGACACGCAGGGCCTCCGCGATCAGCACTTTTTGCTCCAGTTTGAAAGCGGATATCCCGTTCTGCACACAGACCACCTTGTCGAACTGACCATCCTTAAAGCCCAAACGGCCTGCATCTATAGCGAGAACAGAACAGCGGGGCACATTCTGGCACAAATCCCCATGAAGACGAAGACTGTCTAAAGCCGTATCGATACCCACGGCCAGCCCGGATTTCTCTGCAAGCAAAAGAAGCACCCTCCCATACCCGCAGCCTAATTCAAGCACCCGATCCGTTGGCTTGATCTTGTTCAGCACAAAATCGATCTCTGCTTCGAGATACTGTTTCACTCGCGGCGGTGCGATGGAATAACAAAGCTTCAATCTCTCTCCTGAAAGCTTTTGCGCCCATAGATATACCTCTGCTTATATCATAGCGAAAACATACGGTCAAATCGCAGATCCAAAGGAGTAGCATCTTCAAATCCGTGATGAATGACGTTCCGAGTACTCCAATTGGTGATCGAGAAAACCCGGACGGTTTATTGTATTGAAGCGGCGTAATTATCGAAGAACTTGACGATCTCCGGGAAAAAGGAATCCAAGTTCGGATATTTTCCGCGGTGAGCCTCGTACTCACCCAAAAGGCTGGAAAGTCCTCTCATCCAGAAAAACCTGTTCGTATTCTCTCGGACAATCTGCTGCTCCGCCGCTGCTTCTCCCTCGCTCGCCAACCTATAGCGGACGACACAGGCGCGCGCAAGCGACTCATACATCATGGTTCTCCATCCGGGATAAGCCTGTCGGCGCATGGCATCCGCCACTGAAGGAAAGATTCTCTGACCCGCTTTTTCCAGATCACCGGCATGTTGATTGACAAGTGGATTAACGTAAGAATGGCAAAACTCATGGACAACTGTCGGCAATACGCTCTTGTCGAACCGCGGAATCCCTTTTCTATCCTTGAGCCAAACTCCAAGAACGCAGTAGAGTTCTTCTCTCCCATCCGGAAAGACAACCCGGGGCCCGTAACACGCACCTCCATTCATCATACCAAGCAAAACTGTAAAAATGGCGTCTGGTTTGGCGCCAAAAAAACTGTCAAACCAGCTGACAACGCCATAATCTTCCAGGACTTTTTCCATGCGTGACTCGGCTGTCGTGTAAAGATCATCATGTTCTTGGATAAACGCTTTAAAATCCGTGTCCTTCACAAAGCGGCGGGCTGCTTCCTGAAACTTGTGGGTATCCTCTTCAGTCCAACGAATGTCCCAGCTTTTGGGTGCGCTCGAAGAAAGAAGTCAAAGGATTTTTGTTAAAACTCTAATGGATAGCACTCGTAGAATAGGGTAGCATCGCGTGATGTATCAGACAGCAGAAAAGTCGCATGAAAGGAAGAGTGAAAAGATCATGAATAAAAAGATCAAAAGGGAAGGAGTCAAGACGAAATAATCGACAAAGAATATACCATGACGCCGCCGCTGAATCGCCGGGGATGAAGGCCCTTAAGCCCGAACGCCACAGCAACAAGCCCGGAACCTTCTGGTATTACAACAACTGGGACTTTAACACGCTCGGCACGATATTCGAGCAGCAGACAAAAAAAGACATATTTGACGCTTTTAAAAGCGATATCGCTGATCTCATTCAGATGGAAGATTACATTCCGGAGGATGGAATGAGAGGCAGAGTTCCAGAATCCATCCATACAGCCTATCACTTCCGGATGACTGCCAGGGACATGGCGCGATTCGGCCTTCTGATGCTCAGGAAGGGCAGATGGAATGGGAAACAGATCATTCCCGAAGATTGGGTCGAAGAAAGCACCCGGCCCTATTCGGATGCCCGCTTGTATGGCTCGGACGCTTACGGATACATGTGGTGGGTGGCTGAGGATGGGCACCGGTACAAACACATGCCCGGAGTAAACCTGACGCAGGGGACCTATTCCGCAAGAGGATACGGGGGTCATTACATCTTCGTGATCCCTGACTACAACATGGTCGTCGTCCACCGTGTCAATACTTACATTCCCGGAAATTTTGTCTCCGGAAGAGATGTGGGGAATCTGCTCAAGCTCATTTTCGAAGCAAAACTGAACTGACCGCTCACTTCTCTTTTTTTCACTCTCTTTGACGCACTCATACTGCATACAAATCGCCTCTAAAAAAAATGTTGACACAAATGGGGCTTAACGCGTTTACTTAGATCTAAAGACTCGGTTATTCGTTTTTTGAAAATTTTTTATTATTGTCCTGAATCTTCTTTATCACAGGAAGGAAATTGTCTGAATAACCCATAACATGTTTCTGTTTCACAAAATCCTGTGATTCACACACTGAGAAGGAGGGTTTAGATGTCTGATTGGCTCACAGAAAGAATCAAACTCGGAAGAACAGACCTGAAGGTCGGCCGGTTGGGTCTGGGGGCAGCCTACGGAGCACCCTCCGAATCGTTCGAAGCCGCATTTGACGCGGGATGCAACTATTTTTACTGGGGTGCGTTAAGAAACAAGAAGATGGCAGAGGCGATCCGGAACATCGTGAAAAGGGGAAAACGCGACGATCTTGTCTTTGTCATTCAGGATTTCATGCGGAGTTCTAAGGGCCTGGAGAAAAGCCTCATGCGGGGCTTAAAAAAAGTGGGACTTGATTACGCCGATGTTTGTCTTCTCGGTTGGCACAACAAGCCTCCGAAGCCCAAGGTTTTGGATGAAGCGGAAAAGCTTAAGGAACAAGGAGCCTTCCGGTACCTGGGTCTCTCAAGCCACAAATGCACGCTCTTTCCTGAACTATCCAAAGACCCACGATACGACCTCTTTCACATCCGCTACAACGCCGCCAACCGCGGGGCTGAAGATGACCTGTTTCCCCATCTTCCCGAAGAGAGGCCGGGAAACGTGATCTTCCAAGCCACAAGGCGTATGTCGCTTACCAAGTCGAAAAAGATCCCTGCCGATGAAAAACATCCCACTGCCGGAGATTGCTATCGCTTCGCCCTTTCGAATCCTTACGTGGATGTAGTCATCACCGGGCCTTCCAACGCTCAGCAACTTGAAGAGAATTTGGCCGAGGTTACCAAAGGGCCTATGACTGAAGAAGAGCTGGAATGGATGAGGCGAATCGGCGATTATGTCTACGGACGAAAATCTGGGTAAGTTTCTTTAATACTTCTATAAAATTCATCTCAGCCTGAAAATTTTAATATTGTCCATCGATAGATGTATTTCTAAATTCGTGGTGTCATGAATTCTCAATGGCGTTATTGAGTGATCAGATTGTGTGATGGAAAAAACCGTGAGGAGGGATGGACGGGCATGGTACATCTCCCAAGGGGAGATGTGAGGGAGTCCCGGATCCGAGCGAAGTTTCCACGCTGGGGAAACTGTGCGTGTTTTTGATATCATATAATCTGATCACTCGGATTGACTTCAACACGGATTTGAAAATGCTACTTCCGTCGATGCCGCTTTTTCAATTCTCAGGTTAATCGGGGTATAATACCCGAGTTAAGTTCTCACTATGGAGATTCCCATGGACCAATACAGTCTTGAGGCTATCCGCAAACAGATAGTTGGCAACGATCTTCTTTTCGATACACCCTTCGGGGAGCGACATCTTCTCTATGCCGATTACACGGCATCGGGCAGGTGTTTTCAGAAAATCGAGGAGAAGATCCGGAACATCGAAAAATCCTACGCAAACACGCACACAGAAGACGATTATTCCGGTAAATATTTGACGCAACTGCTCCACCAAGCAGAGTCAAAGATCAAAGAGCTTGTCAATGCAGGCCCCTATGGGAAGATCATCATGATCGGCTCGGGCACAACTGGTGCCCTAAAAAAACTGCAAGAGATCATCGGTGTTTATATTCCCCCTGTTACTAGAGAACGGATCACCGAATCCGTCAGGGAGGCTGACGAGACCGAAAATAAGACTCTAGAAAGGATCGAAAAAGACCGGCCCGTTGTTTTTATCGGACCGTACGAGCATCACACCAATGAATTGATGTGGCGCGAGGCATATGCAGAGGTTGCGGTTATCCCGTTCGACAGAGAAGGTCAGATCGATCTCGAAGAGCTCAAGAAACAACTTTCCGATGCAAAATACAATCACCGGCTAAAGATCGGGTCCTTCTCGGCAGGCTCGAACATCACAGGCATCAGAACGCGCGTATATGATATTGCCAGGGTTTGTCACCAAAATGGGGCTCTCGTGTTTTACGATTTTGCCGCCGTAGCCCCGTACGTGGAAATCGACATGAACAGGGACAAATATGCCTACTTCGATGCGATATTTTTCTCGCCGCACAAGTTTCTCGGAGGACCGGGCTCGAGCGGAGTCCTCGTCTTCAACGAAAAGATCTACCGCAAGGACCTCCCCCCGACCACTGCAGGAGGGGGAACAGTCAGATATGTCGGTTCCCACGAACATGACTTCGCGGAAGATATCGAAACCCGGGAGAAGGCTGGCACACCCCCTATACTCCAGGCGATCAAAGCTGCCCTCGTCCTGGACCTCAAGGAAAAGACTGGGATCGACACGATCGAAGACATCGAATCCGAGTACACGGAATATTTTATCGAAAAGCTGCGACAGATCGATAACCTCGAGATCATCGGCGATGTGGCCCCCTATAGGAGGGTGTCCATCATATCCTTTAACATCAAGCACAAAGACAAGATCCTTCATCCTAAGTTTGTCACAAAGCTCATGAATGACCTCTTCGGCATCCAATCCAGAGCGGGGTGCAGCTGTGCGGGGCCTTATGGCCACATCCTGCTGGGCATCGATGATGAAACCTCTGAAAAATTCAGGAGCCTGATCCTAAAAGGCAACGAGGGCATCAAACCCGGTTGGGTCCGCGTCAACATCCACTACACCCTGAGTCAGGATGATATCGATTACCTTATCAAAGCCATTGCATTCGTCGCCCGCTTCGGACATCTCTTCCTTCAGGAATATTTATTCGACATGAGGACCGCCGAATGGAATCACAAGAGGTTTGAGGAAGTTATTCCTGAATTTTCCATAAACAATGATTTTGCGCCAAAACGCTTGGATCTTACGGATCTTCCTAAACTGCGGGAGTCATATCTTGCGCAGGCAGAACAGATCGCGTCGGAGTTGGAAAAACAGGAGGAAGCGCCCTTTGTGAAGGATAGCGAAGATATCGAGGAGCTGAAGTCTTTTTATTACGTCCACAGAGCCTGAACCATCGTTACCGCACAAAGAAGGAGTGCTCTGTCCCTTCTTCGCTCCTATCTGTCGCAGGAGGTGGCTCTGGTGAAAGCGCAGAGATGGCATTCCGCAGCTCCAGCGTCATATCGATCTCCAACGATTTGATCGACCCCTCAAGCTGTTCCAAGTTTCTGGCACCTATAATGGGAGCGGTCACTGCCGGATGACTGGCCACCCAGGCCACGCCCAAGCTTGCCGGATGGCAATTGTGCTGCTCGGCCAATGCTGTGAATCGCTCCGCCGTATCCAACATCCAGTCCGAACTATACCGTGTTTCGTAGATCTTGCTCTCGATAAGACGCCCTGAATCGGGTCTCTTATTCGGACTAAATTTACCAGTTAGGAGTCCACCACCCAAAGGGCTGTAAGGGGTGACTCCCAGATTCTCCGACTGGGCCATAGGCAGAATCTCAACCTCTGCCTGTCGCTTCACCAGGTTGTACATGGGCTGAATGCATTCAAACCGTGCCCAGCTTTCCTTATCTGATATGCCCAAGCCTTTCGCAACTTGCCATGCAGCAAAATTACTGGCGCCGGGATAAAGGATCTTCCCCTGCCGGACAAGGTCATCCAGAGCTCGGAGAGTCTCTTCCAGAGGTGTGCGTCCATCATAACGATGGATGAAATAGATATCGATATAATCTGTGGAAAGCCGCCTGAGGCTGTCCTCAACAGCAGCCATGATGTGCTTGCGCGAAGCTCCTCTGGCATTCACGTCCTCACTGGTCGGAAAATAACTCTTACTGGTTACGATAACCTCCTCACGGCAGTCTTTGATGAGTTTTCCCAGGATCTCCTCGGCAAGTCCACCCTGATAGACATTGGCACAATCAAAAAAATTGATTCCCTTCTCACGGCAGTAGTGGAACATTGCGGTGGACATCTTTTCGTCCGCATCTCCTCCAAAAGACATGGTCCCAAAACAGAGCTCTGAGACTAGAACGCCCGTATTCCCTAAATAAGTGTATTCCATGTTAACCTCACACTGTCGTTTTATCTGTTAGGACACCAGCATTTTTAACAATTTTTTGCCATCCCGTCAAATTTCAAACAAAGATGACTGATATACGAGTGTCCCAATTGGTGATTGCGAAAACACGCTCAGTTTCCCCAGCGAGGAAACTTCGCTCGGTTCCAGGCTTCCCTCACATCTCCCCCTGGGAGATGTACCATGCCCGTCCAGCCCTTCTCACGGTTTTCTCCACCACACAATTGGGACACTCAATATCGCAACTAGTGTTCATACGATCACGAATTTAGAAATGCTCCAATAAAGAAAAATGAGGGACGATGCTATTGAGAAAAAGGGAAAATTCCATTAATCTAATAACGCAATGCTCAAAGACCTCAACTCCTATGATTTTCCGCCTTTTAGGCCTCCCAACGAGGCGAACAGCGCTCTCATCCGGATAACACGCGGATGTCCCTGGAATCGCTGCGAATTCTGCGCCATGTACAAGCACCTGAAATTCGAGGCCAAACCGTTCCTGGAAGTGAAAGAGGATGTGGAACAAGCGCGTCAGATCTACGGCATGGCGGATACGATCTTCCTTGGCGACAGCGACAGCCTCGTTCACAAAGACCTCCCCGAGATCGTGGCCTTTATCCGGAAGACATTTCCAGAGACACAACGGATCACAACCTACGCCAGGGCAAAAACCATCCTCCACCGAAAAATGGATTATCTGAAGGCCGTTCGTAAGGCCGGCCTCAACCGGCTCCACCTGGGCCTCGAGTCCGGGGATGGAATAGTTCTCGAACGGTTAAACAAAGGGGCAAAACCCGAGGAGATGATCCAGGCAGGTAAAAAAGCCAAAGATGCAGGCTTCGAGGTGTCATTTTATGTGCTGAGCGGCGCCGGGGGCAAAGACAGATGGCACGAGCATGCCAAAAACAGCGCCAAAGTGCTGAATGCGACCAAGCCGGATTTCATCCGGCTCCGGACTCTGACCATCCAGCACAGAACACCTCTGGATGAAAAGCTCAGAAAGGGTGAATTTATCCTCACTCCCCCGTTGGAACGGCTGGAGGAGGTCAAGCTTTTCTTGGAAACTCTGGATGTCAAAGGCTGTTTTTTAACCAGCGATCATCTGACGAATTATCTCTGGGCAGGAAACACCGTTGTCTACAGAGGCGTGGCAGGAACTCTTCCTGATGACAAAGAATGCATGCTCGATACAGTGAAGACATCCATCGATTTTATCAAATCATCGGATGAAGAGATCAAAGATTCCAATCTACTCTACCGCGAGGGCCTCATCTCATCGTTGTGACGTTTTGGGCTTTTTCTCATATTCGGCAAATCCCCGGGTGAGGAGTTTCATCACATTATTACAGACATTTTCCATAGCTTCAGCGACAGCTCTGTCGAAGCCTCCAGGGTTTGAGCTGGAGACGACTCCTGCCCCCTCCCTGATTGCGATGCCTTCCTGATTTGAGCTCTCCCCGACGCCCTTCACGACTTTTGTTTTGATCAATTCCACATCCTCCCCATCATAGGAAGTCATAGAAATGGAAATTCTGAATCTCATAGGAATGAATCGAGACGGGAGTGATAATTGCAAAATGCATGCCATATCGATCCTCAAGAAAAACAGCTTTTAACATCCTGTATGTGTCTTCACCGCAAACATATGTCATTCTTAAAGGACAGGCTGCAACTTTATCCAGTTCATTACGATTATAAGATAATGTAGATTAACCTGGATTATTCATAAAAAATGTCGATGATAATAATAAAGGCTGTGAAAACGGCATTGTCTGATTTGCTCGCTGGAAGAATAGAGTAAATTGTTGAAATTGTTTTAGTTGTAATAAGTATCGACATTTTTTATGAATAATTCAGGCGCAAAGATTATGCAACACAAATTATGTTAGAATAAAAAAAGGAGGTTGGTTCTATCCTTAAAAACAATCCCGAATTCAAAAGAAGGGTATTCTGTTTTGCCGGATCTGTCCTGTTTCATATCCTCCTCCTGCTCGCCGTAATAATCTTCTTCCAGCCGATAGAGATTCCTCTGGAGGAAAGAGTCACAGAAGTGGTCATCACTCCCCAAAAAGACCTTCTCATTCCCCATATCGAAAGACTCCTCTCAGGACGCAGTGTAAGTGCGGCTCCAGAAAGCGCAGAGAAAATCCGTCCCGCCGCGATACCTCCCGAGGCAGAACCGTCGGACACTCTAGGCTCACAGCCACAAATACTAGTGGGATCGACCGATAAGGAACCCTCTCCGCCACCGGAATTTACCCAGGGATTTAAACTGACGCCCTCTAACGAAGAGAATCCAGGATTTAGCTTGAATATCGCCCCCTCAAAAGATGTACCTCCCGAGCCAGAAGAGCACCTCACGGAGGACGAGCTCGACCTTCTGAGATATCTCTCATCAGAGACGTCAACACAGCTCCCTTTGGGCAAATCCCCGTCTACCGAAACATACGGAGCAAGAATATCTTCCCCAGGAAAGGCCTCTTTTAACATCAACCAGATCGATATATCCCCATGGGCTCGGGATGTCGTAGAAAAAATCCAGAAAAACTGGGCCATCCCATCATCCCAGGACCTTGGGGGAAAAAGGGTTGTGGAAATCACGGTGTCCATCGGAAAAAACGGAGACCTACAGAATGTCGGCATTAGGAATTCTTCGGCGCATCCAGCGCTTGACCAGGCAGCTCTCAACGCAGTCAGAATGAGCACACCCTTTCCTGAACTTCCAGATAATTTCCCCAACGACAATCTGGAGGCCCATTTTCTCTTCCGGTACAATGAGTAAACGATCTCTCTGTGCGATTTTCCTCTTCAGCACCTGTCTCGGACTATCTGCACAAACCCTTTCCCCAGTTCTCCTAGAGATCGGTCTAATCGACAGTGACAGCTACAGAGGCACTTCTCCTCCAGCCCGATTGATCGTAGGTCTTGAATTGAGTCAAGACGCTCTGTATAAGCTCACTCACAACAAGGCTACGCTCAAAGGCGGCCGCTTTTTGAAGGGATTCAATTCCTTTAGCCTCGAGACCGACAGCTTCTTCGAGGGATCTGGAGTCCATACATATATCCTGGAATTGAAATTAGCGGATCGCATTATCCGGCAGGAGTTCGAAATCGTTGTAGAGATGGAGGATCAAGCCCCTCGCGTGTCAAAAGAAACTCCCGCCGAAGACAAAGAGTACAGTGTATTGATGTACATCGGCGATCAACTGGTTGCCTCTTCAAAAAAATTGCCCACAGCAGAACCATCAAAAAAAATTGAGATACCCCCTCCGCCCTATCAAATCGACCCCTATACATCTGCCGCAGAGCCGGATTATAATGTGACAGGAGTTCCGCTCTTTGCAGCAGCGATAGCCATCTATCAAACCATCAAAGACCTGACGGCCAAAAAGGACAAAGACGAACGCCCACAACCCATACGGAAAAAATCCATGATTCTCTCAACATTCTTGCGGAGCAGTC
>Ga0307420_1001359_pt1 | contig 10784 bp, 8 predicted proteins | sample SalMarWE160240MG_2_FD_202167 | JGI IMG/M metagenome (GOLD analysis project Ga0307420, IMG submission 202167) | Salt marsh sediment microbial communities from the Plum Island Ecosystem LTER, Massachusetts, United States - WE1602-40 | ecosystem: Environmental > Aquatic > Marine > Intertidal zone >... | reverse complement strand
CACAAATTGAAGCATTTTCTTTTATAACGGATATTCTACTCTCATCCGGCATCAGGAAAAAACTGGTAAAAGGATCAGGAATCTCGACTATTCGGAGTTTTGACAATTTTACATTATCAAAAGAACCTATTCTTTTAACTTTCAGTTTTTCGATGAGTACTCTCAATTCTTCCAATGGCGAAAATCCTTCTTCCCTTATACCTTTTATATCCGTTTTTCTTATTTTTACACCTTTTGGAATTTCAACCAGGGAAAAGGAAAAAGGATCTCCAACTAAAAATAATTCTTTTTTAGTTATAAGAAGATAAAAACCTATTTCAATAATATTAAAAGAGGAATCTATACCTAAAAGGCTAAAAATTTTATAAATATCGGTTATGATAATCGCATCGAGTTTTTTTTCGCTAATACTTTTTCTTATTTTCTTTAATAAAATCTCATTCATTAAGTTCTCTTTGAACCTGTATCGATTTCAATTTTCTTTCTGCATTTTTGGTTATAGAAGGGTCTTCTGAAATTTCGAGTATTTCTTTATAAATATTCTCTGCTTCCTCCAGTCTCTGCGTAGCAAAATAAAGCCGGGCAAGGCTCATCATACATTCCGATTTTAGAGAATTACTCTGAAATTTCTCTACGGCAATATTATAATTTTCAATAGCTCCCTCCATATCTCTCATCTGCTCGTAGCATTGTCCTATTCCCTGATACGCGCTGGGCGTAAAAAGCTCGTCATACTTTCCATTAATGAAAGCCTGAAATTTATCGAGCGCATCTTCCAAATTACCTTCCTTATAACTTATATTAGCCAACATAAATGTAGAACGGTTAGAAAAAACAGTGCCTAAATAATTATCGACCACTGTATTGAATTTCTCCTTTGCCTGACTGAAATTTCCGTTATTGTAAAGCATTACACCTATATTGTATATTTCTTTGGATTTAGACGTTCTTGTTTGTTTATTATTACTATATGTAAAGAAAAGTATCAGAAGTACAGCGACTCCACCTACAACCCATAAAACAGTTTTCCTGTGGTGTTCATAAAAAACTACTATATTTTCGATAGTCTCCTTAAATTCATCGTGTTTTAAATCTTTACTTCTGTGTTTCGACATTGTTTCCCCCTTTGTGTATGTTATTAAATCAGCCCCGATAAGTTGTTCTTCTCACCTATTTAAATGCATTCTCCTTATTAATCTACCCTTCCACCCTTCAACAATTTAATTTATTATTATATACCCCTGGTAAGACTCGAACTTACGACTTCCGGTTTAGGAAACCGGTGCTCTATCCACTGAGCTACAGGGGCACGTATATATTTTTACTAAAAAAACTCTATTTGTCAATCCTCTTACCACCCAACACCCCTATTTATATACCCCGGCTATTAGCTATTGGCTATTCGCTCTTGGCATAAACCTAACCCCCAACACCCAAATTTCACCACAAAGAATACAAATACCACAAATTTTCTTACTTAGCTAACAGCGAAAGGCCAAAAGCTAAAAGCCATTTACAATTTAATATCTCCATTCAAAATTAAACAGAAATCTGGTTTTTCCGAGGAAATCCTTCTCAGCCGTTATATAACCCCATTTTTTTAATTTATATTCCGCCTGAATCTCTGAAATTCCATAAGATTGAACATCGGTTCTGGCCTTGACAAACAGCTTATCCGTAACATATTTCCCGACAACAAATTCATAGTGTCCACTAACACCCTGCATTTCCAGAACATCGATTCCGAATTCTTCCTTTAATCTCCGGTTTAATGTTTTTCTTACCCAATAATTAAAAGCTGTTTCTTTAACCGATTGCTCTATAGATTTAACGGAAGTTAAATCTTCCCACTCAAGATTCAAGGAAAGCAGGGTCATTATTTCAGCTTTTGATAGAGAAGATTTAGAATATAAATCAAACTGGGGAGTTTTCATGGTTCCGGAAACCGCAAGAAATACAGTATCCTGATCGTTTCTTTCCCCAGAATTTGAAGAAATAAGAGTAAATGCTTTGACATTAATATTTGGGTTTATTTCCGGAGACTGATTGAAATTAAATCCCCCCTCCGTAACTTCGAAACTTTTATAAAGATAGTAGAACATACCCTGTCTAACTTCCAAATTGCCCGAAACCAACAATGGCCCCCCTTCATAATTCACCCCTACTTTACCGGCAAGCTCAATATTAGCCAGGTCGTTTCTTATCCAAACATTACCCTGTGAGGCATCAAAATTTAAATCTAAAAAAAGATTTGAAGGACGTCCGCCCGCTTTCCTTTCTTGCTTCTTAAATTGCATCGTAATTGTAGCCCTATTCAAAGCAATATCTCCTTCTACCAGGATATTTTGCTTGTCTTTTCGTACTGACAGGTCTCCGTCTACCGTCGCGTTAATATCATCCCAGGTAATCGGAGTTTTTTCCAGATATAAGTTTATATCAAAACCTTTGTCTCTTAACTTGAATAATCCATCCGCTTTTATATTTCCTTCGTCCAATAAAGCAGAGAAGTTTTTTAATTTTCCATCGTATCCGGCAAAAGAAGCCTCGGCATTTATTTTCTTTATTGCTATCCCCGGGCCTCTTACTAACAAATCAGTTTCCTGTAAATTTATATCACCATAAATTTTAAAATCTTTAAAAGTCCCCGCAATTTTCAGTTTCCCATTTACAGAAGCCGCCTCAGCAGTAAGATATTCTCCTACAGGGTAAAATATCCAGGCTCCGGCTTCCCGCAAGCGAATAGCCAAATTGATAGAACGATTTTCCGGTTGAATCTTTCCTTCAAAAGTTGAAATATTTTTCCCTTCGATTACCGATAAATTGGAAATAGAGAATACATTGTCTTTAAATTTTATATCAAAATTCAATGAATCTCCGATACTTATTTCTCCGGCTTTTATCTTACCTCCTCCTTTAAAATCCAATACAGGAGAACCGGGTTCCCCACTAACATAGACTTTACTCGAAATATTCCCGGAAAAAGAATGTGCAACAAGCCCAAACTCACTTAAAATTTCCGGTCTAAATCCCATTAAATCCAAGTCTCCTTTTATCCCGCTGGCAGATAAAGAGAAATTATTAATTCTAAAATCTTCTCCTTTGTTACCTTTAAATCTAATATCTTCAATACTGAAATCATGTTTGTAAGTAAAAGAAAAAGGAGAATTAAGCGAAAGCCATCCCCCTGAATATACAAAACTAAGCGATTCAACTTCCACTGTATCCGCGTTTAAAGACAAATGTCCCTCTACGTTTCTATTTTTACTCTTAAAGATACTTTTTATATCTAATTTCCCGTCTTGAATTTCCAAACTCGATTTTCCAAACTCAAAGACCTTTCTTTTTTTAAAAGAAATATCCTTGGAGACGAAACTTATAACTCCGGGAAATGTCCCTTTTCCCTGGGACAAATTTACATTACCTTCTATGGATTTAAAATCCACACCTTTATAAGTAAAATCTCCTAAAGAAAAAGCTCCGTAAATTTTATCGTGAAGAGATAATCCTAAATCCAATACCGAGGAAACTTCGATGCCTAAAAACGCGGTCAAAGGAGAAACATCCAAATTCTTAACTTGCAAATTACCATCGATTCTTTCTCCGTACACTCCGGAAAAGAAAATCTCTCCTTTATTAAAATAGCACTCACAGCTATCCACGAAAATTTCTTTTCCTCTTAGAGTTAAATCAAGATTAAAATCTTCAAGCGGACATTCAAGTAATTCTCCTTGTAAATCCGAGGCAATATGAATAGTATCTTTATTCACATAAGAAAAACCAATTAATCCGGATACTTTGGAACTGGGGTATTCCACGTTTATCTGCCTAAAATCAAAATCGAATAATTCAATCTGCCCGTAAATTGCTTTCCCAAAATTCACAAAACCAAAAAGCTTTTCTCCTTTCACATTAACGGAATCTCCCTTTCCCGAAAATGTAAACAGAGGCAAGTTAAAATCTTTTATACTCAAAACCTTACTCTCACCATTATAGGTTAAAGTGGAATCATAAACAAAAAAGATATCTATAAAACCTTTTCCGTCTATACCAAACATCCTGTTTAAATCCGTCATGTGTATTCTCCCTTCTCCCATAATAGCCCCATCGCCTTCACTACTAATCTTTAATTTCGAATCCCCCATATTAACTTCTTTTACATTAATATTCGATATTCTACCAGCCAGAGAGACATTTATATTTTCTATAGAGAAAGGTATACTATCTATCTCCCCCCAGAGTTTCGGAACATCTAAAATAATTTCACCACTACTCGTAGAAAAAACTTCCCCCGTCCCACTTACAAGACATTCATGACCTCTATATTCTATATGACCTTTCGAAATTGCAAATTCTTCAACGTAAAACAGAGTTGAGATACTAATTTCTCCGTAAACTCCTTTGTCGCTTCCTCCTTGCTCGGGTATCACAACCGAAGGAGAAGAAAGAGTTATTTTTTTTACCCTGCGGCGCATTAAACCTAAAGGAGAATAGGAAATGTTTATCCCCGGGAGCAAACAAATATCTTTAATATATAGAGAATCCGCGGATATACCTGTTAATCCTTCAAGCTTTAATTCTTTTATGTAACTGCCTTCGGGAAGAACAGTAAGTATTTTTCTTTCCAAGATATTCTGAACTTTAACAATTACAAAATCCGACAGAAAATTCAGAAATATAAAAAATACTATCAATGAAATTAGAATAATAATTTTCTTTTTCATTATCTAAATAAATCTTCCATAAGTTTTTTCCCATCTATCCCCTCAACTGAAAAGCCCTTTTCCGGGTACTTTTTTTTCAGTTCCTTCTTCAATTTAAAAACAAGTTTCTCAGATAAAACTCTAACGAAGCCCAATAAAGCTTCTTCTTTAAATATAACAACCAATAAGAATTCAGAACTTATATTATGATAAAGTAAATTCCATGCCTTGCCTTTAAGAAAAAACTGCTTGAATTGATTTTCCTCTATAATTCGAGCCAATTCCTCTGTCACGTTAAAAACACTTGTGAGAAGCGCCGTTATTGTAGAGAGTTTTTTTCCTTTTTTAGAACCAGAATAAACCAGTACTTCACCGCTCTTTGCGGCAAAAAATATATGCTCGGCTCTGGTTTTAACAAGAAAACTTTCAAGAAAATGCTCTATTTTTTTTTGACTCTCGTATAAAAGTATAATATTGGACACTTATAATTCTTCTGAAATAGCTTTTGCACCTTTACGTAGTTCAAACTTAATTTTTCCGGTATCAATTTCAGTATCAGTAAAAACAGCCAGTATGAAGTTTTTTTTAGTAACAATAAAAAGATTTTTATTCCCCGCCAGGACTGTTATCGAAAAATCGTCTCTTATACTCATCTGCGTTGAAAGTTCTTTGGATATACTGGCAATTGTAGCAGATATGACAGACTCATCTAATTTACTTTCACCATCATATCCAACAATTTCACCTTCACGATCTATTACATAACACGAGAATATTCCGTCTATCGCAACAATTTCTTTTATTAAATTTTCCATCATTCTACACCTAAAACCTCAATTGTTTTGTAAAAAGCTTCCATAACAACATCTTCAAGCCCCCCAAGCAAAACATTCTTTGTGGTCAAAACAATAAATCTTAAAGATTCAGAACCTAACACAATAATATTTCCACCTGGTAATTCAAAAAATACTTTATTGACTGTTCCTATATTTAAATCCGCAGCAGAATATCGGATTTTATCATAAATCGAGGAAATGATCGCCCCGGTTGATTCTTGTTCTATAGGCAATTCCAAACGAGCATCGATCAACGCGCCAATATCATCGACAACTAATGCCCCTATAACTCCCTTTATTTTTAGTAGACTGTTTAGAATTTGGCCCGATGATTTGGCAGGTTTAGATGCAATTAAGCGCGGCTCCTCTTTTGTCTCACTTTCCTTTTCTTTACCTACTTTTTCCGTTTCTTTTATTTTCTCTTTTTCTCCAACTACCCCTGTTTCTTCTTTTTTCTCCTCAGGCATCGAAGGTTTAACTGTTTTCAAAGTACCAATCAACCGATTAATTTCCTCATCTTCAGGACTAATCAGAAGGGCCTCTTTTAAAATCAAAAAAGCTTCTTCCTCTTCTCCCTGACTAATATAAATTTTACTTAATTTAGAATAGGGTTTAATTATTTCACTATTCTCTTTTATGGCAGTCCTTAAAAGATCTTTGGCTTCCTCGAATAAACCATTCTCAACGTATAAATCAGCCAGAGAGATCAACACATCTAAGGAATTAACATCGGGCCTGAGCCCTTCTTCACTCAACTAAAACCTCCCAATTTACAATATTTTTATGAATTCTTTTAACTAAATCAAGCGTTTCCCTGATTTCCGTCTTCTTCTTTTCATCCGAAGATAAGAGCAAAAATGAATTCCATTCTGAAACAGCTTCTTTAAATCTGCCTTCAGCAAGATAAAAATAACCCATGTTGTAAGGGATTCCGGGATCCTCAGGATAAAGTTCCTTGAGCTTGAATAATTCTTTAAGACCATCGGTATACTTGCCCTTATGCCACAATCTGGACAGCTCTTTCATCTTTTCATCTGTGATTTTCTCCACTGAAGTTTTTTCCTTTTTTATAATATCATCAACAGGAATCTTTGTTTCGGTTATTATTCCTGCCATAGTCATCCCATATAGGGCTTTCATAACAGCGAATTTGTCTCCTATTTTACTTATGAGTTCGCGTATTGCCAATTTTCCATCGATAAGAGAAAGTAACTGCCAATCCATAGGAGATAAATCTATTTTCTCTTTTTCTATTAAATCAGTCGACACTTCAAGAATTATATCTGCGTTAGGAAGAATTTCTTCCATTTTAGAAATTTCATCGATTCTTCTGGCAGCTTCCATTATTATATTTTCAATTTTCATGTCCAACTTAAGATAGTCGGCAATCTGAAAATCTTTTTCTCGAAAAGTAAAATGGCCATTTTTAATAAGAAACAAAGAATATATAACATCGATCGCAGCCTTCTTAAATATGGTCTTAAAAGATCTCAGAGGGATAATTTTGTTTTCAATCAAGTAATGCGCGAATTTGTCGTCTGCCACTTCAATTGTTTCTTCTCTTTTGATAAAACCTCTTTCCGAAACTTCCTTCTTTAATCTTTCAGGAAAATCGATCGAAACAAGAATACCATTATCAAAATAAAGAACATACGACTTAAGAATATCCTCCGCGTTTAAATCTAAAACTCCTTTCTTTCCGGCTAAAGAAATCAGCTGAAAAAGTTCAAAAAGTCCTAATTCTTTTATCGGACCTTCAATAGGCATTACATCTCTCCTGTAATTTTTTTAAGCCGGAGAAGGCTCTCGATTGCTTCTTTTGCCTTTTTCAATATTTTTTCATCTTCTGCTTTATCTACAATATTAAACCATAAATTTTCTGCTTCCTTATACCTTCCTCTCCTGAAATATAAAGATGCTAAAAGATTATAGGCTTCAAAGTTTTTATCATCAAAATTCATTGCTTGTTTAAAACTTTTCATTGCCTCTTCAAAATTACCTTTACTATACAGAGCCTTACCTTCCCATAGCTCTAAATCACTATCTGCTTTTATAATTTTCTTCGCTTCTTTCACGTATTTTATGACTTTATCATAACTCTTGTTTATCAAATAAGTCCTGATAAGTTTTTTTAAAATCCTTCTATCTCTCGGAGCTCTTTTCCTTGCCTTTAAAAGACTCCCCACAGCACCTTTATAATCCCTTTCCTTGATTTTACGGAGCGAAAGTTGATAATAACCCTCTGCTGAAGGAGAAAGAGAAAGACTTTTTTCAAGTAAAGAACTAGCTCTTTTCTTTTTTCCTAATCTCAAATTAAGAGATGAAAGTTCCAATAAGATTTCCGATTCTTTTTCCCAATCGCGAAAAGTTTTAAGAAGTTCGATTGCTTTCCCGTATTGTTTTTTTCTTTTTAAGTACTGGGCAGAGGCTACATAAGAAAAAACCTCCCCCGGATACCTTTTATTAATATTTTGGGCAAGTCTCAAAGCTTCTTCCCACTCTCCGTTTTTCTGATATATTTTCGTCAAAAGTTTTGAAGCTTCAAGGTTTCCCGGAACTAAACCGCGTAGGACGTCTTTTGCTTCACCAAGAAGTTCTTTCTTTTCATAAATCCTACCCATAAGTAAAAGCATTTCTTCGTTACCCGGTTCCACGTTTCTTACTTCGTTTAATATTTCTAAAGCTTCATTAAAATCATTACTATTGAATAAAGAAGTTGCTTTTTGTAATTTTTCGCCGACATTAATCACCGGCCCCGTTTGTTCTTCCTGAACTTCAAAAAGGTCTTCGAAGAAATCTTCCGCGGTCTCTTCCCCGGCTACTCTACCCACTTCCATATCTTTAGTTAATTCTCTTGCTACAAGTATACCTAATCTCTCAGAGTAAATATCGACACCCAATTTAAATCTATTACTGGAATAATACGGGTCTATTTCCATTGCTCTTTTTGTCGCATCTAAAGCTTCATCATATTTCCCTATTCTTGACAGAGCAAAACCAAGATTATAAAGTGCTTCAGCAAAACTATCATCCCGCTCGATTGCCATCCTGAAAAAGTATATGGCATCCTCGAACCGTTCCAGGCTAAGATAAACCGCCCCAAGATAATTGAATGGGAGTGGATTTTCACCTTTCATTTCAATAACTTTTTTGAAAAATTTCTCGGCTGTCGAATGATTTCCTCTTGTCATGTAAATAAGACCGATATTTAAATACGAATCGGGATACTCCGGATTTAGCTCCTTTGCTCTCTTAAGACAATTAAAAGCTTCTTTTGGAGCTCCCGAATGATAGTAAGCCACACCAAGGTTATTCCATGAAACAGCATAATTAAGGTCTTTAGAAATAGCTCTTTTATACCAGGAAATAGCGTCTTCAAGTTTACCCAACCTGTGATAAGCAATACCAGTATTATTAGCCAACTTGGGCAAATCCGGATCCTGCTTAAGCGCTTCCAAATAAGATTTTATTGCTTCTTCATTATTCCCCATAAACAGATAAACTTCTCCTATCTGTTCTCTTACAAGAGAATTAGACGGATCAGCTTCTATAGCTTTTTTTAGTTCCGCGAGAGCCTCTTTCAACAATCCCTTATTTTTATAAGCAAGTCCCATCGCGTAAAAACCAAAAGACGGATTTGCTTCTATTTTATCTTTTGAAACAGAAAGAAAATCCTCATAACCTTTTCTTTTATAAAGCCCCAAACTTAAATTAGCTTCTGTTTTACCAAAACGGGGATTCAAATTTATCGCTTTCTTAGCCGCTTTGGTAGCTTCATCAAATTTACCAACTTCACCATAAGTAAAGGATAATAGATAATAGGATTCCGCGTCTTTTGAGTTCAAACTAATTGCTGTTTTCAACTCTTCTATGGCAGCGGAAAACATTCCTAAATTATAATAGACTTCCCCAAGATATTTATGGGCAGTATCATTGTTTTTATCTATACGTATAACCTTTTTAAACTGTTCAACGGATGGTTCGTAAAAACCACTGGCTTTACAAGCAACCCCCATATCCAAAAGAGCCTGAATATCATTAGGTTTCAGCCTCAAATATTTACTATACTGATTAATTGCGTCATAATAATTTCCTATACTCTTATATGCTCTTGCTAATTCGAACCTCGATTCATAATCATCAGGAGACTCTTCTATTATATTTTTTAAACTTTCGATTTGTTCGTCGTAATAGCCGGTGCTTTTATAAATATAATCAAGATTATTCTTTGCCAGAGTAAAATGCGGTTCTATCCCCAGGGCTTTCTTCAATTCTTCTAACGCTTCTTTTACCAAACCCTTATTATAGTAAACAACCGCGAGATTATTATGAGAACCTGAATCGGTAGATTCAATTTTTTTAGAAAATAGTTTTAATAGTTTTTTCTCTTGCTCTGATATTGCCATAATTAAAGTTTATAAAAGATTCATTGCCTTCAAAATATTGCTTAAACTCTCAGAATCCGGTATCAAAAGAAGAAAAGTTTCAAGATGACTATCTGTATTTTTAAAATGGAATAAACTCTTTACGCAAAAGACAAATTCTTCTCCCGCAGTGAATTCCAGATAGGCGCTCGAAATTATCGCCCGAAAATCATCCCATACAATCGTCGGAACCGAAGGTAACAGCATTAAACCAAGAAATTCAGATATCGCGCTCAGGTAAGAACTGCAGAGAATATTAGCCACTTCTTTAATAGACGAAATTCCAAGTTCATCTATTTCCGAATAATCGGATATCTCTTTATCCAGTAAAATACCGACAAGAAGTTTTGCGTCCTTATCATCCAATACTACAAGATTCCTACCTGTGGCATCACCAAAAAATTTCGTAAGCGCCGCGACAGCAATATTTCCTTTCAAGTTTAATATTTCAGAAGTCTTCTCGATCGGAAAGATTTCGATCTCCGGAACCTTTACTTCAACCTCTTTATTTAACATCTGGCTTAAAGCTGTAGCAGCATGTCCTCCGCCAATATTGGCTGCCTCTTTTATTCCATCTAATTGCAACTCTTTAAGATCCTGTATTTTCATAACTCCTCCTATACCTTAGAGCGGGTAAATCCAAAATTAAACAAGGTTTTCCATTCCCAATAATAGTAATACCTATATATCCTTTAATTTTATCTATAGGGGAAGGCAAAGGTTTAACAACTGCTTCAGTACTACCCCGAAAAGTCCCCCCCATGATAGCGAAACGGTCATTTTCAATTTCCACAACCACACACGGACTGTTTTGCTTTCCGTTA
>Ga0307420_1001357_pt1 | contig 10788 bp, 7 predicted proteins | sample SalMarWE160240MG_2_FD_202167 | JGI IMG/M metagenome (GOLD analysis project Ga0307420, IMG submission 202167) | Salt marsh sediment microbial communities from the Plum Island Ecosystem LTER, Massachusetts, United States - WE1602-40 | ecosystem: Environmental > Aquatic > Marine > Intertidal zone >... | reverse complement strand
TCGCCGGGTGTGTACCCGGCGGCGGAAATCGCCTCGACGAGGAGCTCCATGGCGGAGCGGTTGCTGGGGAGATTCGGAGCAAACCCTCCCTCGTCACCCACACCCGACGCCAGCCCTTTCGATGCGAGCACCTTCTTGAGAGTGTGGTAGATCTCCGCCCCTGCCCGCAGCGCCTCACGGAAGGTCGGTGCCCCACCAGGCACGAGCATGAACTCCTGAATATCGACGTCGTTGGTGGCGTGCACACCACCGTTGAGTACATTGAAGAACGGTGTTGGCAACACCCTTCCTTTGGTTCCGCCCAGGTAGCGGAACAGCGGAATATTCAGCGCGCCGGCCGCCGCCCGGGCGGTCGCCATCGAGACGCCGAGGATCGCGTTGGCGCCAAGCCTCGACTTCTCAGGGGTGCCGTCCAGGTCGATCATCACCTGGTCGAGCCCCTCCTGGTCGATCGCGTCCCTACCGATCACGGACGCGGCAATCTCTTGTCGGATGTTGGTGAGCGCCCGCTCTACACCCTTGCCGCCGTAGCGGTCTCCACCGTCTCGAAGCTCGAGCGCTTCGAGCGCCCCTGTCGACGCTCCGGAAGGAACCGCCGCCCTTCCGAACGCTCCGCCAGCGAGGAACACTTCGGTTTCGACGGTCGGGTTTCCCCGGGAGTCGAGGATTTCGCGGGCCTTGACCTCACGTATCGTGGTGTCCATTGGCCCTCCTTGTGTGCCGAATCTAGTCATTGGAAGCCTCCGCTTCATGCCTTTCGGCCGCCTTGGCGGCGGCCCACATCTGATCGAGCTCATCGATCGTCTTGCCGTTCATGTCGAACGACGCCTCCATCCAGCGAAACCGGGACGCGAACCGCCCCACCGCACCTCGCAAGGCGACCTCGGGGTCGAGGGACAGGTGCCTGCTCAGATTCACGATCGAGAACAGCAGATCGCCCATCTCGGCTTCTGCCGCAGGCCTGTCGTCGAGCGCCTCCTCCAGCTCGTGGAGCTCTTCTTGTATCTTGGACATCACCGATCTGGCATCGTCCCAGTCGAACCCCACCGACGCCGCCCTGCGTTGGATCTTCGCCGCCCGTTCCAGACCGGGGAGTCCGGCGGGGATATCATCCATCAACGAGGTCCGTTGCTTCTCGTCTTGTTTGATTCGCTCCCAGTTGCGCAGCACCTCGTCCACTCCGGACACGGTCACGTTCCCGAAGACGTGCGGGTGTCGCCGAACGAGCTTGCGGCGCAGCATCTCAGCGACGTCCTCGACATCGAACGCACCCGCCTCGGACGCCATCACCGTATGAAACACGACCTGGAGGAGAACGTCGCCGAGCTCCTCTTCGACGTCGGCGTAGGCGCCAAAATCCGGTGCGCCTTCCGGGGCGTCGGTCGGGAGAGCCGAGAGTGCATCTGCCAACTCGTAGGTCTCCTCGATCAGATTGCGGACGAGTGAGTGATGGGTTTGGCGGCGATCCCACGGGCACTCACGCCGCAGCTGACGCATCGTGCCCACGAGGCCGGGCCAGCCCGCACGCGGTGGTTCGAGGTAGAGGGTCGTCCGAAGACCAGCCATCGCCTCCTCGACGCCGGCGAGTGGTACACGTTCGATCGTCGCGTCGGCGGTCCCGAGTTCTCGTGCCACGACGATCTCGGTGTCGTCGGGCAGCACGGCGGCCAGCCGATCCCGCACGTCGCCAAGCACCATCGGCACATCCACCTGGGCGATCACCGTCGGTAGATGCAGCAGCATGGGGTCGGGAAGGTCACGACCGTCGAGTATCTGTACGCCGAGAAGATCGATGCCGACCTCCTCACTGAGGACGTCGAGGAACGACTCACCGGGCACGACCGAGACACTGATACCTGCAGAGCCTGCAGCTTCGAGAATCAGCCTGGTGGTGCGTTCCGCGACGAACGGGCTCCCCGGAAGGCCGACAACCACGTCGGCGCGTCCAGCGGCATCGACGGCTCGTTCGGCCAGCGCCTCATACACCTCATCGAATGTCTCGGCCAACTCGTACAGATCGTCGGCTGAGATCACCTCTCGACGATGCGCGAGCGAACGTGCGGCGGGGTGCTCGAGAGTGCGCACTATCACCGTTCGCAGCGGATCGAGCAGCAGGTCGGCTGCACGACCGGTCACCCGATCGAGATCGCCGGGTCCGAGTCCGACGATGTCGATCCTGCCGACCATCAGGCCGGCGGGTTGATCTTGTAGTCCGGCGATCCCGCCCAGGTGCCGTACTTCTGATCGACGTCGATCGTTGCAGCATCCAGCTTGCTCATGATCCAGTCGGAGAACAGCTGTGAAGACTGGTCACTCTTGAGCTGCGTGATCAGGTCCGCCCTCATGTCGTCGAACGTCGGCACTTCTCGAGAGTCGACGATCAGTACGTGGTACCCGTATTGGGTTTGAACCGGTCCGTACACCTCGCCGATAGGAGCTGTCAGCGTCGCTGCCGCAAACTCGGGAACGTACGAGGAGGGTGCGGCGCATCCGAGGTCGCCACCGTTCTGGCCGGAGGCGGTGTCGGTGGACACCTCCGCCGCGACATCTGCGAACGACTCGCCGTTGTTCAGCCGATCGATCACCGTGTTCGCTTCCTCTTCCGTGTCGACGAGGATGTGGCGGACGCACACCGTTGTCTTGGCATCCTTGTTCGCGTCGTAGGCGGCCTGGAGTTCCTCCTCGGTCGGCTCCGTCACCTGCGCAGAGAGTTTGTCGTCGATCGCCGCTCCGAGCAGCTGCTGGATGGCGACGTGGCGGATGGTGTCGCGTGTGATGCTATTGGAGGTGAGGTATGCATCGATGGTGGCATCATCGGAGCCGATCGACGCAAGCAGATCGTTGTACTTGGTGTCGACGGCGTTCTGGTCGATGCCCAAACCCCACTCCTGCTCGGCTGCTTGTTCGACAGCCTTCTCGATAATGAGATTCCTGAGGTTCCCGTCGAATGTGGCCGTGTCGACGGTGCCCTCAGAGGGGGCGAGGGCCTGGACATCGCTGAGGCTGATCTCGTAGCCGTTGACTGTCGCAACCGTCTTGGATCCGCTCGAACAGGCGGATCCCACGAGTGCGAGCACGAAGAAGAGAAGAAGGACCTTGCGCACGAGATTCACACCTTTCTGGACGAGTGAGATAGTAGGCGAGCGGCCAAACAAGCCGTAAAGGGTAGGTTACCCGGGCCACATCTTGTGGATGAATCGAGTCAGCGATGTGGCGATCTCCGATCTCGGCAGCGGCAGGAACAGAACGCTTTCCGCAGCGCGCAACACGGCCTTCGGAGCGATCCGTTCGAGACGGACTTCCTGTGACGCGGAGAGATCTACCGGGGCGAGTCGAACCTCCTTGCCCAGCGACACGATCTCTGTGAGCCCCACACGCAGAGCTTCGGCTCGAAGCTCTGCGATCTCCAACAGCGCCTTGACGGCTTCGGGCCACTCGCCGTACCGGTCCTTCCACTCGTCTGCGACGTCGTTCACGTCCTCGGTGGTCTGGGTTGTCGCGAGGCGCCGGTAGGCCTCGAGCCGCGTGTCCTGATCGGGGATGAACTCCTCGGGGAGGAACGCGTCGACCGGCACCTCGATGCGGACTTCCGCCGGGCGATCTTCGACGACCGTTCTCCCTTCCAGCTCGTTGACCGCATCGGCGACGAGACGGGCATACAGGTCGAATCCTACGGCTGCGATGTGGCCGGACTGTACCTCGCCGAGGATGCTGCCCGCTCCTCTGATCTCGAGGTCCCGCATGGCGATATCGAAACCCGACCCGAGGTCGGTGTGCTCGCCGATGGCCTGGAGTCGCCGCCGTGCCTCCTCCGTCAAGGACTGTTCCGGAGGATGGAACAGGTATGCATATGCCCGTTGAGATGACCGCCCGACTCGCCCTCGAAGTTGATAGAGCTGGGCGAGTCCGAGAAGGTCGGCTCGTTCGACGATGAGGGTGTTGACGGAAGGAAGGTCGAGGCCGGATTCGATGATGGTGGTGGCGACCAGCACGTCGTAGGTATGGTTCCAGAAGTCCAGCATGACCTGTTCGAGCTGTCCTTCGCTCATCTGGCCGTGTGCGACGGCGAAGCGCGCGTTCGGAACGAGTTCTCGCAGACGGGCGACGGCCCTGTCGATCGACTGGACCCGATTGTGGACGTAGAACACTTGACCTTCCCGTAGCAACTCCCTGCGAATCGCAGCCGAGACGGAGCGCTCGTCGAACGGGCCGACGTACGTCAGGATCGGGTGGCGATCCTCGGGTGGAGTCTTGATGTGGCTGACGTCGCGTATCCCGGTGAGTGCCATCTCGAGCGTTCTCGGAATCGGTGTGGCAGTCAAAGTGAGGACGTCGACACCGACCCGCAGCCGCTTGATGGCGTCCTTGGCTCCGACGCCAAAACGCTGTTCCTCGTCGACGACGAGCAGGCCGAGATCCTTGAATCTGACATCGTCGCTGAGAAGGCGATGCGTCCCAATCACGATATCGATCTCGCCGGTGGCGAGCCCGCGCACGAGTGCCCGCTGTTCGCGTTGGCTGAGGAAACGGCTGAGCATCCCGACCTTGATCGGAAACTGTTCGAACCGCTCGCTGAACGTCTGGAAATGTTGCTGAGCGAGGAGTGTCGTCGGGCAGAGCACGGCTGCTTGTCGACCGGCCGAGACGGCCCTGAACGCCGCCCTGAGGGCGACCTCCGTCTTTCCGAACCCGACGTCCCCGAACACGAGTCGATCCATTGGCCTGTCGGACTGCATATCGTCGCGAACGTCTTCGATCGCGTGAAGCTGGTCGGTCGTCTCCTCATAGGGAAACGCAGCTTCGAGCTCGCGCTGCCACGGCCCGTCGGGACCGAAGGAATGTCCGCTCGCCATCGCCCGCGCCCGGTGAAGGCTCACGACCTCCTCTGCGACGGCGGCAACGGCCTTGCGGACCCGGTCCTTCGTTGCAGCCCAGTCGGCACCTCCCATGCGCGAAACCCGCGGTGTCTCTCCTCCGGTGTAGCGCCGGATTGCGGCAAGCTGATCGGTTGGGACGTACAGCTTGTCGCCGGCCGCATACGCAACGATCAGATAGTCACGTTCGACTCCCGCGACGGTCTTGGCGACAAGACCTTCGAATCTCCCGATGCCGTGCCGGTGATGGACGACATAGTCCCCTTCTTGAAGATCCCGGTAGGTGGTGGCCTCGCCCCGGACCCTACGACCGGGCCGACGGTGCGCCCGTTGACGGCCGGCGATGGAGTGCTCGCCGAAGACGGCGACTCTGGCGACCTCGTGGTGGAACCCGAGGTGGATGCCGGTACCGAGCACCGCCGACTGCATACCTTCGAGATGATCGACCCGAGGAAGGTCGAGCCCGTTCGATGCAAGCACCCTCGCGACTCGATCTGCAGCGGTGTCGCCGTCCATGGCAACGATCGTGGCGACGCCTTCGCCGATCAGCCTCCCAAGCGCACCGGCGACCGACTCGGGATCTCCGGGGACCGCACCGAGACCGGTAACTCGAAGGACCGGGTCGTCAGGTCCGGTGGGAACCGGCGGCACGAGAAGCGCCGGTCGCTCCTCGAAGGGGATAGGGAGGTAGAGCGGTGGATGCTCGGTTGGAGCTCCCCATGTCGGCGCGAGCGCATCGGCGAGGTCCCTCTCCTCCGAGGCGAGATCTCGTATTCGATCCGCCACACCGACCGGGTCAAACACGACCAGGCGGCCGCCCGGGGGCAGATCGGACAGGACGGTCGTCGGGGGCGCCAACCACGACAGCCACGACTCGATCCCCGCAAAGGTGGCCTTCTGAGCGATTCGATCCCACGTTTCGGACGCCCATAGCTCGACGTGATGGGAAGCGAGCTCAGCCATCGTGTCGTCGGGACGGACCTCTCTCGGGGGAAACGCGACAAGCCCGGCCACTTCGTGCTCCGAGCGCTGCGACGCAACCGAGAACGAGCGGGCGCCTTCCACGTGGTCGCCGAAGAAGTCGAGCCTGACTGGATCCCCGTCTTGGGCGGGGAATACGTCGACGATGCCGCCCCGCACCGCGAACTCACCTCGTGCTTCGACGCGGATCGTTCTCTCGTAGCCTGCCATGGCCAGTGCCGTGACGAATCCCTCGAAGTCGACGTCCGCTCCAACACGGACCGTCACCGGCTCGACGGGCGAAGGGCTGACCCGTTGCGATGCGGCCCGAGCCGAGGCGATCACAACTCCCGTTGACGATTGCAGCGCGAAGCGTGCCTGAGCTCGCCTGGCCATCGTCTCTTCGTTCGGTGACACATGCTCGAACGGGAGCGTCTCCCAGGCCGGGAGCAACAGGGCCGAGTCGATGAACAGCGACACATCGTCGAGAAGTTCCTCGGCTTCCCGTTCGCGGGGGACGAGGGCGAGAACCGGCCCATCGGAGACAAGATCGAGTCCCGCGAGGAGGAATGCCCGCCCGGGAGGAGACAGGGCGACAGTGGCCGAACCCGAGGGTGGTGGCGATCGACGCCAGGCTTCGAGAAGTGAGGAGAGCGGCGCCGGCATCGTTTGACACAGCGTAGTGTCCGGTCGTCGAATTCCGCCAAGATCCACTGCTCGCGAGGTACGGTATCGGCGGCGGCCATCCGAGTCCCCAGAACTGAACCGATTCTTACTTCGCAATGCCCCCCAGCGACGGTTCAGCCTCCCAGTCGGGTGGCCGCCTCAATCACATGTGGCCGGCGTCGCGGAACCAGGCGATGGTTCGTTCGAGCGTTTCGCGGGGATTCGCGTATGTGAGCCCGAGCACGTCAGCTGCCTTTGAACCGTCATAGCGATGGCCGAAGGAGAGCACCTTCGCCATCTCTACGCAGAACGGGCGGCCGGGTACGAGCGTCTGCACCAGCCAGCCCCCTGCCACCAGCAGACCTGAAGGCACCCGGATGGTACGGGCCCGCTTCCGTGAGATGTCGGCCAGCATGTCGACAGCATCACGCATGGAGATGCTGAAGCCGGATAGGACGTACCGCTCGCCGGACACACCGTTGGCTTCGGCGAGCAGGTGACCCCGTGCCGCATCGGTGATGTCGACGATGCTGACGGTCGTGTCGATGAGCACGGGCAGTCTCCCCGAGGCGATGGCCAGCAGCAGCTTGCCGGTTCCGGTGACCCGTCCTGGCCCTTGCACGGAGGAAGGGTTGACCGCGACGACCTCGACCCCCACATGTTCGCCCAACGCGACCTGTTCCGCCTCGTACTTGGTTCGTTCGTAGGAGGACAGGAACCACCCTCGGTGCACCGTGTCTTCCGAACCGATCGTTCCTCTCGCCTCACCAAGCGTGACCGCGGAGGAGGTGTAGACGACCCGGCGCGCGCTCGCCGCGGCGGCGGCTCGAATGACGTTCCTGGTCCCCTGCACATTGACGCGCCGCATCGGCTCGATCGAGGTGACACACATGGCGTTCATCCCTGCCACGTGGTACACGACCTCGGCACCGTTGATCACATCGACGAGTTTCGGGAAGTCGAGAATATCTCCGTCGACCGGCTCCGCCCCGAGCCCCTGCACGATGTCGGCCGCTGCCTTGGTTCGGGCAAGCGCCTTGACGTGTCGGCCTTCGTCCACGAGGAGACGAACTACTTCTCGCCCGACGACGCCAGACCCACCGGTGACGAGAACGGTCACGAGTCGACCTTGCGGACGATCGCGCCAAACGCCCGCACGTACCCCCATCCCGAGGCGATCGTCAGCGCGACCGCGAACCACATCACCCACTGGTCGAGATACAGACCGCCGAGTTGCTGAAAGGGCCTGAGAATCGCGAGGACGATGGCGAGGAACTGTACGTTGGCTTTCGTCTTGCCAAGGGCCGAAGGCTTGACCACGTGCCCTTCGATTGCGACGAGGCCCCTCAGCGTCATGACGAACAGCTCTCGGGCGATGATGATCAGCGCCGCCCACACCGATACCCGGTCCGTAGCGATGAGAGCGAGAAGCGCCCCGGTGACGAGGAGTTTGTCGGCGATCGAGTCGAGGAACGCGCCGAGGATCGTTCCGATCTTCCAGCGCCGTGCCAGGTAGCCGTCGAGGAAGTCGGTCGCGGCCGCGATGATGAAGAGGACCGCCGCGATGACGGCCGCGTGCGGTGTGTGCCCATCGGCGAGCACGAGCACCATGACGATCGGCGTCATCAAAATCCTGATCACGCCCAGCAGATTCGGCACCGACACCCTTGGCCCTCCTTCCCGCGGGATGCTACCGCCCCGTGTCGGCGGGCTGTGGCAAGGGCCGATGACCCACCTAGAGCACAGTCGGAGCGGGGAGGCTAGACGTCTGGGTCGACATCGATCACCTCGCCGCCGCCGAAAGAGCCGGTCTCGACGGTCTGGAAGCCGGAGGGGAAGACTGTCACACGCGCTGACAGCCACTTCGAACCGATCCGATAGATCACTTCCCGAACGGGAGGGAGAAGCAGCATGAATCCGAGTGTGTCGGTGATGAAGCCGGGGGAGATGAGGAAGGCTCCAGCGACCAGGATCATCGCACCGTCGCCCAGTTCACGACCAGGCAACCCTCCTTGCTGCACCCGGCGCGTGAAACGATCGACCGCTGAGAGGCCGACTCGACGTACGAGCACGGAGCCGATGAGAGCAGTGGCGAGCGCCAACCCGAGGGCAACGCCCAGACCGACTCTGGACTCGACCCAGAAGAAGGTGGCCATCTCGGCGACGGCGAGAACTCCGAATGCTGCAAGGAACCGCATCGCGTACCACGGTACCCGCAACTGAAACCAACCCGGTCCCCTCGAAGCCGCTCCGGTCCCTGAACGACCGGGGCAGGATCCTCCGTGCGTCGGTCGCCCCTGCCTTCAGCCTTCCGCTCGTAGACTCGCCGCATGGCAGCCGGCCCACGAGATCACGAAGGCAGGGTGATCGACTTCGGGCGTGCAGCCGGTGACTACGACCGCTATCGCCCGGGCTTTCCAGAGAGTTTCTTCGACCATCTCGACCAGAAGGGTTGGATCGCACCAGGACTACGAGCGCTCGATCTCGGGACCGGGACCGGTTCGCTCGCACTGGGATTCGCAGCGAGAGGTGTCGTGGCCACGGGGTTGGACATCGCTCCCGATCTGCTCGACGTTGCGCGGCGAACCGCCACCGCGCACGGCCTTGCCGCCGAGTTCGTGGAGGGCAGCGCCGAAGATACCGGCCTACCCGGCAGGAGCTTCGATCTCGTGAGCGCCGGTCAATGCTGGTGGTGGTTCGACAGCGACCGTGCGGCACAGGAAGCGGTGCGCTTGCTCGTGTCGGGCGGGAGGCTGCTGATCTGTGACTTCAGCTATCTCCCGCTGCCGGGGAATGTGTGCGCCCTCTCCGAGAAGCTCGTCCTCGAGCACAACCCGGGCTGGCCGAGGGCGGGATGGAGGGGTGTTCACCCCGAGCAGGTGCAGGCCCTCGACGTCGCCGGCTTTCGGGATGTCGAAAGCTTCAGCTACACAGTGGGCCTCCCGTTCACCCACGAGGCGTGGCGCGGCCGCATGCGCACCTGCAACGGGGTCGGCTCTGCGCTCGAACCCGAGCAGGTCGAGCGGTTCGATCGTGACCTCGCCAAACTCCTCGCCCAGGAGTTTCCTGGTGAGCTGTCCGTGCCGCACAGGGTGTTCGCAACGAGTGGGGTCAAGCCCTGATCGATGCTGACTCACTGCTGGCCGTACCGAGCCGGTCGTGATGCAATCGCAGGAACACCGCTCAGACTGCGCGCCCTGCCCACACCACGAACCCGATCATGAAGAGTCCGAAGACCAGGAAGCTCAGGGCGAACGGAGTCACCGAGTCCGAAACGACGGCGGCCACCGCAGCGCCAAGCAGAGATCCGCCGACCAGCGTCACAGTGCCGATGAGAGCCGAAGCCGTGCCGGCGACGTGGCCGACATCTTCCATCGCGGCCGACGTCAAGATGGCTCGAGAGATGATGATCGCGACGATCAGCAAGGTGGTGAGCGTGTAGAACGCCGCGAACGACGGTTGCCCGCTCGACGCGACTGCCATCGCGACGAACACAACGGCCACTGCCGCATAGACCCAGAGGATGCCGCTCAGAACTCGGCCGGAACCGATTCGCCTGATCAACCGTGACGAGCCGACCGACGCAATAGCCATGAACACCGCTGCGAGCCCGAACCAGTAGGCGAACTGGTCGGAGCGCCCGTAGATCTCCTCGTAGATCAACTGGCTGGAACCGAGGTAGGGGATGAACGCCGCCATGCCGAACATCAACGCGAGCATCATCCGCGTTGTGGTGCGGTGGCGAAGGACCTCGCGGGTCGACGAAATCGTGTTTCGAATGCTGAACGAGATCCGTCGGTCCACCGGCAACGTCTCGCTGAGCCTGATCGACCACAACCCGACCGCACCTGCGAAGAGTGCAGAGAAGAGAAACGGATACCGCCACGAACCGAACGCCATCACCGCCTGTCCGACGGTTGGTGCGACGGCTGGGGCAACCATGAACACGCCGCTCACGATCGCCAGCACACGTGCCATCTCGTCGCCGTGGTAGCGATCGCGAACGATCGCGCGGGAGACCACACGTGGACCTCCAGCGCCGAGCCCCCACAGGAACCGGAACACGATCATTGCCGGGAGTGTTGGTGCAAGGATGGTTCCTGCGGCACCGGCAAGGTAAAGCACCACGCCCCCATAGAGGACCGGCTTTCGACCGAACGCGTCGGTGATCGGCCCGAAGATGTACTGACCGAAGCCAAGACCCACCAGGAAGACCGTGATGATCAGGGAGACCTGCGTGGCGTCGGGGGCGAGACCAAACGACTCACGCACCGCCCCCATCGCAGGG
>Ga0307420_1001354_pt1 | contig 10792 bp, 14 predicted proteins | sample SalMarWE160240MG_2_FD_202167 | JGI IMG/M metagenome (GOLD analysis project Ga0307420, IMG submission 202167) | Salt marsh sediment microbial communities from the Plum Island Ecosystem LTER, Massachusetts, United States - WE1602-40 | ecosystem: Environmental > Aquatic > Marine > Intertidal zone >... | reverse complement strand
TGGACATACCGGGAGAGTGATGAGTGTGGCGTTCTCTCAGGATAGTAGACTTGTCGCCTCATCCAGCGAGGATTTGACGATCAGATTGTGGGATGTGAGAAATGGGACGGAGGTCCATTCCATTAGAATGTCCGTTGTGGATATGCAGGACATCACCTTTTCACCTGTTGGGAATTTCCTTGCTTCTGGTGAAGCGATCTGGGACGTGTATAGCAGACAAGAGGTCCACAAGCTCGAGCGGGGAGAGCAATTTCCTGCACCTGTGGCCTTCTCGCCTGACGGGTCACTGGTCGCTGTCGCCCTTCTTAATCAAGCCATCCAATTGTGGGATGTGACGAGCGGAGAAGTGGTGAGCACCTTTGAAAAGCAGCAAGATAATCATGCCTTCAACATTGAATTCTCACCCGATGGCACACTGTTAGCCGCTAGTGGACTTAGCGGCACTGTTAGATTGTGGGATGTTGAAAGCGGGCAAATTGCAAAAATACTGGAATATGGCGATGAAAGTGGCGTCCATGACCTAGCCTTCTCACCTGACGGAAGCATTCTGGCAACAGGGGGTACCGTCCCAACAGTCCGATTATGGGATGTCTCATCTGGAGAAGTGGTTAGAACACTGAGGCTTCAAGATGGCTTATTTTGTGTGGTCTTTTCCCCCGACGGCACGATATTAGCTTCAGCGGGTGGTAGTGAACGTGCCGTTGTATTGTGGGATGTTGAGAGCGGAGAAAAACTGCGTTCCCTGCCTCATGGGGATCAATTGATGGCAGTAGCATTCTCACCAGACGGAACACTACTGGCCGCTGGATGCTATGACACCCAGGTTTACATATGGGGGATTTCAACGGCACCATAGGCAGGAAAATGAGTTTGGTTGGGTTATTATCGCATGTTGATCCGCCTAACATTGGGATGGAGCGGACGTCGCGCGCAGCTGATTTTCAAGTGCTCGGGGTCTTGCGCCGCCGCTCATCCCGCATCCGTTAGCCCGCAATCATGTAAAGGAGGGTTCATCAATGAGTGAGAGCCTAACCTTTGGGATCATGCTTGTTCCAACTCCTCCTTGGAAGCAAATCATCGACCAGGCACGATTAGTTGAATCTTTGGGGTTCGATAAGCTCTGGCTACCCGACCATTTCGTAAATCCAGGAGACAAGGATACGGAATGGTTTGACTGCTGGAGTGTGCTTTCTGCATTAGCGACTCAGACGCAAAAGATTACGCTAGGCACAATGGTCTCCAGTATGACCTTGCGCAACCCTGCACTTTTAGCGCGGATGGCGCTCACATCGGATCACATTTCTAACGGACGCTTGGAATTGGGTGTTGGTTCTGGAGGAGCTCCAAATTGCCACAAGATGACCGGCGTACCAAATTGGGAGCCTCGCGAACGCTCAGAGCGTTTCAAGGAATTTGTTGAAATCTTAAATCAGCTGTTGAAAAACGAGGTAACAACCTACGAGGGAAAATATTACAGCATCCAGGAAGCGATTATCCGTCCAAAGTTCATTTCAAAACCCCGACCAGTTTTCAGTATTGCTGCCCACGGTCCCAAAGCTTTGCGCGTTGCAGCAACATATGGAGATGCATGGAATTGCTATAAGCCTGGAGGGGATTTGACCCCCAAGCAAAGCAGCGATGCTGTTCGACAGCGCTATGAAATGCTATGCGAGTTTGCTTTGGATGCTCAAAGAGAACCCAAGGAGATTGGAAGAACATTTGGATTTGGGTACACCTCAGATGGTTTGTTCCGTTCAATGGAAGCATTCTATGATGCAATTGGACGATATTATGAGGCTGGCATTCGAGATTTTTTATTCATCTACGCATACAAGATGGATACTTGGAAGGAGCAAACCATTACAAATGAGAATCTATTGCGTCAGATCGCTGCCGAAGCCATTCCCTCTATAAGGAGCAAAAGATAGCATTCTACGGAATTGAACAGTGTGAGCTTGATTCAGGTTGACACAAAAGCATTTCAGATTGCTGGCTAACATCTATGAAAACGCTGCAAGTGTCAAGAGTGTTTTCTAGGAATCGAAGATATCTCAGATCTGTAGCACCTTTACATCATTAATATGCCAGTAGCAATCAGGCCGGTCTACCCGGAAACATCTATCCCACGCTGTCGCTCTGGACAGTGTTCGCCGTCTATGCGGCATGAGTATGTTCGGCAAGGGAGTCGCAATCAACTCACGGTTTCTGTGGCACCATGTTAGGCTCGCGCTGACCCTTGCCTCGGGTGACCACTTTCCTGGCTGGATCTTTATAGGGTTCTTGCTTTCTCAGCATCCAGAAAGCTGCTTCGGATAGGTGTCGCGCCACCGCGCCAACGGCGACGGAATGACCTTTTCGCTGCCGGATGCGTTCGTAGAGTATGGTGACGTGCTTGGTTCTCCAATTGGGATGGCGGCGCTGACGAACGACAACATTGGCGGCCTCGATGAAAGCCCATTTGAGGTACTGGTTGGACTGCTTTCTGAGCCTTCCGTAGCGGGTCTTGCCGCCGCTGGATTTGACCGTGGGTACTGTTCCGGCATAGCTGGCGAAATGAGCCGAAGAAGAAAAGCGATCCACGATTCCCATCTCGCGTTCGATCACGATCGCTAGGATGTTGGCCACGCCGGGAAGCGTTTTGAGAAGCTGGATGTTGGGGATGATTTCAACCCTTTGTTTGATGCGCTCTTCGAGTTCTTTGATCTGGCCCTGAACATGATCCAGTGCAATCAGGTGCTCGTGCATGCAGCGCTGCGTTTCTGGCGGAAGGGCTCTGCAGGCTTTCGTGAGCTCCGGCCTCCATTTCGGGGCGAAGATATCGCTGTCGGTGTCCAGTGAGAGGGCATACTTGGCCAGAGTGGAATGTACGCGGTTCTTGAGGGCAGTGCGCTGTTTGGAGAGCGCCATGCGGGTGCGGTGCAGCTCTCGCTCATCTCTGATCTCGTGAGGTGGTAGCCAGACAGTTGGCAATGACCCCAAGTGCAGCAGAGTGGCCAGACCTTTGGCGTCCAGCTTGTCGGTCTTGTTGACGTTGCCCATCATGACCTTGGCCTTGGCGGCGTGGGCCATGAGCGGGAGGCATCCAGCGGCTTCGATCTCGTCGACGATCCAGTACCAGTTGCCGACGCTTTCGAGAGCGACAGGCGTGCCTTGGGGAAAGTCTTCGAGAAAATCACGAATTGCGCCTGGCATGTGATTGACCCGCACCTGTTGCAGAAAGTGGCCTTCATGGTCGAGAATGGCAAATTGGGAATACCTTTTATGAGCGTCACAACCGATCTTATAATTAGTCATGCTGCGCCTCCTTCGCTACGCGTTGTCGGGATACAACTAGTGTAGCTGGGGGTGCAGCGCTTTCATATAATCAACTCGCTGGAGGCGACCTGGGACCACAGCGGAGCTGGGCAGGTGTGCGCCGCGATTTGCATGTGGTGGAGCAATTTTGCTATCTTGAAGGGCAAGAGTTGGTGAAAGACCAGGCGCCTCAGCTCGAGGCTGTTAGCCCGCATGAGCGTCACTTAATAGAAAAGTTGACTAATGTGATTGAAGTAACGGCTCGTGAGCTTTTGGAAAAACTTTAGGCAATTATACGATTGACACACAGATACCCCAGCGATAATTTAAAAGTATGAACAACATGAACAGCAATAAAAAGGAGTCAATTCATGGCAAAAAAATTATCGAAAGGTAATGGTCGTCCTATTCCAAAAATTGAGATTAATTTGGAATTATCACCAGAGCAAGGTGAAGAACTACTAAAAACATTGAAGGTTCGTTTTGAGAAAAATATGAACCGCCACAAAGGTCTTGAATGGTCCAAAATACAAGCAAAACTGGAAGCTGATCCTGAAAAACTGTCGTCACTTAATGCAATGGAAAGCACTGGCGGTGAACCGGATGTTGTTGGTTATGATAAAAAGACGGGCGAATACATTTTTTATGATTGTTCGGCGGAAAGTCCTAAAGGCCGCAGAAGTGTTTGTTACGACCGCGAAGCGCTGGAGTCAAGGAAAGAACATAAACCTGGAAATAGCGCTATTGATATGGCTGCTGTCATGGGAATTGAGATCTTAACAGAGGAACAATATCGGGAGTTACAGATACTTGGAAATTTCGATACAAAAACGTCGAGTTGGGTGAAAACACCTGCTGATATTAGAAAACTTGGCGGGGCCATCTTTTGTGATCGTCGCTACGATACTGTCTTCCTATATCACAACGGAGCAGAATCCTACTATGGCGCTAGGGGATTCCGTGGCTCGCTAAAGGTCTAAATTTTGCGCAGACAGATTGAACGTGGACGAATGCTGGCTAACAAGCGGATGGATCGGACTCGCCGAGCAGCCGGTTTTGAACCCATAAGTATCCAAGAGCGAGCCGATCATCCGCCAACCGTTAGCCCACTAATCGCTATAAACATCAGAGGCGAATCATGAGTAACCAGTTAATCAAAAAACGTAAATGGCTGTACCCAGTTCTTTACGCTGTTTTTTTCATTATTAGCATGTTACCGATCTACACAGAGAAGCCATATCCTCCCCAAGAAACACAGGATGTGATTGTCAATCTTCTAATGGTGGCCACAACCCCCTATAAGGCCTATGCTCCGATATTTCACGTATTGACCATCTTGATGATCATCCTGATTGCTTGGCAGCCGGCAAAGATGGGACGTGTTTGGGCAGGTTACATGGGATTGAATTATCTGATAATCGCCTTGGTGCAGACGATGGGGACAACCGGGCAATATGGTTTTGTCCTGCACACAGGTGGAATGGTGATGTATGGTGTGTTAGGGTTGGTTTGGCTGGCCGTTTCCATTCGCAATGAACTTCAGACTTCTTTTCGGTCAATCTCATGGCAACATCTGCTATTACTGCCTCTTGCGATCTTTGCGTTTTGGGCGCCATATGTTGCCTCTGGTAATGGGGTACGACCGGATTTCAGTCCACTTTTGCTTCTGGTTTCGCCGGATTACGGGTTGACTTTTTGTTTCACCGCACCAATCTTTTTGTTCTCGTTGATTCTGTTTTATCCGCAGGTCAATATGCTGGCCTATCGGATAACAGCGTTTAACGGTTTGTTGTATGGGGCGTTTAATCTCACACACTGGTTCACGCCAGAATTACGCTGGATGGGATTTTTGCACTTACCATTACTCATCATTTCCATATATGCACTCATATTGCCGCGAATATACAAGAAACAGGAAGCGGGCTAACAACTCACTGAAGCTGACCCGGCGGGCTGGGCTTTAGGGGATACTTGTCTTGCCTGCCCACGTGCCCGAGGATCGAGGGACTGTCGCCCGCTTCCACCGGGCAGCTTAGCTCGAAGCCGTTAGGCGTGCCTATCATCCCGCCGCAGCCCATTTCAACTCGGCCGAATGTCAGTCTGAATTCAGGATTCTCGGTCTACCTCGCCTTACACTCAAAGGGAAGATAAAGGAGTAGGGAACAATGAAATATCGAGTCCACCAACTCAAGGTCAGAAGAGACACAGCCCAGGAGAAGCTGCAAAGCTTCTTGAATCAGCTAGAAGGCGATATCCTTGCGGTAGTCCCGTAGGTATCGCCGAAATTCCAGATGATGGGCGCCACATCTAAGGTTGACTTCCTGCTCATTGTGGAGAAAGTCAATTAGTGGTGTAAATGAGCGAGCGACTATCCTGGATGACAGCACGCTAGTAGACTATCATCGGCCAATCCTCCGCCCAGGTTCCAGCAACGGTACGATTTTGCGCATCCTTTTCATGCCAAGATCAGAGTCCGTTGCGTCTTCATGCTACGGTGGCGAACGTCTCACAGGAGCGGACCGGGGAGGCTGTGCGATTTCATAACGAGGTTGTATGATAGGAGTGGGGTGATGAGGTAGCGGTCGGGCAAGCCCCGGCCGCTAACAACATAGAACGTGGCCTGTGCAGCTTATAAACCGGTAGGTGTAAGCGTATAAGCAGATAGGAGAGGACGGTATGAGAGTCAGAAATATCCGTATGGCGATGACTGTATTATTCCTCATTCTTGCGCTGTCGCTAATTGGTGCATGCTCAGAGCAACCGGCAATATCGCCATCGACTGTTACTGAAGAACCGACAATCCATTCAACAATTACACCTATTGAATCATCAAGTCTTTCGCAGATACCAGTGATTTGGGATGATGATGGCAGTCCTGATGGTGTTATCGCCCTGCTCTATCTCCTGAAGAATCCGCAGATTCGTGTCGAAGCGATCACTGTATCGTGTGGTGAAGCCCACCCAGAAATCTTCGCTCAAAATCTTACCCGCATGTTAGCGCGGATTGAACGCCCAGATATTCCGATCGCGGCTGGACGTGCAACGCCTCTGGAGGGGGACAACGCTTTCCCAGAGGTTTGGAGAGAATCGACTGATATTTTCTGGGGAATCGAATTGCTCGATGCGGAAGAGTCCGATGAATCTATTCCAGCCAGCCAACTCATCGTTGATGTAGTCAATCGCTCCTCAGAACCGGTCACTATTCTTCTTACAGGGAATCATACCAATCTAGCTGAAGCACTGAGAATGGACCCATCGATTGTCGATCGGATCAATGTTGTTGAGGTAATGGGGGGAGCACTTGATGTACCTGGAAACATCGCTAGCGACTGGCCTGATATTCCAAACAAGGTTGCAGAGTGGAATATCTGGGTGGATCCCATAGCGGCGAACGAAGTCTTCACGTCTTCATTGTCGATCAGGTTAGTACCTCTGGATGCAACGAACCAGGTCGTATGGACCGAAGAGGATGCTAAAGCCTGGGAAGCTTCAGGCACTCCAGAAGGCGTCTTGGCCTCAGAGGTATTAAGGTGGATGCTCCGCTCTTGGTTCCCTGAAGGTGTTTATGCTTGGGATGTTGTCGCAGCTGTTGATATGACAGATTCAGATGTTTGCCAACATTCCAATCAATATGTAAGGATAGTTACTCAACCAGGCAATGATCAGGGGCAGACGCTCGTAGATGACAGCCAGCTCGCCAATACAAGTATTTGTATGACGCCATCAACGCCGCTTCTGAAAGGCCGTGTAGCAGAGGCTTTCCAAGCTCCTTAGATGTCTCCTGTGACCCAGAATTGGTTACAGGTCAGCCTGAACCAACCCGGGACATCGGTTACATAGTATTCTAAAGACATAGGTTACAACACATATTCTAATGATATGAGTAACAATATATCCCGGAGGCGTGATGCCTTCCCTTCAGGATGGAGGCTTCGCCTTCCAAAGTGTGGGAGATCAATGTCAACTCGAGACCGTTAGGACGCGAGCTTTCTAAGAAATTTTGCTTGGTTCTCTCAGTAACTTTTGTCGATATGGCAAGTTGATTATTATCGGAGGTGACTCATGGAGTTATTACCTACACTTAAAATTGGATGGCTCAATGGTTGGATTCTCCTTATATTTGAGTTTTTGATCCAGGGCTTTCTTCTGTTGATTTTTCCAAATGATGTGGTGTCCCGATTGTTTAGCAGGTCTGGCTGGAATGTGAAGCAGAGGGTCTTTACAATCATCGGTAAAACATTTTCCCTTGCCTGCTTGATTTTGATAATCATGACGCCCTTGAATATCAATTCAAGTGTATTCACCGTCGGGTTGATTCTATATGCCATCGGCTTGGTTGGTCTCGTGGTGGCTATGTTGAACTTCAAAGATACTCTGCTAAATCAGCCGGTGACGAAGGGAGTCTATAAGGTATCGCGTCACCCCCAAATCGTGTCGCTATTTGTCATATTTTTAGGGATATGCTTAACGATTGGCTCATGGGTGGCCCTTCTCACGCTGATACTATCCAAGCTGTTTCAGCATTTCGGGATACTGGCCGAGGAAGAGGTATGCTTGAGGGCATATGGCGAGTCGTACCGTGCTTTTATGGAACAGGTACCGCGCTATTTCTTATTATTTTGAGCGATGATTTCGGTCACAATGGGTTCAGTTGCTATGAGGAATTGGTTATTCTTCTTGTGTTTGGAAAAGCGACATAACCCCAACTCAGTGGGCGCTGAGGCACGCGCCACTGATAGCATTCGTTTTGCATCTTGACCTGTCTGGGCTTGATTACGAGGAGTTAAAACGCATGAAAGCAAATCAAGACCGTAACGCCAGTTTGCCCCTCAAGGGAAATCTCACGCTGTTATACGCGCTCTCTTTCATCATCGCCAGCCTGATGGCGGCTGCGTCTGTCGCTGGCCTCCTGTACCCAACGATCATCTATCCATCGGACGAGCTGCTTCAGGCGTTCCTATCCAATGACGTGGCCAATATACTCATCGGATTGCCGATGCTGCTTGCTTCGATATGGCTCACGCGGCGCGGCAAGTTGATCGGACTGCTCTTCTGGCCGGGTGCGCTTTTCTTTGTGCTGTACACGTACATCATCTATGTCTTTGCCATGCCACTCAACATGCCATTTTTCCTGTATCTCGCACTTGTTGTGCTCACTGTGTACACCCTCATCGGACTGGTCGCCAACATTGACGGAAAAGCAGTACAACAACGACTTACCGGAGCTGTGCCGGAGCGCCTCGCAGGTGTAGTCCTGGCTGCGCTGGGTCTCCTGTTCCTCTTGCTGGTCATCGGCACTATCGTCAATGCGCTTATCAACCATACGCCGATTGCTGAAACAGAACTCGCGCTGCACACGGCAGATTTCTTGATCACTCCGGCTTGGGTAGTCTGTGGGGTACTGCTTTGGCGGCGTAAAGCGTTTGGTTACGTGACCGGCCTGGGTTTGCTTTTCCAAGCCAGCATGTTATTCATCGGTTTGATCATCGTATTGTTGTTACAGCCATTTATGACCGCTGCGTCATTCAGTTTGGTCGATGTTGTGGTGACCTTTATCATGGGGCTGATCTGCTTCATTCCCTTCGCGCTCTTTATTCGCGGTGTGGTGTCCAATCGAAACTCCTCGCTCGCCTAGCGTCCGAAGACAAGTTGGTAGCGCAGGTGATAATGAGGTACGCTCCCTATCTACCACTACACCAGACCGCGCTCTCGCGCACAAAATCAGTGGTTCAAGGATCAACGACGGCGTCATCTAACGGCAGCTCTCACGCTTGAAACGTGTGGTAGATGAGCTGGTTCCTTAGTCCGAACGGGTTAACATCACATGGAAATCCGACCATACAGGTACACAGATGAGAGAGAAGTCATCGAATTATGGAGGATTGTATTCCCGAACGCACCGGCTCATAACGATCCTGGTAACGATATCCGCTCTAAATTGAAAATCCAGCCTGAGCTGTTCTATGTGGCGATTGCTGATGGTCATTTAGTAGGAACAGCGATGTCGGGTTTTGATGGTCATCGGGGATGGGTCTACTATGTTGCAGTTCACCCAGATTTCAGGAGACAAGGTATTGGGTCTGTTCTTATGAAAAAAGCCGAAAAGTCTCTGCTTGAAATTGGGTGTCCTAAGGTGAACATTCAGATACGAGCAAGCAATGCTGAAGTCCAATCATTCTACGAGTCTCTTGGGTATAGCGTCGAGGACCGTATTAGTATGGGAAAGAGATTGGGTGATACCGAAGGGCAGAAATGATTTTGCCTATCCTTGAGCTGGAGCGAGCTGCGTGAGGGGCGCATGGTGGAGCGGGGGACTGCGCCCCCCCCAAGTACGGGGGATTTCGTATCTCAAGATTGACAGCTGGCTCACCCGTAGGAATGAGATGAAGTGGACACCGCGCAGGATGAAGTTCGTGATGAACATCTATCCTCCTTACTTGTTTGCTGGCATTCGGGTGACCGAAATTGACCCGCAGTGGCGTGAACTCCACGTCTCGATGAAACTCCGCTGGTTTAATCAGAATGCCGTTGGGACTCACTTCGGTGGGAGCCTCTACTCGATAGTGGACCCACATCTCATGCTCCTGCTCATGCAGGCGCTTGGAAGCGATTACGTTGTGTGGGACAAATCAGCCGAAATCGAATTCATCAAGCCAGGCAAGGGTCGTGTGCACTCAATCATCCGCATCACCGATGCTGACCTGGAGGAGATTCGCCGGAAGACCGAGGGAGGTGACGTGTACTGGCCGCGATTTGAGCTAACGATTCTAGATGAGGAAAGCGACATCGTTGCAACGGTGACGAAGGTCCTCCACATCCGCCGTAGATGAACCGCTCGCAGTTCATAGCTTGCCCGGTTTGTACCTGGATGCATCAACTGACCACCCACGAGCTCGTTGGATGGAGTGCATTAATTTTCTGTAATGAATTTTTCTGAAGTCTTGTACCGTCCTATGAAGAAAGGCGAGGAAGGGATTATCTCCGCCTTGATTGTGGACGTTTTTACTGAGTTTATTATGCCCCTGTATTCGCGAGAAGGGACGGATGAATTTCTAAGGTATGCGCAGGAAGAAAAAATAAGCGAGCGATCCCAGCACAATCATTTCATCCTAGTTGCTCAGATTGGATCGCATGTTATTGGTGCAATTGAGGTTCGAGAGTTTAAACATATTTCTATGCTCTTTGTTGATGATCAGTACCAGCGGAAAGGAATTGGAGGGAATCTAATCAGGGAAGCAACTTCCATTTGTCAAGAGAATAGCCCCGAGATTGATCAAATCACAGTTAATTCAAGCCCTAATGCGGTTCAAGCCTATGAAAAATTCGGCTTTCTATGTAGTGGAAGCGAGCAAGAAATTAGTGGAATAAGATTCGTGCCTATGGTGTTCAAGCTGCCTGGCGGAGATGGCGCGTAAACCTCATCCACGAGAAGGTCACGTCCGTATTGGGTCTACACCTGTGAATATATAATCTTGACTTCGAATATCCACCAAGTATA
>Ga0307420_1001353_pt1 | contig 10795 bp, 9 predicted proteins | sample SalMarWE160240MG_2_FD_202167 | JGI IMG/M metagenome (GOLD analysis project Ga0307420, IMG submission 202167) | Salt marsh sediment microbial communities from the Plum Island Ecosystem LTER, Massachusetts, United States - WE1602-40 | ecosystem: Environmental > Aquatic > Marine > Intertidal zone >... | reverse complement strand
ATTGAAAGAAGCAATCTTCATAAAAAGATAAAGGCTTATGGACTCTGAAAGTTAAAATGATTTTTTTCCTTCACTTTAGGCATTTGTAACCCTGGCCCAGTCCTGGCATTTAAGCTTAATAGGCTAATTCAAGCAAGTATTAGCCAATAGACTTCGTATACTGATTAGAGCAAATAGCGCCAGGGCGGGCTTTAAGCACTTTAGGCACTTCCGGCTATCTCATTTATTTTTTCCCAGAGTTCTTGTCTTCCCTGGCCTGTTTTAGCGGAAAAAGCGATAGGCGGACCAAATCCTTCCTTTATGATCTCCTTTGAAAACAGATCAAATCGTCTGCGGGCCTCGCTTTTTGATAATTTATCTACCTTGGTAAGTACAATAATTGGTTTTATCTGAAACACCTTTAGCCAGTTCAAGAGATCTAAATCCCCTTCACTCAACTTCCGCCTTATATCGATAATGACCACAACAGCCTTTAGATTTGATCTTTTTTTTAGATAGGTCTCGACAAGTTTTTTCCAATTTCGTCTCACATTTAATGGAACCCCTGCATATCCATAACCAGGAAGATCTGTGAGATGTAAATTTTTTCCAACTGAAAAGAAATTGATAGATCTTGTCCTGCCTGGCCTCGAACTTGTTCGAGCTAGATTTCGGCAATTAATTAGTCTATTGATAAGGGAGGATTTTCCCACATTCGATCTGCCTGCAAAGGCAATTTCAGGCTTATCTGAAGGAGGGAGTTGTTCAGGAAGGGCGGCGCTTTTTAAAAAGGAGACTTGCATTGGCAGTAATGTCCGTTGATAGTGGCCAGTTGTTTGTCGTTAAAATGTTCCCCTACAAAGCCCCAACTAAGCTACGTTGTATTGGTTTAATTCGGTATTAGTTTTATCATTTTAATTGAATTACGGAACAACCAATTAACACATAACTAATTTAACCAATAAAACTAATTACTATATATTTTTTACTACGGACAACTGTCGACTGACCACTGACAATGCCCTATTTATCTATTTTTTACAAACTGCTCTATCCTTAGGAGTGCTTCGGTGATATTTTCACGGGAGTTTGCATAGGAAAACCTGAGATATCCTTCAGCATTACTTCCAAAATCGATTCCTGGTGCAACACCCACTCCTGCTTTCTCGAGTATCTCAAACGCCAGCTCGTAGGAATTATTGGACAGATGTTTTGCGTTAGCGAGGACATAAAATGCTCCAACAGGATCAATACTGATTCCAAAACCAATTTCTCTGAGCCTTTTGACTATATAATGTCTCCTTTGGTCGAATATGGTTCTCATCCTTTCAACATCTTCCTCTGCTTCGCTGAGAGCTGTAAGGCCTGCCCATTGGGAGACACTGCTTGCTGAGATAAAAAAGTTTTGTTGCATCTTTTGCATGGGCCTGACAAAGTCTTTTGGTGCAATCACATATCCGAGCCTCCAACCTGTCATGGCATAGAGTTTGGAGAAGCCATTCAAAACAAATGCCTTATCCGTATACTCTAAAATCGTGTGCGCTTTACCTTCATATACCAGGCCATGATATATCTCATCAGAAATGATATATGTCCCAAGATCAGCGATACGTTTCATTCTCTCAGCTGAAAGGAGATTTCCGACAGGATTTGAGGGAGAGTTTATAAGGATTCCCTTAGTGTGGGAGTTTATCTTTTTCGCAACCTCTTCTGGGTGGAATTGAAATCCATCATCCTCTTTCGTATTTACAAATACGCAATTTCCACCAACATAGTTGATAATATTAGGGTAGCACGGATAATACGGATTAGAGGCAATAATTGTATCTCCTGGTTCCAAGAAAGTCGAAAAAATCAATAACAGTGCCGGCGATGTGCCAGACGTTATAATGATCTGCTCGGGGTCGACATTAACAGTATACTTTTTCATGTAATGTCGACATATGGCATCTCTCAACTCAGGTATTCCTTGAGAGTGGGTATAGTGGGTTTTCCCTTCTTTAATGGCCTTAATTCCAGCTTCTTTTATGCATTGTGGGGTATCAAAATCTGGCTCACCTACCTCAAGATGAATGATATCTTGACCCTGCCTTTCAAGGACACTTGCTCTCTCCAATACATCCATAACGATGAAGGAGCGGAAATCTATAGCTCTGGATGCAATTTTCATACGCTTATTTTATCGTTTCTAACAGATGTTTTGCCTCAGGAGCGAAGGTATTGGTTTTGTCTAATCGTATGGTTGCTTGAAATTTTTCAATAGCTAAAGATGGTTTATTACGTTTTAAGTAAAGCTTGCCAAGATAGAAATGGGATCGAGGATCTTCGGGCGCATATTGTATCGATTCTTTATACGCACCTACGGCCTTATCCAACTCATTCATAGCTTCATAGGTAATTCCAAGATTATGAAAGGCCATGCTGAAAGAAGGTTGGTATTTTATGGCCTTTAGGTAGCTTTCTACTGCCTTGTTATACTCACCTTTTTTATAGTATGCCTGACCCAGGTTATTCTGAGCAAAATGGGGTGTAGCATAAAGGTTATTTTCCAGGGCCTTTTCAAAGTATATTATAGCGAGATCCCACTTAGAAAGAATTAAATATGTATTGCCAAGGTCATTATAGGCCTCGGAAAAATTTTGTTGTAGCTCGATCGCCTTTTTAAAATGTGTAATAGCCTTACCGTGAATATTCATGAACCTGTAGCCAAGGGCCAGGTTATATTGTATTTCTGGATTTTCAGGGTCAAGTTCCGCTGCCTTTAGGAGTTCATTAAGACCAGCTGTAAAATCTCCCTGTGCTAAAAAGGATTTCCCCAGATTTTGCTTTGCCAGGGATTGCCTCTTTGTAAGGGCTTTATCCTCGGCGCAACCAGTCAAGATAACAGTAAAAGAGATAAAAATTAGTATAATGCCTGATTTTCTCAATGGAATCCACATAGTTAAATCACCTTATTTAAAGGATATTCAATTATACCTTTTGCTCCCTGCCTTATTAATTGAGGGATAAGCTCCCTCACCTTTTTTTTATCAATCATTACCTCAACTGATACCCAATTAGACTGAAATAGATTTGCCATAGTTGGAGATGTGATACTCGGAAGCAATGAGATTATATCATCCAACCGTTCCTTTGGTATATTCATCTTTAGGCCTACCATATTTTCAGCCCGTAAGGCCCCCTTAAGGAGTAATGCAATGTTCTCTATCTTAGTCCTCTTCCATGGATCCTCCCAGGATTTTTTGTTTGCAATAAGTATGGTGTTTGATTGCATCAGTTCGTGGATAATCTTTAATCCATGGGCATTGATAGTGCTACCCGTCTCAGTAACCTCTACAATAGCATCAGCCAAACCTGCTGCAACCTTGGCCTCTGTTGTTCCCCATGAGAATTCAATCTTAACATCGATTCCTTTTTGGGCGAAGTATTTTCTGGTAAAGTTAACCAGCTCTGTTGCGATCACTTTACCATTAAGATCAGACAATTCCTTAATATCGGAGTCAGCAGACACCGCTAATACCCACCTGGCAGGTCTTTGGCTCAACTTGGAATAGATTAAATCAGCAACAATAACAACATCTGATTCATTTTCTTCTTTCCAATCCCTACCAGTAAGTCCTACATCTAAAGTTCCGTTTTCTACATGGACTGGCATTTCCTGAGCCCTCAGAATTGAGCATGCAAGAGCCGTATCATCTATTTCAGGAAAGTAATTTCGATCAGCGATAGAGATATTCCATCCTGATTTTTTAAATAGTTTGATTGTGGCGTCCTGCAGGCTCCCCTTTGGTATTCCAAGCTTAAGCAAATTCATTTTTATATACCTTTTCTGGATCAAATATTTTTTTTCCTATGATAGTTTCTTCTCCGTTATTGTCAACTTTGTTATGGAAGCAGCTCTCATATCCAAGATGGCAGGCGGCTCCCCCTCTCTGCTCTATCTTGAGTAGGATAGTATCAAAGTCACAGTCCACAATAATCTCTTTCACTATCTGGATATTTCCCGAGGTTTCTCCCTTATGCCAGATTTCTCCACGTGAGCGACTCCAGTAATGGGCCTCTCCAGTCTGGAGAGTGAGCCTCCACGCGTGGCTATTCATATAGGCCAGCATTAAAACCTTGCCAGATTTAAAATCCTGTGCAATAGCTGGCAAAATTCCATCACCTTTTTTAAAATCTAATTCAACCATATTCTCGCTTTCTATTTCTAAGGCATTAATCGTATTTGGAAATTTAATTTCAATGTTTCGTTTTTTATATACAAAAGATCTTTGATATTGTCTATACTACATTATTAAATAATGTATATTATATTGTTTTTAACAGGATATTGAAAGGGCGAACTCAATAAATAACCCCGAGGTTCCCTACATGGTTATACATGAAAGAAACTATACGTTGAGCATGGGGATGTCTTTTTTTACATCATGCCCTCTAACAGGGGGCCTCAGCGTGCCGCTTCAAACCGTGTGCACGAGCAACTCGTCCTTGTCTTCTAAGAGCTTTGTTCATGTGTCCTTCGACTTTGCTCAGGACCATGAGCTTGTCGAATGGCACTGGTTTGAAGCGGCCTACCGGCTTGTCTTTGTGAGGGCATGGTTAAAAAAAGACATCCCCATGCTCTTTTCAACATTTAGTTTCTTAGGAGGAACGTGGCTTTAACTTACGCGGGATAGGAATTCAGAGAGGGATAATTATGTCAGGAGAAGTAGTCAGGGAAACGCATTTTCCCAATTTAAAATTGATTAATAGAGGGAAGGTCAGGGATATCTATGAGGTGTGAGATACCTTACTTATAGTTGCTACTGATCGGATGTCGGCTTTTGATGTGGTTATGGATGACCCAATACCTGATAAGGGAAAGATCTTAACAAAGATATCGCTCTTTTGGTTTGAAAAAACCTCTTCGATTATTGATAATCATCTCATCACTGCTAATCCAGATGAATATCCTGAATTGTGCAGGCCTTATAAAGACTATCTTTTAGATAGGAGCATGCTGGTCCATAAAGCAAAGCCTTTTCCAGTAGAATGCATTGTAAGGGGTTATGTTTCAGGTTCCGGTTGGCTGGAGTATCAGGATAGGGGGAGTATCTCAGGGGTCCCTCTTCCTGAGAAACTGAAAGAGTCAGATATATTGCCAAAACCGATTTTCACACCATCTACAAAAGCTGAGGCGGGGATACATGATGAAAACATTTCCTATGAGGATGCTGTTCATGTTGTCGGAAAAGATATAGCCAGACAGATGAGAAGTATTAGTTTAAAAATATACCAATACGGAAGAGATTTGGCTTCTAAGAATGGCATCATCATAGCTGATACCAAATTCGAGTTTGGATTGGTAGAAGATACCTTTATGTTGATTGATGAAATATTAACCCCGGATTCATCCAGATTTTGGCCCATGGATGGATATATGCCAGGAAGGGCTCAAAAGAGCTTTGACAAACAGTTTTTAAGGGATTACCTCAATACCCTTGATTGGCCAAAAAAGCCACCCCCACCAAAATTACCAGCAGAAATAATTCAGGTTACAAGAGACAAATATCTTGAGGCCCTTGAGAGATTAACAGGGAAAGGCCTGTAAGCCCTATTAGCCACGTGAGAGCATATTTTTTTTCACTCTACTTCTTTAGTCACTTCCCTTGACAACGCCTCCATTGATGCTTAACATTTTTAAGATTAATCTTTGTTGTTAATCAATAATAAGAGTTCGCATATGAGTGAAATAGAGATTAAAATAAACGAAGAAGATGATAAGGTAAAGACCTACAAAGAGATGGATAAAGAAGAGGAAAAAAAAGGAGAAGACCTTACAGAACAAGATGAAAACTCCCGCGAGAAGAGCAAAGAAAAGAAGGTGAAGAAGGTAGAGGAAATGACAAAACGGGAACTTGTAGAAAAGGTAAAAGAAATTGAGATAAAGGCACAAGAAAATTACGAGCTTTATACGCGAACCTATGCTGAAATGGAAAATATCAAAAAAAGAGGGAAAAAAGAAAGAGAGGATTTGGCAAAATTTGCAAATGAGTCTCTCATAAAGGAGATATTGCCAGCTATTGATAATCTTAAAAAGGCAATATCTCACGCGAACAATGATACTAACACATCAGGGTTAGTTAAGGGTCTTGAAATGACATTGGATGGTCTCATGAAAACGTTAGAAAAATCGGGCCTTAAAGAGGTAGAGGCAGTAGGAAAACCATTTGACCCCAATTTTCATGAGGCAATTTCACAACAGATAGATGATAAGGTTGCTCAGGGACATATCATAATGGAGTTGCAAAAGGGCTACCTGCTCAATGAACGTTTGATTAGGCCATCAATGGTTGTGATCTCGCAACGAAACAGTAAAAGTGATGTTAAAAGCTCTTAAAATTAAGGAAATAAATTCTGTTAACGTTACCTCATACATGAATTTAGACACTTTAGGCAGTTTTTCCAGATAATAATATTTGTTAAGGAGGAGATAATGGCTAAAATAATTGGAATCGATTTGGGAACCACAAATTCCTGTGTAGCTCTTATGGAGGGAGGTGACCCAAAGGTAATTGCCAATGTTGAGGGAAATAGGACTACACCGTCTGTTGTGGCATTTACTGATAGTGGAGAACGGCTCGTAGGACAGACTGCAAAAAGACAGGCAATTACCAATCCAGAGAACACCGTCTATGCGGTTAAAAGACTAATTGGAAGAAAGTTTGATTCACCTGAGGTTCAAAGAGATGTTAAGATATCCCCTTATAAGATTACCAAGGCAAAAAATGCTGATGCTCAAATAACCGTCAGAGGCGAGGACCATAGTGCAGCGGAGATTTCGTCAATGATATTGCAGAAAATGAAGCAAACTGCTGAAGAATATCTTGGTGAAAAGGTAACTGATGCTGTTATTACCGTTCCGGCTTACTTTAATGACAGCCAGAGACAGGCAACAAAGGATGCCGGAAAGATAGCGGGATTGAATGTTCAACGGATCATTAATGAACCTACGGCTGCATCACTTGCCTATGGGCTGGATAAAAAGAAGGAAGAAAAGATTGCTGTGTTTGATCTTGGGGGTGGGACCTTTGATATTTCTATCCTGGAGATAGGTGATGGAGTATTTGAGGTTAAATCCACAAACGGAGACACCCATTTAGGGGGTGAGGACTTTGATCAAAGAGTTATGGATTACCTTGCTGATGAGTTCAAGAAGGATCAAGGAATTGATCTTAGGAATGACAAAATGGCATTACAACGTTTGAAGGAGGCGGCTGAGAAGGCAAAGATGGAACTTTCCACCGCAATGGAGACAGATGTTAATCTTCCCTTTATTACTGCTGATGCGAGTGGGCCGAAACATTTGAATATCAAACTCACCAGGGCAAAGCTCGAGTCTCTTGTAGAGGATTTGGTTGATAAAACAATCGAACCCTGCAAACTTGCCTTAAGGGATTCTGGTTTGAAGGTTGGTGAGATTAATGAGGTTATTCTGGTTGGCGGGATGACGAGAATGCCTATGGTTCAGGAGAAGGTAAAGCAAATCTTTGGTAAAGAGCCGCACAAAGGTGTTAATCCTGATGAGGTTGTTGCAGTCGGTGCAGCTATACAAGGAGGCGTGTTAAAGGGAGATGTAAAAGATGTTCTCTTACTTGATGTTACTCCCCTTTCCCTGGGAATTGAGACCCTTGGTGCTGTTTTCACCAAGCTGATTGAGAAAAATACTACGATACCTACTAAAAAAAGCCAGATATTTTCAACTGCCGCAGATAACCAGCCTGCTGTGTCTATCCATGTCCTTCAAGGTGAGAGGGAAATGGCTGCCTACAATAAAACCCTTGGTCGTTTTGAACTTGTTGGGATTCCACCAGCGCCAAGAGGCATGCCTCAGATAGAGGTAACCTTTGATATTGATGCAAATGGAATTGTTAATGTATCTGCAAAAGATATGGGAACCGGGAAGGAGCAGTCCATCAGGATAACTGCTTCAAGTGGCCTTAGTGAGGAGGAAATTGAGAGGTTAGTCAAGGATGCTGAGCTTCACGGTGAAGAGGATAAAAAAAAGAGGGAGCTTGTTGATGCTCGAAATGCTGCTGATTCCCTTATCTATTCGACTGAAAAATCTCTTAAAGAGGCTGGAGATAAAATCGATGCTAGCACAAAAGGAGAGATAGATAACGCCATAGGTAACCTTAAAAAGGCTATGGAGGGTGAAGATACATCAGAAATTACACGGCTTTCAGAGGAATTAACACAGGTTTCACATAAAATTGCTGAAGTTTTGTATGCCCAGGCTGCCCAATCACAAGGACAAGCTGGCCCAGAAGCAGGCCCTGCGGAAGCAGAGACAGCCAAAAAGGATGAGGAGGTTGTTGACGCAGATTTTGAGGAAGTAAAGGATGACAATAAATAAAGTCCCTTATTTTATAAAGGCCATTACTGTTTTGATAGCGGTAATGGCCTTTTTTGTATTCTCTTGTGAGAAGAGGATGATTGTAAAGGAACCGCCTGAAAAGGTAGCTGTAAGGGTACCGCCTGAAAAGAAAATAGTCATCGATTATTTCTCAGAGGCTGAGAATTATTGGATAGAGAAAAACTATGAAAAGGCACTGGCGGCTTACGATCTATACCTCACGGTAGAACCAAAAGGAGAGAGGGTTAGAGATGCATTAACAAGGAAGGCAACGATATATTATACTACGAAGCAGTATGAGGAGGCCTTGCCCCTGTTTTTAGATGTTATCGAAGACTATCCCGTGGAAAAAAGGGCTGAGATTCACCTTTTAACTGCCAAGACATATTTCCACCTGCAAAAATACCCGGAATCAAGATTATCTGCTTTGCGCTGGCTTGAGATTTATACATATTATCCTGGCAGAGAAGAAGTTTTTTTTCTTTTAGGCCAAACCTTAAAAGAATTACATAATAATCCACGGGCATTTTATTGGTGGCTCAAGGTATTGGAATCATCATCAGTGAAAGGAGAGGAGAAGGAAAAAATAAGGTTGCAACTTTTAGATCTTATCTATCAAGCCGCAGAAGATGAACTGATGCAAATGGCTGCCTATGCTGAAGAGTCTGATCTTATGTATCCTATATACTACCAGCTGACATTATTTTATCTTATCTCGGGTAGATTAGAGAAGGCACGCAAGGCAGTATTAAATGTGGTGAGTTTTACACCGGAAGAAGAATGGGCTATAAAGCCTCAAGAATTGCTCCAAATGATTGATGAGAGATTGGAAGTACGTCCTAATGTTATTGGCTGCCTCTTACCTCTGAGCGGTCCTTTTGCTCTCTATGGACAGGAGGTACTCAATGGTCTCGAGCTCGGGTTTGATATCTTTCAGGAGAACGAAGAAAGCCTTTCATCTATGGAGCTTGTCATCAGAGACACAGAAGGTGATCCTGAAATAGCAATTGAGGCTATAAAAGAGTTGACAGTCAAAGAGAAGGCGCTTGTTACTATAGGGCCTCTTATTAGCAAGGTAGCTGAAGGGGTTGTGGAAAAGGCTCAAGAATTAGGTATGCCCATAATCACCTTAAGCCAGAGTGACGCCATCACAAAAAAGGGAGAGATGGTTTTTCAGAATTGCCTTAATCCAGAGGACCAGCTAAGAAGTTTAGTAAATAAGGTTGTGGGAGAGATGGGGTTAATAAGGTTTGCCATCCTCTATCCTGCCAATTCTTACGGTAAATACTTTATGAATAAATTATGGGACAAGGTTGAATCAAATGGAGGGGTGATAACTGCAGTAGAGTCGTATGATCCGAAGAGTACAGATTTTGCAGTAGAGATAAAAAAAATGGTTGGTCTTTTCTATCCCAGGCCGAAACCAACTATTGAGGAAGAGGAGGAGGATAAGCAACAATTAGAACAGAAAATGGAAGAACCGGAAGCAGAAGGGGAAGTGAAAGAAGAAGAACAAGATGTAGAAGAGGAACTGGAACCTATCGTTGATTTTGATGCTGTTTTTATCCCGGACAGTTATGAAAGGGTAGGCCTTATAGCATCTCAATTGGCCTATCATGATGTTTTGGGGGTGACCCTTTTAGGGACAAATCTTTGGAACTCTCCGAAATTAATAGACATCGCTGGAAGATATGTTCATGGAGCAATATTTCCCTCTGGATTCTTTTCTGGTAGTGGTTATCTAGGTGTAGATAGTTTTGTTAACCAGTACAGAACAAGTTTTGGCCAAGAACCACAATTTCTTGCCGCAATAGGCTACGATACTATTCGAGTAGTCAAAGAAATTTTGAAGGAAAAAGGCAAAGACATAAAGACAAGAGAGAATTTTCGCTCTGTATTAGCAGGAAATAAATATTTTGATAGCGTAACCGGGCCAATGTTTTTTGATGATGAAAGAAGGGCAAGAAGAGATCCTCTTCTTTTGACCATTAGCGGTCGGAATTTTATCCCTATGCCGTAGCATATCCTTCCTTTCTTGGGCCTATTCTCACCATTACTATTATTGAGTATTTGCCCGCATACCCTGCATACCAGAAAAAAAGCCAAATTAGAACCCAGGATAAATAGAATCAAAATAAAATCTCACCTAAAAATGTGATTAACTTATTACCTGGAGTTTACTGCAGTTTTATACCCACTGCATTCCAGGTTGCATGATAGTGATCGAAGTTGCACATTTGGATTTTAGATTACAAAACGTATTGGAAAGGCTGCTGGGTGTGGTCTGCCTTATCACTAATAGCAGCTATACGTAACAAATCCTGTTTTTTCTAAATAGATTAATAGGTTAGGTAGCTTTATTCTCCTCCAGTTTTTTGTTACTGTCAAGCCTTAATGTATCAGTAAGGGGTATTCTCTTGC
>Ga0307420_1001352_pt1 | contig 10800 bp, 11 predicted proteins | sample SalMarWE160240MG_2_FD_202167 | JGI IMG/M metagenome (GOLD analysis project Ga0307420, IMG submission 202167) | Salt marsh sediment microbial communities from the Plum Island Ecosystem LTER, Massachusetts, United States - WE1602-40 | ecosystem: Environmental > Aquatic > Marine > Intertidal zone >... | reverse complement strand
CTCGGCTACCTCGCCCTGATGCTATCGATCCATTACGCGGCGCCGGCCGATCGGAAGATCCTCAGCCTTGCAGCCGTATGCCTCGCGCTGATCTCGGCAACGGTTCTGGCGATCGACTACTACGTTCAGTTCGCCGTGGTGCCGGCAAGCTTGCATGCCGACGAAACGGAGGGCCTGCCGCTCCTCATTCAGTACAACCCGCACGGCCTCTTCATCGCGCTCGAGGAGCTCGGGTACCTGGCGATGACCCTGTCGTTCGTGTTCGTCGCGTCTGCGTTCAGCCCAGGCGGTAGGCTCGCCGCTGGAATCCGGTGGGTCTTCAGAGCCGCTTTCGCGGTTGCTGTTGTCGGCCTTGCCGCCTACTGGGTGGCGTTTGGGATCGAGCGAGAGGACCGGTATGAGATCGTCCTTCTGTCGGCCTGCTGGGTCGCGCTGATCGCGAATGGCGTGCTCCTGGCCGCCTACTTCAGGGGGCGACTGAAGACGTCATCGGCCGGGTGAGCGGACGATTCGAACACTCAATCCTTGTTGTTCGTGCGTGCCCGAACCCCTCCGGGCGCGCCAGATCCCTGCCCACCTCTCTCCGGCGGTCACATGCCCGCCCGGGAAGGTGCGTGTTGCCGGCGGCCTACGGAAGCCTCTACCTCAACAACACGGCCTGCGCCCTGCGGGTGGGCACTCTTGCCGACCGCCCTCTACCTCATGTTCGGGTCGGGCCTGACGCAGGCGCAGTTCGAGGCGCTGGAGGCCGCGCTGGTCGTCGTGCCCAAGTCCTGGGGCAGGCAGCGGCGCGAAACCAGGAGGTTCAGCGGTCCTCGACCAGCTCGAACACCTCCTCGACCGTGCGGCCGAAGGTGCGCGCGATGCGCAGGGCCAGCACGAGAGACGGCACGTAGCGGCCCTGCTCGAGCAAGACGATCGTTTGCCTCGTGCACCCGACTCGGTCGGCGAGACCCTGCTGAGTCATCTCGCCGGCCTCGAAGCGCAGCGTGCGGAGGTGGTTCCGAATCGTCGCCTTGGGCACAGATCAGGCCCGCCGGTAGCCGATCAGGATGCCGATGTTCGAGGCCAGCAGACTGACCTCGACGCAGGACCAGAAGATCAGGTACAGGAAGACGCGCGGGATACCGGGCTGGCCGCGATAGCTCTCCTGCAGGCCGATGATCCAGACCGCGAGGACGATGAGTATGGCCGCTGCCTGTCCGGCCGGAGCGCGAGACAGAATGGCGCGATCGCGTTCGTCAAGAACGCCGTCCCTCCCAACCCAGGCGCCGGCGAGAAGAGTTGGTGCGGCCAGCACCATCATCCCGGCGATCAGAAGGAAGGTAACGGGCAAGCGGACGGAGTCATCGTCGTAGTAGACGGTCGGCCCGAACCAGGCGACGATGCCGCCTGCCGCCGCGATCAGCGGCACCCCCAGGCACAGCGCCCTGAACGCGAGGCGCTGCATCCTGGTCGTGGGAAGCGACTCGCCGGGCGGCAGGTCCAGAGCGGGGAGGACGCCGCGGCTGAGCCGCGCAACGAGGAAGACGGCGAGAAGAACCAGGCTGACGGCGAGAACGGTCCAGAGGATGACGGACACGGCGGCCTCCTTTGCTTGGAAGCCGAGTGTACACTACTTCTTACATGAAGTCATGTGATTCTTACATCGCAGGAACCCCACCGGGACGCTGCGTCGCCGCGCACGTTCGTAGGAAGGTCAGGCTTTCGCGAGCACGCTAGACGTGTCTGTGCAGCTGGTCCGTGCCCTCCGCGTCCTCGGGCGCGTCTGACACTCGTGGCGGCTCTTCCCAGCCCATCTGTTCCGCCTCGTGTTTGGCGAGGTTGAGGTGCACCACTTCGTGCTCTACATTGGCGATCGCCGACGCGGGAACATAGAGGGGGGCGGCGAGGATGCCTCTCGACGCCAGCACGTAGTTCTGGCCCACCGCCTGCACGGAACCGAGGGGGTGCCCGTCATTCCCGACGATGGCCCAACCGGCCTTCAGGTCTGTCATGCGCATCGGCTATCCACCTCCGCCAGTCTCAGTAGCACCAACTCTAGTTGAGATGAGGTCGGCCCGTCGACGAGACGCGAGTGGGCGATGCCGTCAGTAGGGCATCCCGGGTAGCGGCATGGCAATCGTGAAGATGCCTGGAGTTGAGCCGAGCGTCGTTATGAACAGCGTCCTGTGATCGGCGCCGCCAAAGGCCACGTTCGTCACCGCCCCAGCGACGTTCACGGGGATGGTGATGTCCCGGACCTTGTTCCCGCTCGGATCGATGACCGTGACCCGGGAGCCGGTCGCCACGTAGAGATCGCCCGCGCAGTCGAGGGCCATGCCGTCGGAACCCGAATACGCGGTGGGGTCCGGCACCGCGTCCTGGCGCGCGCCCACCGATCCGTCGGCGTTGACCGGGTACTTGTAGAGCCCGGGCCCCGAGACGTACAGCGTGTTCTCGTCGAGCGAGAGCGTCACGCCGTTCGGATTGCCCAGGGCGTCGTCTATGACGCTGACCGCGGCCTCGGGCAGCGGTGAGATCCGATAGACCCGCGTCTTCGCCTGCGGGGATGGGTTGGGGGCCTGCCATGTCGGATCGGAGAAGTAGATGTTCCCGTCGCTCCGAACCGCCAGATCGTTGGGCGAGTTGAAGCGAGCGCCGCCGAACAGGCCGGCGATCGGCACGGGGTCGGTGGGGCTCGACAGCGGGATGAGGCTGACCGATCCGGCGGAGGGAAGCGAGGCCGCCCCGACTAGGTCCCCATTCGGGAGGATCGCCAGGCCGTTGGTGCCGGCGTTCGGAGCAACGACCGTCGCCGGGCTCCCCGGAACGACCTTCAGGAGCCGCGACGGCGGCGGGGGAGCGCCGCCGCCGATCTGCGAGACGTACAGGGCATCGCCGAGCCAGACCGGTCCTTCGATTATCGAAAAGCCACGGCCGAAGCCGTCGGCGGGCGGAACGCCTGCCAGCCGCTGCGCCGCCGGCAGGTCGGTCGCCGCCCCGATCGGCGAGTAGGAGCCCGGCGGAAGGGGGCACTTCCACCGCGCGTCGGATACCGCGCCCGGAGCCATCGAGACGGCTGTCGCGGCTGCGGTCGGCGTCGACGTCGTGCTGGCCGTCGGCGCACAGCCGCCAGGCAGTGAGATCAGGGTCATGCCGACCATGAGCCGAATGGTCCAGGCATGCCCTCGGATCACGATTCCCTCCTCATCCTCAGGACCGGCCGATGGTGGCCGCAGTCTAGGTCACGTCCCTGGTGCTTGTCACCAAAGCGACGGCAGGCCGAAGCCACGGCGGTCGCGGGATGGCTGCTCGTGGCAGGCCCGTGCTCCGTCATCCTTCCTCGTTGCCGGGTGGCACTCGGCAATCCTGAGCTGCGGCATCCCGATCGAGTGGGTCGGGCTGCCCACATCCTCGCCTACTACACCGGCCGGCGCCGGCAGCGTCCTGGGGTGCCGCTGTCCCACTGACGCTAGGGGCGCTCGAGCCCGTGCGCTTCCAGCAGCCGGTCGTCCTGGAGAACCTGGGCCGTCGGGCCGTCGGCCACGACACGCCCGTCGTCCATGACCACCACCCTCGGAAAGATCTCGGCTACCAGGCGCATGTCGTGCGTCGAGACGAGCAAGGTCTGGTCGAGCCCCTCCAGCATCCGGATGAGTTCCCGGCGACCGCGTGGGTCAAGGCCGGCGGAAGGCTCATCGAAGACGAGGACGCTCGGATCCATGGATAGGACGGTCGCAAGGGCGACCCGCTTGCGCTGGCCCAGGGAGAGATGGTGGGGCAGGCGCCTCTCGAACCCGGCCATTCCCACCGCGGCCAGGGCTTGATCCACGCGGGCATGGATCTCGTCCTCCGGGATGCCCATGTGAAGCGGCCCGAAGGCCACGTCGTCGAATACCGTCGGGCTGAAGAGCTGGTCGTCCGGGTCCTGGAAGACCAGCCCCACCGCCGCCCTGATGCGCTTCAGGGAGGGGCGCTCCACCTTGACCCCGGCGATCCGGACGCAACCGTGCGACGGCACGAGGATGCCGTTGAGGTGCAGCATTAGGGTGCTCTTGCCGGCCCCGTTTGGGCCCACAAGCGCGACCTTCCGGCCGCGCTCCACAACGAGATCCACGCCCCTGAGGGCCTCGAATCCGTCCGGGTACGAGAAGTGCACGTGCTCGAGCTCGATCGCCGGGGGGCTGCCGGGCCCGCCGGTTGCGGGCTGTGCGTCTCTGCAGTCGCCGGCGTCGCCGTGGGCAACCATCATGGGTGAATGGCCCTCCTCGCCTGTCATCTCCCGCTCACGCTCAGGCATGGGCCAACCAGAGTTGGCCGGCGATCACGAAGAGCACCAGGCCAGCCGCCGAGACGGCGAACAGCAGCCAGTCGGAGGCGCCGAGGGGGCGACCGTGCATGTGCCGAAACTGGCCCTCGAAGCCGCGGGCCAGCATCGCGGAGTAGACACGCTCGCTCCGCTCGAACGAGCGGAGGAACAGCGAGCCGACCATGCCCCCGACGACCTTGAGGCGCCACGACACCGAGCCGCCGCCGGTCCCGTCGAGGTCGCCCGACCGGGCGGCCCGCGCCCGCATCATCCGCCCGGCCTCGTCGGAGAGAACGGCCATGTAGCGGTACATGAAGCCGATCGTGCTGACGATGACGACCGGCATGCCCAGGCGGCGGAGGCCATCTACGAGGTCGTGGAAGGGGGTGGTGAACGTGAGCAGGAGCGCGACCTGGACGCTGACCCAGCTCTTGGCCGCTATGGTCGTGAACTCCCGGAGGCCCTGGCCGCTGACCGAGACCGGGAACGGCCCGACCTGGAGGGCGGTCAGGATGTCGCCGGGTCGTGTGAAGACGAGGGGGAGTGCCGCGAGCATGAACGGGAGAGCCAGAAACGCCGCTCGCGACAACCGGAATGGGCCGAGGTCTGCCGACGCCGCCAGCAGGGCCAGAGTGGCCCAGGCGATTACCAGGGCGCTCCACGACGCCGTCGGCAGCAGCGATACCGACACGATGGCGAGGATCGCCAGGATGAACTTGAGTCTTGCGTCGAGCCGGTGCAGCGGGCTGTCGCGCTCGACGTAGCGATCAAGGTTGATCAGGGTGACACCCACGCATGTCCGGCTACCTGCCGGTGAGCAATGTCAGTACGCCCGGCCGCAGGGTTCCGCCACGCCGATCAGGCGCGGGAGGTCCCCCTGCGCCGCAGCATCCAGCCGAGGCCCGCGGTGGCCAGGAAGACGATCCCGACCCCGATGAGCCCGGCAACGATTGTACTGGCCGCGCCGTCGAGCCCCGGGATCGTGTAGTCCGGCAGCATCTGGTAGACCCAATCCTGCGCTGCCCCCAGCCAGCCCTGCTGTTCGGCCACGGACTCGAGGCCGTCCGGGTCTGGAGATGCCAGCGGGGCGAGGACGACGACGACGATCGCCGCAATGGCGAGTCCCGCCGCGATCCAGCCCCAGCGACGGAGGAACCGCCCCGCCCCGGTTGAACCGCCCGGGGCCGTCGACTGCTCGGTCATCGATCTGCCTCCTGCATTTGCGTTCTAGGCGACCGTCGGGCTCGAGTCCCTGAGCATGAACAGGTCCTTCCTGGCGACCTGGATGAATGCCAGGGCGGCGACCGTGATCAGCGCCTCGCCGATCCCGATGAGGGCGTGGATGCCGACCATTGCCGGCAGCGCGACCTCGAGGGCAACCGTGCCCGACAGGGCGAGCTCGATCGAGACGGCGAGCGAGGCGAGGACCAGGGCGGACCAGGCTGCGATCGCGGCGGCGGGCAAGCGGCCCCTGTCCTCTCCTCCGAGAACGGCCGCAACCGCCCGGTAGATCGCGTAGCCGAACAGCGTCCCGATGATGCCCATGTTGAAGATGTTGGCGCCCATCACGACCAGGCCGCCGTCCTGGAAGACGAGACCCTGGACGGCGACGACACAGGCCATGACCAGCGTGGCCGCCCATGGGCGCAGGAGCACCGCGGCGAGGACGCCTCCGAGGAGGTGTCCCGAGGTTCCCCCGATTACCTGAAAGTTGAACATCTGCGCCGCGAAGATGAAGGCGGCCATCACGCCCATCAGGGGCGCCGTTCTGTCCTCGACGGCGGTGTTCGTACGGGCGACGGCCACGGCGAGGACGACGAGCGTTACGGCCCACATCACCGCCGCGATGCCCACCGACAGGAAGCCGTCCGGTGCGTGCATCCCCAAGATTCCCGGCGTGGGACCCGGCAGGGTCGCGATGGAGAAGAACACGGCGCCTCCTTGCGCTGGGTGGGCAGCCGGCCCGCTGTCCGATGGGGTCGATCGCTCAGATGGTATCCGTGGGATCCGCTATTTGCAAGATGTTGCATTTGCTCGCAGTCGCAGCGGGGCCGAGTTGGTGCGTATACTCCCGGCAATGGTTCGAACGTCAGCCCTGAACTCTGCAGCCCCGCTCCCGCGTGGCAGCAAGGGCGCCGACCCCGATGGGATCGCGGACGCCCGTGAGCGCGTACGTGCCCACGGGCTGCGCTGGACGCCGCAGCGAGATGTCCTTCTCAGGGCGCTTGCGGCGTCGGATGAGCACGTCGGTGGGGCGGAGCTGGTGAAGCTCTGCCGCGACATGGATGCCACGACGACGCCGTCCACGGTGTACCGAAACCTCGACCTGCTGGAGAGGCTCGGGATCGTAAGCCACCACCGCCATCCCAGCGGGCGCGAGGAATTCCACTACCGGAACGGCGGCGAACACGTCCACCTGTACTGCCGCGCGTGCGGCCGGAGATGGGAGGTCAGCTCCGCCGGCCTTGCCCGGATGATCGATGTCCTCCGTCGAGATTGCGGCTTCGAGGCAGACATCTGCGACCTGGCCCTGGTCGGGCTGTGCGGCGAGTGCAGTGCGGAGGCAAGGACGCCGGGGAGCGGCGCGCTCGGCCGTCAGTAGGGCATCCTGGGTAGGGGCATGGCAATCGCAAAGATGCCTGGAGTTGAGCGAGTAGGAGCCCGGTGGAAGGGGGCACTTCCACCGCGCGTCGGACACCGCACCCGGGGCCGTCGAGACTGCTGTCGCGGCTGCGGTCGGCGAGGGAGAGGCGGCCGGCGCACAGCCGCCAGGCAGTGAGATCAGGGTCATGCCGACCACGAGCCGTATGGTCCAGGCATGTCCTCGCATCACAAACCTGCTCCCCACGGGTCCGTTTCGCCTCGTGGCACTTCGGTGAGCACCGGATGGCTTCGGGCAGATGGTCGGCGTTCGAGTCTCCCCTGGCGTGCAGAAGTGATCCTGCACGGATCACGTCGCCATGCCGGCCCACGACGCGCTATCGGGCCCGCCGGGACCGCGGACTGTCAGGAGGCTGCGGCCGAGCGAGGGCTTCCGGTCGTCTGGCGGACGTGTAGCGAGGGCGTGATCACGACGTTGTGCGCGGGGCGATTGGGGTTTCGAATTCGCTCAACAAGAAGGTTCACCGCGGCGCGGCCGAGTGAAGTGCGCGGCGGCCGGACCGCGGTGAGCGGCGGCGTGAAGAGCTCGGCAACTTCGTCGTCGTAGGCCACGATAGACAGGTCGCCCGGCACGCTCAGACCTCGGATCTCGCATCGTTGCGTGATCGACGCCGCCGCCTGGTCCGCGTGGACGAGCAAAGCGGTCGTGCCCAGGGCGAGACACTTGTCGAGGATGACGTCGACGGTCGCGCCCCAGGACGACTCCCTTGAGCTGGCAACTGTCTCGTCCACAACCTCGAGATCGTCGATCCCGAGCTCACGGCGCGCCGTCAGCCAGCCTTGCCGCAGGTGGGGGGCCGTCGGGCTGTCGCCGCTGATGACGAGACCGATGCGCCGATGCCCGAGATCGGCGAGGTGGCGCATGGCGATGGCGGCCCCCTGCGAGTGGTCGGAGACGACCGACTCGACCGTCATGTGGAACGGGCCGACGACGGCCGTCCGCTCGACGAGCACCATAGGGATCCCGCTCGTGGCCAGCGACTCCAGTGTCTGGGCGGAATGGGCCGCCTTCATGTTGGGGGCGAGGATGAGCCCGGCGGCGTGCGCGCGGCTGAGCAGATAGTCGACGTGAGGGAGGGTGTCGTCGGCCTCGTAGGACGAACCTCGGAGCACGACGGTGAGCCCGTGCTTGGCGGCTTCCTGCTGGGCGCCCTCGATCACGCCGGGCCAGTAGTAGTCGAAGGAAGGAACGAGCATTCCGATGCGCCGTGAGCCCGCCGGGATGCCGTGGGAGTCGTTGCGCACCGCCCCGGAGCGCTCCTGGGCGAGCACGGCACCGCCGTGGACCCGGCGGACGACCCCCTCCTCCTCGAGCTGGACGATGTCGCGGCGGATGGTGATTCGTGTGACCCCGGTGGCCTCCGCCAGCTCCGAAATACGGACCGCACCGTCCCTGCGCAGGGCCTCGAGGATCGCCTCCCGCCTCGTCTCAGCGAGCCGCGGCGCCTTCGCGGACCGTTTCATCACCACCTCTTCGACAGCGTGTTCGCTCTGACCACATTATTCGCACAGCCGCTGGTATCGGTCACCCCGGCTCGTCGCTGCGCACCAGGCCTCCCCGGATTCTCCACTTCGTGTTCGGATCTGATCCGATAGTATCGAATGTATCACACTGGTCTACTGTGTTGACATAAGGGACCATTGTGGGTTCAATACGTACCGAGCGCGTGGCCGTCTCGTGCATCGCCAGACCACGCGAGGCCCAGGGGAGGGAGCAATCAGGCTTTGGTCGATCCAATCCGTGAGCCTCTGGCGGTTGGCCGGGGATGACCGTCACAAGCGCAGCGCGACCCGTGACCCGTGACCAGTTGCTCAAACGGGCTCAGGCGATGCTGGATGCCGCGATGGCCCGCGGAAGCCGCGGTCACGCCCGCATCTACTTCGACGGCCCCGTCGGCGGATACGGCCGCGACATCGACGGCCTGGAGGGTTTCGCGCGCACCTTCCTCCTGGCCGGCTTCATCCTCAAGGGGTCGGGAGGCCGGCAGGGTCGCGATGCCGCCGAGTGGTACGCCCGGGGCATCGCCACGGGCGTCGACCCCAACTCCACGGAGCGCTGGACGCGGCTCGACGAACAGCCCCAGGCGAAGGTCGAGGCCGCGTCGATCGCGCTGATCCTCGACATGACGCGCGACTGGATCTGGGACGAGCTGTCGGCCCGGACCCGGCAGCGAGTGGTCGACTACCTCAGTCCGGCAGCCGGCGACCAGACGTATCCGCGGATCAACTGGGTCTGGTTCCGCCTGGTCGTCCAGACGTTTCTGAAGTCGGTCGGCGGGCCCTGCTCGAAGGCAGACATGGAGGCCGATCTCGCGAGCCACGATTCCTTCGCGAGGGCCAACGGGTGGCTCGCCGACGGCGACGAACGAGCATACGACCACTACACGGGCTGGGCGCTGCACCTCTATCCGACGCTCTGGGCGCAGATGCGTGGGGCGGAGGCAATGGCGGCCGCCCGTGGGACTGTCGATCGTGACCGTCTCGACCGGTACCTGACCGACGCGCTTGCCCTCGTCGGTTCCGACGGCGCCCCGTTCCTCCAGGGGCGCAGTCTCACGTACCGCTTCGCGGCGGCCGCTCCCTTCTGGGCCGGGGCGATGGCCGGCGTACCGAGCCATCGCCCCGGCGCGCTCCGCCACGCCGCGCTCGCGATCATCGACCACTTCGCGGCGAACGGCGCGCCCGACAAACAGGATGTCCTCACGATCGGCTGGCACGGCCCCTGGCCCGCGCTCGCGCAGGCGTACTCGGGTCCCGGGTCGCCGTACTGGGCGAGCAAGGGGATGCTCGGCCTTGCACTCGACCCCGCGCATCCGGTGTGGTCCGACGCCGACGTGCCGCTTCCAATCGAGGAGGGGGACTTCCTGCGGGACATTCAGGCCCCAGGCTGGATCGTTTCGGGTACGCGCGACGACGGGATCGTGCGCGTCGTCAACCATGGCACCGATCACGCCCGTCCTGGAGATCGCCGCGCGGAATCGCCCCTGTATGCCCGCCTCGGCTACTCGACTGCGACCTCGCCGCTTCTCGACGAAGGAAGCTGGCGAAGCCCCCTCGACCAGTCCGTGTGCCTGGTCGACGGGCGGGGCGACGCGACACACCGTTCAGGGATGATCGTCCACGAGCTGCGGGTCGACGGCCAGGGCGCCGATGCCGTCGGCGTCGCCGTCTCCGAGTCACGTGTTCGCTGGATCGCCGCGGACGACGTCCAGCAGCGTCACGGGTCGGGGTTCACAGGGCGCGCGGTCGAGGCAGCGACCATTACCGTCATCTCCCTCGTTCGGGGCGCGTACGAGATGCGCCTCGCCTGCCTCACGGACCTCACAGAAGCGTGTCGCGAGCGCGCAATCGGTCTGAGGATCGCGGGATGGCCCATCGCGGATGACGGCCGGATCGAAGGGACCGTGATCTCGACACCGCGGCCCATTGCCGTGGCAGAAACGGACAGGCTCGTGTCGCGCGTCTACGCGCTGACGACGGGTTCCACAGCGTCGACCACCTCCGTTTTCGAGGCGAGTCCGCTGGGTAACACATCGGTCGTTCCGTGGCTTCTCAACCCCGTTCGGGCGGGAGCCTGGATGTGCGCCATGGTCGAGCTCTCGGGCACAAGGCCAGGTCGCGGATCCGCGCCCAGCCTGCCAGCGGCGGCGTCGTTCGACGCCGAGATGCGAGGGAACGACGTGGCGGTGACGTGGCCCGATAGCACGCGCACCGTCACGCGGTTCACACGGAGTTGCCCAATCCCGGGTTCGGACGGGAGCGGGGATCAGGGGTCCGAGCGATCGGGCCAGATAGAGCATGAGGAGAAGTGAGGAGATGTACATGAAGAACAGAACCAAGTGGGGCAC
>Ga0307420_1001350_pt1 | contig 10808 bp, 6 predicted proteins | sample SalMarWE160240MG_2_FD_202167 | JGI IMG/M metagenome (GOLD analysis project Ga0307420, IMG submission 202167) | Salt marsh sediment microbial communities from the Plum Island Ecosystem LTER, Massachusetts, United States - WE1602-40 | ecosystem: Environmental > Aquatic > Marine > Intertidal zone >... | reverse complement strand
AGGAGCAGCGGCAGTGCAAAAAGGATCAGGCGGGCCGGCGGCACGCCCAACCAGATGCTGGCGGCTGCCAGGCCGCCGAAGACTGCCGCGTCATAGGCGCTGCTGGCAATGCCCCACAGTCTCTTTCGCTGCGACGGCCCACCTAAACGCCCACCGAAGTTTATGTTATAGATCCGGCTGTATTCGATAAACTGGCCCATACTATCGACGCGGAACGGCTCACCCGGCGATACGCGAAAATGCTCGACCAGCGAACGCTGGTGCCGGTAGGCACTGTCGATGCTCTCGCCGACCGTGTGAGCGATGTAATCCGGCTGCTCGGTCTGCGGGCCGGACGGATAGGCGGTAACGGCGAAAGCCCGACTGCCGATGTAGGCCGAGAACAACGTGACGAACAGCACGACCGGCGCGCCGTGCATCGGCGATACCTCGACATGGCACAGGCCATCCGGCGCGGCCAGCACCCACATGGTCAGCGGGGGCCGCCCCGGTGGGGTGACCTCGGCTTCACCCACCCGCTCGAAGCCGATCTCCTCCAGCCGGGAGATAACCGGGATCAATGCCTGGGGCGATTCGACCTGGCCGGTCACGTCGACCGGCACCACGCGGGAGATCATCCGCTGGCGGCGAACGGATACCAGCCAGAGGATGGCCTGGATCACCAGCCTGGACAATCCAATCACCAGCCCGACTATCAGCAAAGGGGTAAATATCCGGGTCAAGAATTCAAGTACCTGCAATGCGAAATTCACGATTATCGACTACCCTTCGACTGACTTTGCCCGGCCTCGCGCCCGCCGTTCACGAATCCGGCGGAGGCGCTGCCTGGCCCGTTCGAGCAAACGCTCCTCTTCTATCTTAATCTGCGACCCGTAGTTATTGGCATAAACATATGTAAATTCGACGCCGTAGAAAAAGGCTAGCGCAGAATAATAGACCCAGACCAGCACCACGACCAGCGATCCCGCCGCGCCAAAAGCCGATCCAATCGAGCTGTAGCCCAGGTAGAAACCGAACAAGACCTGCCCGGCGGTCATCAGCAGCGACGTTACACCTGCGCCGATCCAGACATCGCGCCAGGCCATCCTGGTATCGGGGAGCACCTGGAAGATCAACGCGATCAAAATGGTTATCAGAAAAACACGGGCGACGACGCGCAGCACCCGGACATCGATCAGGGTGCGGATCAGGTCGAACCACCTGGTGGGAAGCAGGCCGCTGAGGTAGCGATAAGAGAAGATGATCACCGCATTGAACACCAGCAGGGCGGCGATCAGCAGGCCAACGCCTATTGTGAACAGAAAGGCGAGGGCGCGGTTTCTAAAAAAATCCCCGACCCCGCGCCCGACCCTGGGATGGACTCCAAAGGCCGAGTTCAATGCGTGTTTGAGGTTGGAAAATAAAGAAGTAGCGCCAAACAGAAAGGAGCCAACGCCAATCACCACGTTGATGATGCTGCCCCGGAGAGGTGCGCGGTTGCCTTCCTCAATGATCTGCTCGACCGTTCCGGCCACCTCGTCGCCGACAATCTCCTCAAGCTCGTAGATGATCTCTGATTGGGCCGCCCGCTGCTGGTAGAAGACCCCGGCTACCCGCACGACGATGATCAGCAGCGGCGCGGCGGAGATCAGCGCGAAGAAGGAGATCGCAGCGCTTTTCTGCCAGGCGCGATCCATCGAAAACTGGTTGAGCGTCTCCCAGATCACCCAACCGGTGGCTTTGATGGCAGGCCATATCTTGTGAACGACGAAGCGCCGCACCCGGGACCAGAACCTGCGCAGGGCGGTCGTCTGTGGCCGTTTGGGAGGTTCGTCGAGGATTTGCTCAGACATCCTCTCATCCTTAAAAATATAAGTCCGCCTTTTTGATCCTGCCCTCACCCCTAAATCCCCTCTCCCTCATGGCGAGGGGACTTAACACCCCGTTTTGTCTGCATTTGGAAAATGCGGAGTTGTTTCTTTACAGCCGCTTAAAACTGCGGGGCGAGCGGAATACCCAGCAGGGTCAATATCCAGACAATCAGCGGTGCGAGCAGCAGCGCGGGCAGCAGGTTGCCAACCCGGATCGGCTTGAGTTCGAGCAGCGGCCCGACCCCGATTGCCATGATCAGCACGCCCCCGGCGGCGGTCATCTCGGCGATCATCGGGTCGGTGAGAATGGCCGCTGCCTGCCCTGCCAGCAGGCTCAACCCGCCCTGCACGACCAGGATGACGAGGGTCGAGAAGCCGACTCCGATCCCCAGGCTGGAGGCAAACAGCAGCGCGGCGAAGCCGTCGAGCATCGACTTGATCGCCAGCAGGCGGTAATCGCCGACCAGCCCGTCCTGGATCGAGCCGATGATCGTCATCGGGCCAACGCAGAAGATCAGCGAGGCGGTGACGAAGCCCCGGATGAAGCGCGATCCGCCATCGCCGCCTTCGGCTTTGTCGAAGCGGTCGGCGAGCCTGGCTCCGAGCCAGTTCAGGCCGTCTTCGATGCGCCACCACTCGCCGAGGATTCCACCGACCAGCACCGAGCCAAGCATGATCAGGATGTTCGAGGTTTCGAGGGTCATATGGATGCCATTGACAATGGTCACCAGCCCCAGCCCGACCATCACCGTCTGCTTGACTTTCTCGTTGAGCCGCCCGCCGAGCAGCAGGCCGAGGATCGTTCCGACGAGGACGGCTGCGATATTAATGAGGGTTCCGGTCATGCTGTCTCCAGGCGTTCGTGATGGTGGTGTTGATTGGTTATACCCGTAGATGGTGTGAGGGGCAAGTGGAGGCATATAGGAAGATGGTTATAACCCCCTCTGTCGCTACGCGACATCTCCCCCAGTATTGGGGGAGATCATATTTGACCTGATCCATACGAGTATGATCCCACCTGCCCCAAACTGCCCCCTGAAGGGGGAAAGTGGCCGACGGAACGTCGGACGAAGGGGGTGGGGCCGGGGAGATGGCGAACCTCTGGTTCGTCATCAGAGGATGGACGTTTTGACGCAGTCAAAACTCCCAGTAATCCGCCTGCGGCGGATTGACGATGGACGACAAAGTCGGCCAGAGGGGGTTGTGTTTTCCTATTCCAGCGTAAACGTATCTCCCGGAGCGAGCAGCACGGCGCGGGAATCCGTCTCGGCGTTGACGCGCTCGACCCAGGCGGCGGCGTCCTGTTCGATGGGTTTCCAGGTATCGAAGTGCATCGGGACGACGGTTTTGGGGCGCAGCAGCCTGACCGCCCGCAGGGCATCGTCGGGACCCATCGTAAAATTGTCGCCGATGGGGAGCATCGCCAGATCGATCCCCTCGTCACCGTACAGGCTCATCGATGAGAACAGGCCGGTATCGCCTGCGAAGTAGATTTTATGGCCGTCAGGGGTGGTGATCAGGAAGCCCGCCGGGCTGCCGCCGTCGCTGCCGTCGGGGAGACACGACCCGTGATGGGCGATGGTCAGCTTGAGGTAGCCAAACGGGTGATGATACCCGCCGCCAATGTGCTGGGAGTGGGTGTTGGCTACCCGCTGGCCGATCAGCCATTTGACGATCTCGGTGTTGGAGATCACCAGCGCATGAGTCCGGCGGGCAATCGCCAGTGTGTCGCCGAGGTGATCGCCGTGCCCGTGCGAGACGAGGATGTAATCCGCCGGGACAGATTCATGCGAGACATCGGCTGTTGGATTGCCGCTAAAAAAGGGGTCGATCAGTACATTAATACCATCGATATCGAGGGCAAAAGTCGAGTGCCCGTGCCAGAGAACTTTCGTGGTCATCGTGACTGCTCCTTTTGGTGAAATTCATTTCACGATCTCGACGACGACGCCGTCGTCGGCCCAGTTGTAAAGCCACTCCGCGTCGGGAATGTCGAGGATGATGCAGCCGTAGGAAGTCGGGTGGCCGAGCGAAGCGGCCCAGAGAATCTGCCCGCCGTTGCGGGTGGGCAGCCCGTGAAAACCGTTCATGAAGCCGGGCCAGGCTTCGTAGATGCCCAGGAAGTGGGGCATGAACAAATCCCAACTGCTGGCGTAGGCGCTCAATTCGTGGGTTTGCACCTGGAAGACACCCGGCTGGGTGGGCGAATCTTCGATGCCGGTGCTGATGACGAACTCGTGGATCATCTCGCCGTTCTCGTAGACCCACAAGCGCTGGCTGCCGATGCTGACCTTGAGCCGCTTCCCCAGGACGACGGGCAGCGGGAGCAGGTCGTCCTTCGAGGGGATGGTGATCATCTGGCCGACCACCAGCGCATCGGGGTCGAGGTCGGGGTTGGCTTCGAGGATGCGCCAGTAGGTCATCCCGACATCCCAGGAAATGCTGGTGAGCGTGTCGCCGGTCTGGACGGTGTAGACGGTCGGGGCGTGGCCGAGGATGACCGTCGGGGCCTCACCCGCCCTCAGCGCCCCGGCGACCGGTTCGGCGTTCTTCTCCGCATCGATGGTCAGGCCGGTGCCGAAGCGATTTTCGAGCGCGGCGAAATAGGTTTCCAGCGCCGCCTGATCGACGGTGATCTGCGGGCCGCTCTCGCCATCCTCGACGGCCAGCCAGGAGGCGACGACTTCGGGCTGCTCGTCAAAGGTGGTCGATACGTCGGTGACGGGGTCGTAGGCGGTGAGCGTCAAGGGTCCCGCGAGAAGCTGTTGGGCTTCGGTGAGCACGGACGATACGTCGGTGACGGCGGGCTGGACGGGCGTCAGGGCGAGGGGGAGCACCCCCTCGGCAACGATCGCGCCGGGGGCATAGGCCAGCACGTCGAGGCTGGCTTCGACATCGAGAGTGTAGCCGGGCACGGCAGGCACGGCGACGACCTGCCCGCCTTCGAAGGCGATGGTGGCGTTGACCGGTTCGGCGGCGATGGTATCGGCCCATTCGTTAAGCCCTTCGCGGGCCGTGTCGCGGTCGAGGGCGACGACCGGGGCGATCTGGTAGCTGCCGAACAGCCCGGTAAGCGCCGCGCCGATGTCGGCGAAGAATTTGCCGCTGCGCCCGATTCGCTGCGCCTGCTGCGCGGTCGCCTGCGCGTCGATGGCAAGGCCCAGGCTGCGGGCCGAGGCTGCCCAGGTCTGTTCGCCATCGCTGAGATGGATGTATTCGTCGGCGTTCCAGGTGTCTTCGAGCCGGTCGGCGGCCTCGTCGATTGAGCGGTTGCCCAGGTCGATCTCGCCGACCATCACGCCGAGCAGGATGCGTTCTGACACCTGGTAATAAAAGTAGAAACTGAGGATCATCGCCCCGGCGATGAGCGTAAACCCGGCCAGGCCGAGCAGCACGCCGACGACCGCTGCCCGGATCGGTTTGCCAGCCGGGAACAAAGCCCGGCGTTTCCGGGGCGGCGATTCTGGCGCAGGTTGCGGGTAGGACTCGTATTGCATCGACGCAGCCTTTAGAAGCAGATAACGCTGTGAACAGTCTATCTTGATATGCCCTACACTAACGATACTCATTATCGAAGGCTCTCACAAGTGGTTGACCGGGATAGTATTGTTACGCCGATAAACCTGCGCAAAAACCGGACATACACTACAATAGATCAACAGAGAGACTTTATCCGGCCAATAAGTTGGGGGCATATCTATGAGATGGCATCTTTCCCCGTATGCAATCCCGCTTATCCTCGGCACGATCATCGTGTTCAGTATTATCTTCCTGTCTTGGCACCGCCGCTCTGCGCCCGGTGCGATCTACCTGGGGCTGGTCAGCTTTGCCTTGTTGTTTTACCTGATCGGTTACATCATGGAACTGGGCAGCACCACGCTCGAACAGGTGCGGTTCTGGCTCAAAGTCGAATACATCGGCGTTGGGTTCAGCCCGGCGCTGGTATTGGCCCTGATGCTGGCCTATACCGACAATGAACACTATCTGACCGCCGTCAACCTGGCGGCGCTGTTCGTCATCCCGGTTTTTGTGATCGCTTTTGCCTGGACAAACGACCTGCACGGCATGATCTGGAATGACATGAGTCTTATCCAGAATGGGAATCAGTATTTTGTTACGTTCAGCCGGGGAATCTGGTATTGGGTGCAGGTCGGCTATTATGTTTTTTCCTCGGTTATAAGCATAGTGCTGGTCGCCCAGCATACCACTCGCTCCGAGTCGCTGTATCGCAATCAATCTCTGATGGTCTTGATCGGTTTGAGCGTGCCATTGTTAGCCTACACGCTATACCAGGCCGGAATGACACCGGTTGGGTTGGACCCGAACCCGTATGCGCTCACCATAACCTGCGTCTTTATTGCGATTGGGCTGTTTGGCTACAAACTTTTCGACATCGTGCCGGTGGCACGTGATGCGCTGCTGGCGAGTATGGGCGATGCGGTGCTGATCACCGATTTGCAGCACCGGATTCTGGAACTGAACCCGGCTGCCCGCAGGCTGGTTAAGCCCGGCCTCGATCAGGTGATCGGTATGCCCACTTACGAAGTGCTGCCGGATTGGGTTGAAGTCATCGACACTTATGAAAATGTCGAAGAGGCGCACGACGAAATCTCTATCACGACCAACGGAGAGATAAGACATTACGACCTGCGAATCACGCCGCTGAAGGATCATCGGCGGGGGAATATGGGGCGGTTGGTCCTGCTGCGTGATATCACCGAGCAGGTAAAAATCCAATCGGAACTGACGGCCACGCTGGATCGTCTCAAGACGCTGCGGCGGGTCGACTACGAACTGACGCGCAAGCTGGACATCGACTACGTGCTGGACATTGCCATCGACGCAGCACTGCGCCTCTCGCTGGCCGACGCCGCCTTCATCGGCGTGATCGAAGAGGATGCGATCAACATCATCCATGCCCTGGGGCACTACCCGCCGGGCGTGATCGACAAGCCCCACCCGATTGACCAGGGCATCGCGGGGCGGGTGATCCGCGAGCAGGAAGCAGTGGTGGTGCGCGACGTGAGCACCGTCCCCGATTACGTGGCGATCATCCCCGAGACGAAGGCACAGATCAGCGTGCCGCTGCTCTCCAACCGGGGGATGATGGGCATTCTGACCATCGAGACAGAATGCCCGGATCGCTTCTCGGACGAAGTGTTCGAATCGGTCAAGATGCTGGCGGCGAGGGTGGCGGTCGCCATCGACAACGCCAACGCCTACGAAGAACGTGACAAGCTGGTCAAGGAACTGGACGCCTTTGCGCACACGGTCGCCCATGACCTGAAGAACCCGCTGGGGCTGATTCGCGGCTACTCGCAGCTTCTCCTCGAAGCCTACGATGATCTGGACGACGAGACGTTCAAGGAGTACCTGCGTTATTCGATGCAGGGGGCGGACAAGGCCATCGACATCATCCAGGCGCTGCTGCTGCTGGCCGGAGTGCGCACCATGGAAGAACTGACCATCGGGCCGGTGCCGATGGAGATAGTAGTCGACGAAGTGATCGCCCGGATGGGGCCGCTGTGCGACGAATACCAGGTCGAGATCGAATACGCGGACGAGTGGCCGGTGGTGAAGGGCTACGCGCCCTGGATCGAAGAGATATGGGTCAATTACATCAGCAACGCGCTGAAATACGGCGGCGACCCGCCCCGCGTCGAACTGGGGCATGACCGGGCCAGCGGCGGTGGTATGATCCGGTTCTGGGTGAAAGACAACGGGAAGGGGCTGACCGAGGAGCAGCAGGAGAAGCTGTTCAGGCCGTTTACCCGGCTGGCACAGGCCAATTTGAAGGGGCACGGACTGGGGCTTTCGATTGTGCAGCGCATCGCGGAGAGGCTGGACGGCGAGGTTGGAGTCGAGAGTAAAGTCGGCGGAAGCCGGTTCTATTTCATCCTGCCGGAGATCAAAGAGGGTGGGGAAAGATAGATAAAAGATGAAAGTGGGGACCGGAAATGCCGGGGTCGGCCCGGAGCACGGATCGCCACACTGAAACTACCCCCTTAGCCCGGTGCTTCAGCGCCGGGATTAGAGATATCTCCTCAAAACTTCTCAACGTTCTAAAAACAACCCAGGTCAGTTGGCGGCGTAGGCAGTGACCGTGATCTTGCCGATGTATGTCCACTTGGAACTTTTGTCGACCATTTCGATGTAGAACGATGTGCCCGGCGGCGAATTGACCGTGATCGTCGTCGAGTAGTCGACATCGCCGAGCGTCTGCGGGCCAACCCCGGCCAACCGGCTGTAGGCGGCGTCGTAGACGGTCACCGAGTGCTCGTGCAGCCCGGCCACTTCGATATAGACCGACTTGATCGACACCGACCGGCTGTACTCCAGCAGGTAGCGGGCGGTCGTCTGGTTGGCAATCGGGACAGGGTGGAGCAGCGGGCCGATGAACTGGACGCTGTAGCCGCTGAACGGAGCGAGCGGGTCCGGGCTGGCGCTGATCCAGCAGCGGTTGGGTTCGGCTTCGCTGCAATTGACCGAGCCGCCGGGATAGGTGGCGTTGACAACTGTCGCGCTGATCTTGGTCGGGCTGACCGAAACGGGCACCGGCGTGTTCGTCGGTGTGGGGCGCGGCGTCATGGTTGGTTCTTTCGTGTCTTCCGCCGTCGGCTCAGGGGTATCGGTGGGCGTTGGCGTTTCGGTGGGGATGATCGTCTCGCCCGGACGCGGGACGACGACCTGTACGAATATCTCGCAGAACGACGTTCCCTCCGGGGAGACGCATTCGAAATAACCGACGTACGTCCCCGGTTCTTCGGGGGCGGTCAGGACGACGGAGACGTTGGCCCGCCCACCGACGACCGTCGCGGGAATGGCGGCGAACTCCGGCGCGTTCATCCGGTCGCCGTGCGAAAAGACGAGTTGGGTGCCGCCGGGCCAGTCCTGGCAGCCGTTGTTTTCGATGCGCCAGGCTTTTTCGAAGACCTCCCCGGCGGCGACAATCGCCCCGCTAGGATAGGAGACATCGGCGACGAAGGTGCCGCTGTACGGGCATTCGCCTTCATCTTCGACGGCTGCTGCGGGCGGTTCGGTTTCTGCCGGTTCGACATTGCCCGCCATCACGTCGAACGTTCCCCGCAGGTTGTTCGCCAGGATGGAGGTCGACGGCGAGCGGAAAAAGAACAGCACACCTCCCACCGCTGCGGCAATGCAGGCCAGGATGATCGCAATCCAGGCCAGGGCAGGCAGCCCTTTGCGCCTGCGTCCGGGTTCGACCACGCGGGCGGCGGTCGGGACAGGCGGGGCGAAGGGCGAGGGGGGCGTGGAATGCGGCGCGGTGGCCTGCCCGTTCAGGTAATCGGGCACCCGGTTCGGATCGCCGGTAAGCTGATCGTGCTTGAGGGTGACCATCGGCTGCGTGCCTGCCGATTCGCCGCCGTGTACACGGGTCGCCTGGGTGACGGCGATCAGGTCTTCGGCCAACTGCCCGGATGTCGGGTAGCGGTTGGCCGGGTCTTTCGCCAGCGCCCCGTTGACAATCGCCTGCATCCCTTCGGGGACGTCCAGGCGGTAGGTTTGAACGTTGGGAATCGGGCTGCTGACGTGGGCGAGCAGGGTGCCCATCGGCGTATCGGCGTGGTAGGGCATGCGCCCGGTGAGCATCTGGAACAGGGTGACGCCCAGCGCGTAGGTGTCAACCGATGGAGTGACCGCGCCCTCGTGCCCCATCTCCGGGGCGATATAGCCCGGCGTGCCGATGAAGCCGGTGCCGGTCAGGGAGAGCGTCGATTCGCTGACCTTCGCGATGCCAAAGTCGGCGAGATAGGCGTTGCCGTCGGTGTCGAGCAGCACGTTCGAGGGCTTGAAATCGCGGTGAATGATGCCGCGCCGGTGGGCAAAATCGAGCGCCCCGGATACCTGCGAGATCACCTGGGAAATCTGGTTGAACGGCATCCCCTGGGGGTTGTGGTTGATGAGCAGGGCGAGCGTGCCGCCGGTCAGGTAGCGCATCACGATGTAGGGCAGGCCGTCGACTTCGCCGAAGTCGTAGACGGGCAGGATCGCCGGGTGTTCCAGTTGGGAGATCACCTGGACCTCGCGGTTGAAGCGGGCCAGGAACGTCTCGTCCTGCAAAAAGTGGCGGGGCAGAACCTTGATCGCCACCTCGCGCTGCATCGAGGTCTGCACGGCGCGGTAGACGTTTGCCATCCCACCCCGCCCGATCTCTTCGCGAATCTCGTACTGCCCCAGGGTGCGCCCGGTGAGGTCTGTCATGACGAATGCTCCACTTCTACACGGACCCTTCGACTGATCTAGAATTATACACGTTCGCCGGATGTAGGAAAGTGGCAAGAGGAAAAGAAAAAAGGTAACAGCGGGTGAGGGTTAAACCGCAAAGGGCGCGAAGGGCGCAAAGGGGAAAAGCAAAGAAATTGGCCCGGTGCTGAAGCGCCGGGGATGGAAAGCTGCCCGCAAGCCTGAAACCGGCTCACTTGCAAAGTTCGGGGGAATTCTCCACACTTATACTGCTACACTGACAAGATCACTCACTACCGGGAAGGTTACCATGACCAACAAATCGAAAAGTCCATTTGCCGCCGAGATGGGCCGCCGGATGATCTGGAGCATCGCCGCCGCGCTGATCGGGCTGTGCGTGTCCGCCGTCTGCCTGGCTATTTTCCTGGTACTCATACCCATGTCTGACAACAGCGATACCGGGATGGCGCTGCTAATCGGGTTTGGCGTGCTGGTCATTCTTGGGATGGGCGCGGCGATGATCGCCGCGCTGTTCGTGGTCCCGATGATGCGGGGTCGTAAATTCGATTCGTATTTTGCGCCGTTGGGTCTGAAAGGACGCAGCTACGCGCTGCTCTGGCGTCAATACGAGGGGCTGATCGACGGGCGGAGAGTCACGGGATCGGTTTCTCGCGGCCCGAACTATCGGCTGGCGATCCACACACCGCTGACCGCCCGGCTGGGGATCGGGACGCGGACGGGAGTGGGAAGCGC
>Ga0307420_1001347_pt1 | contig 10823 bp, 3 predicted proteins | sample SalMarWE160240MG_2_FD_202167 | JGI IMG/M metagenome (GOLD analysis project Ga0307420, IMG submission 202167) | Salt marsh sediment microbial communities from the Plum Island Ecosystem LTER, Massachusetts, United States - WE1602-40 | ecosystem: Environmental > Aquatic > Marine > Intertidal zone >... | reverse complement strand
ACACCCATTTTTTTCAGCTGAGTGAATTCTTCCACACGGTTTTCATGGGTTAGCATTCGGTCACGTGGTGTTGAACGCACTCCTGTGTGCGGGCCTCCCGAGTTGTACCACATCAGGGGTTTAATCCCGATTGAATGTATGTATTTAATCGCATCATCCAGATTTCCTCCGTTAGCCATTGCATCCCATTCCCAGTCGAGGAGGGTATAAGGCCAGTCCATGCTCGCTGCAAGATCGGCGAAGTCGCAGACAATTTTAAAGTCTTTTGTGCCATGATTGCTTGACCAGTAATTCCACGACACAAGTCCCGGTTTTATCCAACCGGTGTTTTTTACAACAGATGGAGTGGAAACATCTTCAACAAGTGTCGATTCTACAATATCCGAAAGGCTACCCATAATTATTACCCTCCAGGGCGACTTCCATGGTAATGTAATGGTTGGCTGCGATTCTCCAAGCCCATTACCGTCTCTTTGATCGGGGAATGTGATTTTATATTGTGATTTTTCTATTAGATTACTCAGTTTTGAACCACAATAGTTCCTGTCAACATCGGCTTCATGAATAAGGTACCAGCAATTATTATCGGGCGAATTAAAAAGTGCCGGGTAGCACCAGCTTTGTTGTGTGTTATCGTCGTTCATGGTGCTGTAAAGACCTTCGTTTGCGGTATTCCATTTTTCCAGCCACCTTTTAGTACCAGTTGAAATAGTATATGAGGTGATTTCATCTTTCACCACAAACGAGCCTTCCTTATCAGGGAATTCATAACGGAATGCAACACCATCATTATATGCCCGGACAATCAGGTTTATTTTTGATTTATCAGGATTCTCGAAATATAAAATTAATTCATTTGCAGAGTTTTTGCAAACTGAGCGTTTCCCATGCAATAAGGTGTATTGTTCGTTAATAAACAATGGTTTTCCTGTTTTCAGAAATTTAAGGACTTTCAAAAAATCCTGATCACTTCGTGAAATTCCTAAATCTATCCTGGGAATAACTTCGGAAATTTTGCCGTTATCTGAATAATTAACCTGCAAATACCAATTACCCGTATCGTCATTTTGTTCGCAAAATATGGCTGCATTAATTTTTGCATTTGGTGACTGAACTGTTGCTTTCTGAGAAAATGCCGGTAATGTAACAAAGGCAAAGAGAACAGTAATAAAACCTTGCTTCATAATTTTATATTTAAGTTTCTGATTTTAATTAATTCTTAAAGGTATGTTATATTTTATAAGCAATGAAATACCAGAATTAAATAATAACCCACCAACATATTGTTAATGTATACTTATAGTTTAACCACGACTTTTTTCCCCGAATAATCAATTTCTTTATCATAATTTTTAACGACTTCCATTCCGGCGCCCTTATTTTTTGTTACGCGTACAATATTAAATTTGCGATCTGTAAGCATACCAGGGAACGAACCTTTACAGTCACTGATAGTCAATTCCTTTCTGGCATCGTTCCAGGAGAATGAAATTGTTGAATAGATACCTTTCTCGTAGTCATAATTGTCGTTTTCATCTTCATAAAGGGTGAACTCGCTGTTGGCACCTTCATACACTCGGATTTCAAGGTTATCCCATTTCTTCTCAGTAGCGTATTGCACTTTTGGTCCTAAAGGTATTATTGATCCGGCCTTGACGAATAGTGGAATAATATCAAACGGGGCTTCTTTATTTACTTTTTGTCCTCCGGTAAATTTGTCACCGGTCCAGAAATCAAACCAGTCAGCGCCTTTGGGAAGGTAAAGCTCTCTTGATTTTATCGTAGTGAAATCCTCCTCAGTATCCTTAGAATACATAGGACTGGTTACAGGGCAGACCAGCAGTGATTTGCCAAACATATACTGGTCATTGATGTCAAGAGCCTGCTTATCTTCCGGGAAATCCATGACAAGGGCTCTCATCATCGTCGACTGATTGGCAGTAACATCCCATGAAATTGAATAAATGTATGGCAGCAGGCTATATCGCAGGTTTATGGCCTTGTCGATCGCATCATAGATCTTATCGCCCTTTTTGCCAAACTGATAAATTTCCCGTGGAGCATCAGTACCATGCGAACGCATCATCGGGCAGAAAGCCCCGAACTGCATCCAGCGGGCATATAGTTCGCGATATCCGGCATCGTCAAGTTTTTTTCTGAACCTGCTAAGAAAGAAACCGCCTATATCGCTGTTCCAGTAGGGAATGCCGCAGAGAGAAAAGTTCAATCCTGCAGAGATCTGGTTTCTTAATGCGTCCCATGATGCCGTAACATCGCCTGACCAGGTATTGGCGCCATAGCGTTGCTGACCTGCAAACGCTGAACGGGTAAGAATAAATACCCTTTTATCAGACGACACAGAACGCTGGTGGTCCGAAAGACCTCCTACGGTCATTAAAGGGAAAGCATTCCGTACTTTACGAAATGAACCAAGGTATGTCTTATTGTCGAAATCGGAAGGTTTGAAATCCAAATGGTCGGGTTCTGATGAATCCATCCACCAACCGTCTATTCCAAGCGAGAAGATGCCTTTATTCAGGTATTTCCAGTAGATATCTCGGGCTTCAGGATTATATGGATCGTAGACTCTTACACCTGAAGGATAATCTCTATTTGGCGGCCATTTATCAGAACCTGATTGAGGCCACGTCTGAAAATCCATCAATGCGCCGATTTTTTCCAACTCCTTATATTGTTTTGTCTGAGGGCCAAACGAATTCCAGATTGATATAATCATGTGGGCATTAAGGTTGTGTACATCATCAACCATTTTCTGTGGATTGTAAAAGTCGGCATTGAGGAATTCCATGGCATTCCACAGGTAATTATTGCCCCAGTACTGCCAGTCCTGGATGATACCATCGATTGGAACACCCAGTTCGCGGTATTTTTTGACTACTGCTAAAAGTTCGTCCTGGCTTTTATAACGTTCTTTGCTTTGCCAGTAGCCGAACGTCCATAAAGGAAACATGGGCACTTGCCCTGTGAGGTCGCGCATATGGGCAATCACGCCATCAGCATTGCCGCCGTACATAAAATAATAATCAATACAATCGCCCACATCCGATTTGAACGATGTGCTTTCCGGGTTGTCTTCAAAAAGGGTTGGTGAGTAATTGTCCCAGAACAATCCGTAACCTTTTACCGACAGGAAAAAGGGGATATAATCATCCGTATTTCCCTGTACCATATTTAGTTTCAGGTTACGCTGCTCCATTTTTCCGTTCTGTTGTTGGCCCAAACCATAAATGGCTTCATCTTTATCCAAAACAAATGCCTGATAAACACTGTAAGTTTTTACGCCGGCATCGTTGAAATCAGTAAACATAACACCTTGTTTTTTCTCACTTAATAGTGGTTCCCCCTTCAGTGTTGAATAGGAAATCTTCCCGTTTTTCAGATTTAGTAATACCAGGAGGTTATCACTTTTCAGCGAGAGTTCGTCTCCTGATTGCTTAATTCTGACAGACGTTTTCTGAGGAGTTTTAATAACCGAAAGACTTTCTTTTTCAAAGGTTTTGCCTTCGGGCCATTTCAGTACCCTTACCATAGAAGGAGTGTAAAACTGAATCTCGATCCCCACGGAGTTGATTACCGATTTTATGCCCAGTTCGGTTTTCTGGTAAGGTTGAGCCTTAGCGCTAATAACCATTGAAATTGCCAGTGATGTGATGATTAAATTTTTTTTCATTTTCTTTTTATAATACATTGTTAATCAAATGGATATTCATATATTAACATTAATTTATTAACAATCAATTGATTATGTAACTTTTTTATGTCGAACTCACGTTAATTTAATTTTATTATCTAACAGGATATCGCTTCTCCTCTGCTTGGAAATTGAAATCCCTGCGGTATCTCAATCTGCTGTCGGGCCGCGGAGTTCTATAAACATTTTACAAAACCCTGCGGTTGTCTTCACTAAGGTTTTCTGACATATTGATTGGGCTTACCCGGTGTGGGAACGTTGCCGGCTACCTGCGTACCGTTGTCATGAGCCATGGTCAAAGGATTGGTGAGGGTGATCCCACTGCCGGAGACCTGTGCACCCACTGCGTGCGCATATTTAAGCGGCATGGCTACGGTGATGGTATCGGTTGGGCTGCTACTGCGGATGCCAAAACGACGGCGTCCGGCAGCGATGGAAGCGACAACCGCCGTCTCGTGGTTTGCACCACTGTCTATGGTAATTGTCTGACCGGCGCCAAAACCTTCCACACTGGCAACAGGGATAACTGTCGCATCCACCCTGGTGTCAGTACCCACTGTAGTGCCACCCGCTGTACCAATAGTCGCGATAACAGCAGTCTCGCTATTTGTGCCTGAACCGATAATAATCTTCTGACCATTGATAAAGTCAGCCACACTGGCTACTTTAATATTGTTTGAGCCGGCTGTTGCCGGGGCTGACAGGGTAATCGTGTTCTGCAACTGGAAGTCGCTGCAGTTATTGTCAGTATCAGCGCCATCGGGAAAGCGACCTGGACTCCTGTTGGTATTTCCGGCTGCCGGGGTAAACTGTCCGAAACCGGTGAGTGAACCAGGCACCACTACAATGCATCCTCCCTGGCTTTGATCCCCCTCAAGGATGGCGATCTCCGGACTGGTTATGGTACCGTTGGCACTGGAGTTGCTCTGCCGGGATCCATAGACCATGGCGTCAACTACTGCCACACCGCTGGCATCCATCAGTACGACTGATCCGGCAGTAGTCGAGAGGGGAGTTCCATACCACTGATTTGGTGTTGCTGACCCCTGATAACCCACTGATGTGGCCAGGGAGTTAATCACAGCTGCTCCGACCTCATGACTCTTTTCCAATGAGCTTTCAAGTGTAATACCGCTACCGAGCGCTTGTACGGCATCGCCGCTTTTGTGTGCAAAGCGCGTGGCCGGTGAGAAGCTGATTCCCGTACCTACATCGGACACGTCGACGCCCGATATGTGGTCGAACTTGAGGGGCGCGGTCAGTTCCACTTCACCCGGGCTATTGCCGCTAAGTCCACCCTGACCGAATCCACCGCGGGCAGGAGCCGCAACAGTATTGATGATGCGTTTGACCCTGACGAGTTCCTTGCGTGCGCCGGTGCCTACTGTCAGCATGTCACCAACCGTCATGTTGGAATTGGCCGCAATTTTGATATTTGTCTCGCCGGCTTTCGTTTCCGCAGCCAGGGTTGTTTGGGTGGCTGCCTTGCCGACAGCAGTGACCGTGGCCACCTCGTAGCTGCCGCCGAGATCGATACCGATCTTCTGTCCGACCTCAAAGCCGGTAGCGTTTGTGACGGGCAGGTTGGTCGAACCGGCAGGGATCGTAAGCCACGGCCCCGAGGAGACAGGGACGAACACAGTGGTCATTGGAGCGGCTGCTGTCCCAACTTTTACGATCGTGCGGATCTCACCTTCAATGTCGATTTTCTGACCGGCCTCGAAGTAGGTAGTGCTTCGAACGTTGATTATTTTATCGCCCTGACTTGCAGGTGCAGTCAGTCCTGAACCGGAGAGGCCAAGCAGGTAGAAACCATGAGCTGCGATATTTGTTCCTGACGGGATCGTCGCCAACCTGACAGGAGCCCATCCGCTCTGGGTGCTGATCAGGGTCCATTTGGAGAGGTCAGCATCCTTGTCGCCTGCATTGTATAGTTCGATGAACTGGTTGGTCGGGTTTATACCAGTCTCTAAGCGAACCTCGTTAATCTTGACTGGGAAAACGTTCCGCACCCTCTGTGAGTTTGTCTCGGATTGCATCAGACTGGTCATCTGGTTTTTCCACTCGGCCCTGCCAGCAAGGAACTCGGCACCGGCTGTTGCAGGTGAGGTAATTATAAAAGTCGCGCTCACACTTGCGCCAGGGGCGACCGGATCAGCGAATTTCTTAGTAGTTTCTTTGGTCCCTGAAACCACGGATTTCCACTTCCCGGGCACAGAAATGCTCAGTGTAACGTCTTTCACAGGTGCTCCCGTGGTATTCGTAAACGTTTCCGTAACGTCTTTTGTGGATCCCGGTGTGAATGTTGTAATCCGCGACAGGCTCACCAGTTGCACATCGTACCTGGCAGCCACAATGTTCGCCTGCACTGCATTGATAGTGGCATCGGTCGGAAATCCGGTGACCATCACGCCTTCATAGAAGGTGCCGGCCGAGCCGTTGCCGTTGTCGCCGCCATTACCCAGCTGAACTGCTCCCTTCCTGTGCATTGGATAGTAATAGTTATTTTCACGTGAGCCGGGACGATTTCCGCTGTAGAATGTCGTCAGGCTGCTATCCTGGGCGTTGCCACCCCAGATTTCCCACTGGTTTCCCCCACCTCCGTTTACGACACCGGTAACAAAGCGCCAGGAATCGATGGTCGGATCAGCGATGTTCTGTTTCGCGTTGTACCCTGAATACAGGCCGGCCTCCATGTCGGACATGATCCATGGGCCCGGGCCGCTGCCGCTGCCCCAGGCGGTGGCAGTACCGAAATATACAGTCTCCATGGTACCTCTGCCCACCGCACGGCTGTTTGTCGATGTGTTGCCGTAATTGAAGCAACAGCCGCTGTCAAAGTGCGTACCGTCAAAGACCATGTAAACACTTTGCGGTTCATCGTTGATTGCAAGGCCGGTGGCATTGTTGTTGCGTAAACCCATGCCAGGCATGATGTATACACCGTAAGCCTTATGTCCCGTGACAGTGATTGGCGCCATATCTGCAATTGGCAGAGCATTAAATCCGCCTTTTGCCGGTCCCCTGAAGGTTCCCGGGGGCGCCTGAACGAGGTGATTGCCATTTCCTGACTGGTCGTAGATTGTAGTGATCCAGCAGTATGTACTGGCACAGAATGCATCCTGGGCGGCTGCATCGGCATATCCTCCCGGATCGCCCTCGCTGGGCTGGACCACACTTATGTCCAGGGTATTGCCGTCCGACTGGCGCATAACCTGGTAGAGCGGACCGTTGTAGGACGCGTACAACGCACGTGTGCTGCTGTGTGCAGCCATGCACGGGTTGCCTGCAGTGACATAGATATCACACGGACCTTCCGGTCTGGGCGGAGTAGCATTGTGCCCTACATCTGACATTGCCATCACCATCATCATGGCGACAGGTAGTATGAGCGCCAGCGCAAGGATGACTATAAAACGACTTTTCTTTTTCATATATGTTAATTTTAAATATATTTCCAGATATTAAAATAATTTACAAACATAATAAAGTTTGCTCAAGCATTCAACTGGGATCAAGGCATGGGCACAGCGAGGCTCTTCTGCAGAATTATAACAAGGTCCTCTGCGTTATACGGTTCGGGGATGACCCAATGCGGACCGAAAATCAGTTTGGGGACTCCGCCCTTGCCGTTCTGAATGGTCTGACCGTAAATCTGAGTGGAGGTTTGCAAATACTGTCCTATCCAGGGATCAGACCAGGCGGCATCGAACTTCGCCTGACCAACCAATTCAACCGCTTTTGCCCTGGCAGTTTCGAGGCTTCGGGGGCGCCAGCTATCGCCTGACTCAAATGTGAACATCCAGTTTTCGAAGGCAGGAAACATCTCGCGCTCTGCCACCCAAACAGCCAGGGCAATCTTTGCCAGTTCGCACGAATTTTTAAACTCATCCACATCCCGGGGGATGTAAGGGTTGCATTGGGTATTCAATGGCGCCGGACACAGAGCAAATGCAAGCTTGCCGGCGTAGCGGCGAATCGCCTCATCGAGCATGAAATGTATTTGCTGACAATGGGAACATTGATAATCAAAGAGCACGGTGACGACGTAAGGGGCATCCGGAGACCCGACCATCGGTACAGAGTGGTAATCGATGGCAGGCAGGTTATCCTGTGACCCGCCGCCGCGATAGACAGCTGAGGGTGTTAAGCTGACCTGACAGGCAGCCAGGATACCGGTCAGGACCCAATGCCACCAGGGCCAGGACTGTTGAAGACGGGCACTATCATTGAAAGTAACCAAAGTTAAATCATCCTCCATTTGGAAATAAAACACCCCGCGGCATCTCAATATGCTTTCGATCCGCGGAGTGCTATAAACATTTTACTAAACCCTGCTGTTGTACTTACTAAGGTTTTCTGATATACTGATTGGGCTTACCTGGTGTGGGAACGTTGCCGGCTACCTGCGTACCGATGTCATGAGCCATGGTCAAAGGCGTGGTAAGGGTGATACCACTGCCGGAGACCTGAGCACCCACTGCGTGCGCATATTTAAGCGGCATGGCTACGGTGATGGTATCGGTTGGGCTGCTATTGCGGATGCCAAAACGACGGCGTCCGGCAGCGATGGAAGCGACAACCGCTGTCTCGCGGTTTGCACCACTGCCTATGGTGATTATCTGACCGGCATTAAAGCCTTCCACGCCGATAACAGGGATAACTGTTGTTCTCACCCTGGTGGCAGTACCCACTGTAGTGCCACCCGCTGTACCAATAGTCGCGATAACAGCGGTCTCGCTATTTGTGCCTGAACCGATAATAATCTTCTGACCATTGATAAAGTCAGCCACACTGGCTACTTTAATATTGTTTGAGCCGGCTGCCGCCTGGGCTGACAGGGTGATGGTGTTCTGCAGCAGGAAGTCTCGGCAATTGAAGTCGCTGTCGGCTCCGTCGGGGAAGCGGCCGGCGCTCCTGTTGGGTTGGCTGGTGGGTGTAGAAGGCCCCGGCCTGAAGCCTCTGTTCATACCGGGTGAAGGTACAAAGCATCCGCTCTCTCCTGCTCCGGAAGCGGCCTGGTATCCTTCGGCGGCCCATGGGTCGACGAGTCCTCCATAATTGAGGCCGTCAACAACATTACCATTGGCGTCACGCAGTACCATGTTCCCGGCACTGAGGGCGAGGGCTGGGCCTCCGAACCACTGGTCGGGCTCCTTTGCTCCCTGGTAGCCCGCGGTTATGACCTTTTCATCACGTATCACCGCATCGATATTGTGGTCGTTGGCCAGAGGTTGGTCGATGGTTATGCTGGAGCTGAGCGCCAGTACTGGCTCGTTGCTCGAGTGAGCGAAGGCTGTCGCCGGCTTGAAACTTATCCCCGTTCCAGTGGCACTGAAAGGCATGTTGGACGAATGGTCGAATTTCAGCGGTTCAGCCAGGTCGAGTCCCGTACCCGGATCATCCTTATCAGTCAAGGGACCATTGAAAGTGCTGCGGGACGACTGCGTACCTACACGCGTAACGATAACTGTTTCGATCCCATGACCTTCGCTGTCGATATCCAGTCTGATCTTGTCACCAACTGAGATGTTTTCGACTGAAGATACCTTGATGTTTGTGTCGCCTGGTTTCGCATCCATTGAGAGCCAGGCCTGCGTGCCCTGCTTGCCGACCTCGGTGATCGTGACCACCTCATATTTTTCAATGACTTGTGCAACGGTCGGGTAGGTTGCGCTATAACCTATGGCCATCTTCTGGCCTACCTCGAAGCCGGTCACGCTTGTGACAGGTATATTGGTCGAGCCGGCGGGTATCGTGATCACCGGACCGTCTGGGAGGGGCTGCCATACCGTCGTTGAGCCACTTGGTCCACCCCGACGGCCAAAACCAAATGGCGACGCTATTACCTCAGGCTTGGGCGGTGTGGTAATGCTTGCGATCCTGCGGGTTTCGACAGTTGAGCCGGCGCCGATTTCAATCATATCGCCAACCGACATGCCGGTCGTACTCCTGACGTAGATGGTTGACTCACCCTTTTTCGCGGGAACAGCCAGCCCTGAGTTAGACAGACCTAACAGGTAAAAGCCGTACGAAGCAAGCTTCGTCCCGGCAGGGATTTTCACCGATGAAAAGACTGGCATCTGGGTCTGGTGGTGGATCAGGGTCCAGTTTGAGATATCTATTTCACTGTCACCAGCGTTGTAAAGTTCTATAAACGAGTTAGTCGAGTTGTCAGGAGAACCGTCGCTAATACGGAACTCATTAATCTTGATCGGATTGACGTTGCGTACCTTTTCAACCGTTGTCTCAGATTGCGTCTGACGATTCGTCGAGTTCATCCATGAGGCTTTACCTACGAAATCGCCGTTGAAGACCTCCGACCCTGAGGTGATCGTGAATGTTACGCTTACGCTCTCACCAGGTGCAATTGTATTAGTGAACATCTTTGAAGACTCATCGGAGTTTAAAACTACGGATTTCCACCCCCTGGGCACAGAAATGCTCAATGTGAGGTTATCCACATGTTCCCCGGCAGTATTTGTGAAAGTCAGGGTTGTGTTCTGCGAAGACCGTGGTGAGAATGTCTGGAGTCCCGGAGGTATGTCGGTTGCATTTGCCGGCGCCAGGCTTAGACGCTGAACATCATACTTTGCAGCCACTATATTAGCCTGAATCTTCTGGTTGGTTTCCTGCGTCGGGAACGTGCCAGGGGCTGTCATCGCTCCTTCATAAAAGGTACCCTGCGAACCGTTGCTGTTGTCGCCGCCGTTACCAAGGAGGATAGCTCCCTGTTTGCGCATCGGATCATAGCTGTTTCTATCATTGATGACGCGAGGTCCATCGAACATAATTTCCAGATCGCCTTGCTGCGCATCTCCGCCCATAGATCTCCAGTGGTGCGGTTCGCCATCAGCCATTGCGGTCACAAAGCGCCAGGTGATGCTCGGCAGGTCGGGGCAGTACTTATCGTTTGGAGACATATTGACACAACCCACCAGGTTGTTCTCCTGGTCGGTCATGATCCATGGACCGGGAGCTTGTCCATGATACCAGGCAGTGGCGTTGCCGTAGTAGGTAGTTTCCATTGTACCGTCGCCGTCGTCGCGACTGTCGGTCTCTGCATTGCCGTAGTCGTAGCAGCAACCGGAGTTGTAGTGATGACCGTTAA
>Ga0307420_1001345_pt1 | contig 10826 bp, 9 predicted proteins | sample SalMarWE160240MG_2_FD_202167 | JGI IMG/M metagenome (GOLD analysis project Ga0307420, IMG submission 202167) | Salt marsh sediment microbial communities from the Plum Island Ecosystem LTER, Massachusetts, United States - WE1602-40 | ecosystem: Environmental > Aquatic > Marine > Intertidal zone >... | reverse complement strand
TGAATGGAATTACTGGTACGGTGATTATATTTACGGCGAATTGGGAGTTCGTTACCATACGAGAGATGCTATCGGTATCGCCAGAGCTTTTCATGAATACTATAGAAATAGCGATATCATATATATGGCTAACTATGCTCAAACCGTAAATGTTATCGGTGCTATAAAAACGAACGATACTACTTCAACTTTTGCCGCGACCGGTTTGGTTTTGAAATTATACAGAAACGCTTTTGGCTCTATCCCCGTCGAAATATCGGATAACGCGGGCGATTTGGATATCTCGGCAGCTTTAACAAAAAACATGGATTCAATAACCATTTCAATAGTTAATCCCACTGAAAGTGATCAAAAATTAAATATAAATCTTCCGGAGGTCGGGAATAAATCGGAAGCAACAAAGTGGGAGATACATCATCCCAATCCTGCAGCATATAATGAACCCGGGGGAAAACCTGAGATAAATATAATCAAAAAAAATGTTAATATAGATCTAAACAGTTTGCTAATTAAAAAGTATTCTATAACAATATATAAAATGAATCTATCGCATAGAAAGTAGCAAATCAGTTGATTTCTTAATTAGCAAAAAAGGATTTTTGTGCTTCCTTATTTAATTAATGCCATTTTTTTAACTGACGTATATTTTCCTGTTCGAAGCTGGTAATAATATATACCACTCGCTAAATTACTTCCGTCAACTTTTACCCGATAATTTCCTTTGGTTTTTGTTTCATCTACTAATATTTTCACTTTTTTACCCGATACATCGTATAACGTAATTTTTACCTTGCTTTCAAAAGGTACATGATAGCTGATTTCAGTGATATGATTGAAAGGATTAGGATAATTTTGACAAAGATTAAATTCAGAAGGTTTCCGTGTTTTGTCATTCTCAACTGCACTTACCAGGGGCTTAAGCCTGATATCATCGATACAAAAAACTCCGGAACCCGATTGCACTCCGCTCAAACCAACCGTAATTTCACCAATATCATTTAAAGACATACCCGTAAAAGAACTTAACGGAATCGTGAATTTCTGATAGCTATCCGAAATATCATCTAAATAAACTTCATCTGATCCGGTTGCATTATCCGCATCATTTAAGATAATATACACACTTCCGGGACCATCTATTCTACAAGCCAATTGCAAAGAATCATATCCCGTAAAATCATAGCCAAACCCATCTCCTTGCCAATTAATAAGATTTAAACCAAACCCGGCATACCAGTTTGAAATCTCGTAATCAAACTGATAATGATTTGAACCTTCATATGCTCCACTCGATATTTCACTCAAAGTACCACGGAATTCCCAGGTTGCTTCGATAAGTGTTTCATTATCGATGTAAATTATCAAATCTTCCGTAGCCGGAGCAACAACCTGCAATTCAATACTTTTTGTCCTTTCATTACCAATGTTATTCATAGCCGTTAAGTATATTTTTTTAATACCAGCTTCAAACCCCGCAGGAATTGTATGTGCAGCAGTATAAATATCCCCTGCGTTCGACATAGATACTTCACTACCGCCACCCAGCTCTGATAAATCCAGCGTAGCCGATGTAATCGAACCACCCTCATAAGTAATTGATGCTGAAATTGTTACTTCGGCACTCACATCATTTGTAACTTTGTCCGGATTGGCTTCAAAATCCCTTATTGTTGGGCAATTTTTCGCGAGCAGTTGATCCATTACTAACTCACCCCACTCGGTCGGAACAATCGTCATACCGAATCCTGGCCCGCTTCCTGCCGAATCAACCAGTAAACAAGGAGGACATCTTTGATGGAATGCCCAGGCAGTATAAGGGATTTGAAGATACTCAGCTTCATCCATCATTAACTGACATTCTTCTAAAGTCATATAAAGAGTGCTCCCAATGACAGCAGGCCCGAATTCACCGATTACTACAGGAATATGTTCAGATGGATTTATAAACCTTTCCGCAAATTTATCTTCATGGTCGTAACAGTGTGTCTCGTAGGCAATATTTGTTCCCCCACCTGCTGTAATAGGATGATCGACATAATAACCCAGATATCTTGCCCAGTCCCGGGTACCCTGTACAGTTATAATATGCTGCTGTGGTGAACTTGCATTTTCTTCTTCCACGCGTATAGCGGCAACCGTATTATTCATTGCCTCCCATACATCCGGATCGAGCGCTCCATCGGAATTGGATTGAGGTTCATTACATACACCAAATAAGACGTGAGGATATTGAGCAAGCTTTGGAACCAGAACTCTCCAGGTTTCTATAGTTTCCGCTGTAGGCCAGCCCATATCATCTAAAGATGGGTCATTCCACACACTAAGTAGAACATAGACACTGTCTTTAGTCCCAATATGTTCAATAATCTCAACAATATCATTAAGGTAGACTGTATCCTCGAGAACCGACAACCCGTGTACCTGCCAACCCGCTAGTGTTTCGTAACTTTCCAGACAAAGTCTCATATAATCAGCACCCCAAACATCCACCAGTTCATCTATACGGCGTTTTACTTCTTCCACATTTGGAGAAAAAGCCGTAGCCGCATTACAGGACCTGGTATCGAATACATTTGCTCCGCGGCCGGTAAATACTGTACCGTCCTCTTTATAAATTTTATTTCCCGAAGTGTATAACCAACCCTGCGCAAAAAAACTTTTACTTAAGACAATAAGTAACAGGAAAATAATAAATCTATTAAGATTCATTTCCCCTCCTTTTTACTTGATTTCTCACTTTTTTTGTATTTATAATTATTTCCTATATTTTAAATAAAAAACCAGGTTTTGTCAATATTATTTACTTTATTAACTTCATACTTTTTCCTATATAAGATACAGATTAAAAACAACTTATATAAGAATTTTTATTCCAGATTATACCCCGCATAAAAAATATATTATACTTGACAACCTGTCAAATTTTCTTAATATGCGTAGCAAAGGCTAAAATAAAAGGAGTAAAAATTTATGAATAAAAGAATTATAAAAAGCTTTATTGCAACATTAACACTACTTATGGTCGTTGGTTGTCCTACAAACCCTACCACAAAAGGCTTCACAGCAGATATGGTTCAAAAAGTAAACAATCAAAAAATAGAAGGAAAGATATTCGTCAAAGAAAACGAGTACCGGATGGATATAAAAGAAAGAGGAGAAGATATAAGTATTTTGGTTAATCGCGAAAGCGGCAAACAGAAGATTATTTTACATGCACGAAAAAGAGCAGAAGAAGTTCTAAACACCGGTAATAAAAGTCTTTCCAACAACCCTTTCGAATCTTTTTATTATTCACTCGAAAAAAACTCCTCGAGAGAAAAAGGTACTGAAGTTATTAATGGTTACACATGCAAAAAAATAGAAGTTTACGACAAGGACAAAAGTTTGTTAACCGCCTGGGTATCTGACTCTTTAAACTGGCCGATTAAAATAAGAACTGAGTTTGGGCATCCCAAAGAAGTAGAACTAAGCAATATTAAAGAAGAAACTGTAGAAGAAAATCTATTCCAGGTACCTAAGGGTTATAGATTTTCACCTCTTCCTAAACCTAAAAAAGAGAAAACTACATCTAAAGAAAAACCCGTAGATATAAGAGAAATCAAACAAGCTGCATCCAAAAAGTTAGAGGAAAAAGGCATAGAACTTAAAAACGCAGATGGGACAATAAAGATCAGAAGAATTATGGAAACCACATTAACCAGGTACTTTCCAGGATGGTATATTTTCTTTATTAATAGAGAAAAAAAAGTGGATGGAAAAATCACACTTGGATATGTCCCGTTTGAAAAAGCTGTTGTTAGCGAAGATAAAAAGGAAATTCACATTCTAAAGAGCCCCGAAAAGGATGTGTCTCTTACAAACGAAATAAAAATGCTTCAAAAACGAAAAATAAAACTAACCAGTGAAAAAGAAGTAAGGGATTTCGGGAAAGCGCTCGTAACTCTATACTTTAGAGGTGCAAAAGCTCCGATTGTGGAATCTCTGGGCAAAAATGAATGGGCACTTTATAACGGAACATCCTCCGGATATTTAAAAGGTTTTATAGTTAAATTAGACGATAACGGAGAAATTACTGAATTGAACTACAAATTGAAAATAAAAGAACAATAATTCGAAAAACATAAAACTCATTAATAAGGGGGATCTCTATCTCAAGAAATAGGATAGAGATCCATTTAAATTCTATTATATACGTTTGTGTATTTTTTAATCAGGGTTAATCTATAGCAATTCGTTGCCAAATTAGTTAATTCTTCGAATTCAAGTTGAATGATTAAACAGAAAGATTTTCAAATAATCGAATGGTCAAATAGTAAAAGAACAAACAATAATAAACCTCTGTGTTCTCCGTGTGTCCTATGTGAGATTAAGTCTTATTTGGTAGGGACTTGCTAATTGAGCGATAAGAACTAATATATATATTTAATAAGGGGAGGAAACCGATGTCAAAAAAGAGATTTGAAACAATAAATTTACATTCAGGACAGGAAAAAGTCGATAAAGAGGTAGGCGCAAGAGCTGTACCTATTTATCAAACCACGTCTTTTGTATTTAGAGATACAAAACACGCGGCGGACCTTTTTTCTCTAAAAGAAAAAGGACATATCTATTCCCGTATATCGAACCCAACTATAGAAGCCTTCGAAAAAAGGATAACCGATATAGAAGGCGGAACCGGGGCACTGGCTGTTTCTTCCGGAATGGCCGCGGAGGCACTTACTCTTTTAGGGATTACTGAATTAGGGGATGAAATTGTGGCAGGCAACAATCTATATGGCGGGACTTATCAATTATTAAATCATTCGTTTCCTAAATTGGGAAGAAAAACAACCTTTGTGGATTCCTCAAAACCCGAAGAGTTCAAAAAAGCAATAACGAAGAAAACAAAAATAATATATGCTGAAACTATAGGAAATCCAAAACTGGATGTTCCGGATTTTGATAAAATAGCAAGAATAGCCCATGACGCTGGAATACCTCTGGTAGTAGATAATACAGTAGGTGTCGGTATAGTAAGACCTATAGATTACGGAGCGGATATCATCGTGCAATCCGCTACAAAATGGATAGGGGGACACGGGACATCGATCGGCGGCGTTATTGTGGATTCCGGAAATTTCAAATGGAACAATGGAAAGTTCCCCGAACTCGTCAACCCGGATCCAAGTTACCATGGAGTAAGCTACTGGAAAGACTTCGGAAAAGTAAAAGGGGTAGGGAATATAGCATTTATAACCAAAATACGCTGTCATATGCTTAGAGATTTCGGCTCATGTTTAAGTCCTTTCAACGCTTTTCTGTTCCTCCAGGGACTTGAAACGCTTCACCTGCGAGTAAAACGACACTGTGAAAACGCGCTTGATGTCGCGAAATTTTTAAAAAAGCATTCTCAGGTAAGCTGGGTAAACTATCCCGGACTGCCCGAATATCCGAGCCACAAAACCGCAAAAAAATATTTAAAAGGCCAATATGGCGGACTTGTAGGTTTCGGTATAAAAGGCGGCCTCCCGGCAGGAAAGAAATTTATTGAATCCGTAAAATTGCTTTCTCACCTGGCAAATATCGGTGACGCTAAGAGCCTGGTTATCCATCCCGCTTCCACAACACATCAGCAACTCACAAAAAAGGAGCAGGAAGCAACCGGGGTAACCGAGGATTATATTCGTTTATCTATTGGACTGGAAAATATCGAAGATATAAAAGAAGATATAAATCAAGCCTTAAAAAAGACAGCGAAACAATAAAAGAATGGAAGATAAAAGTTTAGGAATTGTCGAGACTAAAAATTTCACGTTCGCTGAGCCACCAAATGAATTCGAACTGGAAAACGGTGAGAAACTCGGACCCATAACTGTCGCTTTTGAAACATACGGTAAATTAAATCAAGAAAAATCAAATGCTATACTTATAACTCACGCCTTCTCCGGCGATGCTCACGCAGCAGGATATCACAAAGGTGACAACAAACCTGGCTGGTGGAACAGCATGATCGGGCCGGAAAAAGCTTTCGATACCGATAAATACTATGTTATATGTTCTAATGTCCTCGGAGGATGCGGCGGTACAACTGGACCTTCCTCGATAAACCCCGAAAACAACAAGCCTTACGGTTTAGATTTTCCTTTAATAAGCATAAACGACATGGTAAATGTACAAAATAAACTACTTGAAAGTTTAAATATAAAAAAACTCCTTACAGTCGCCGGCGGTTCGATGGGTGGAATGCAGGCACTATCCTGGTTAATTAAACATCCGGATAAAATAAAAAGCGCTATAATAATAGCATCAGCCATCAAACATTCTCCTCAACAGATAGCCTTTGATGAAGTGGGTAGAGTATCCATAATTTCCGACCCCGCATGGAACGAAGGAGACTATTACGGAAAAGAAAACCCTGTAAGAGGACTCGCGCTCGCACGAATGGTTGGACACATAACGTACATGAGCAATGAATCGATGATGGAAAAATTCGGTAGACGGATTAGAAACGTGGGAGAAAGGCACAAATTCAATACAGGTTTTGAGATAGAAAATTATCTTCATTACAGGGGCAGCAGTTTTGTAGAAAGATTCGACGCGAATTCTTATCTTTACATAACAAAAGCAATAGACTGTTATGACGCGTCGAAAGGTAAAAATCTTTCCGAAATTTTGCATGGGGTAAAAGCAAAAGTTATGGTATTAGCTTTCAAATCAGATTGGCTATACCCAAAATATCAATCAAAAGAAATTGTTAAAGCATGTAAAGTCGCCGGAATCGACACTACCTCTTGTGAAATAGAATCTACTTATGGACACGATGCTTTCCTCCTTGAAATTAAAGAAGAAACTCAATTGGTAAAACATTTCTTAGAAAAAGTTGCTCAAGCCGATTAAAAATGCTTCAATATATTAGAGAAATAGAATTTCAAACAATTTGTGACTATATTAAAAAAGGTTCCTCTGTACTCGATTTGGGCTGCGGGGATTGTAAACTTCTCCAACGCCTAATAAAAGACAAAGATATAAAAGCCCAGGGTATCGAAATCGACGAAAAAGAAATATACAAATGTGTAAAAAAAGGTGTTTCTGTCCTTCACGAAGATATAGAATACGGATTATCAGAATACAAGGACAAATCGTTCGATTATATAGTTCTTCAGCAAAGTCTTTCAGAAGTAGTCAAAAAACCAGATAAAGTAATACAGGAAGCGCTCAGAGTAGGAAGAAAGGCAATAATAAGTTTTTCTAATTTCGCGCATTACAGCGCGAGACTTCAGATTTTTCTAAAAGGCAGGACGCCTGTAACTCCTTCTTTGCCTTATGCCTGGTACAACACACCAAACCTTCATTTTTTGAGTCTTTCGGATTTTATCGAATACTGTAAAGAAAAAAATATAAAAATAGAAAGGAAAACTTATTTAGGCACAAAAAGAAAAGCGTATTTCTTTCCCAATTTTTGCGCTCTTGTCGGTATCTTTATGATATCACAAGATTAAAGGCCGCTTACAGCCTTATCATATTCCCCATTTTATTCACACGGACAACGCTTTAAATAATCGAGTATTTCTTTCATATCCGCGAAAGCAACGCAAACAGTCGAATCCGCGGCCCCATAATATAATCGAAGTTCATTTTTTTCCTTATCTATTACCGCACCTGTAGGAAATACCACTCCGGCTACATCCCCTATGAATTCATAAGGTTCCTTCGGACCAAAAACCCATTCCTGGCTACGTTTTATGACTTTCCATGGAGCATCTAGATCGAGTAAGGCAAGACCTACCCTGTAAAGAGCTCCTGCGGCAGTCTGTCGTACTCCATGATATATAAGAAGCCAACCCTCTGAAGTCTCGATTGGCTGAGTCCCCAATCCGACCCTCTGACTGTCCCATAACCCACCTCTTCGGTGCAAAAGAACACGGTGCTCACCCCAATGAACTAGATCAGGGGAAAACGCAATCCAGATATGAGCTTCGCCGCTTACTATGGGACGGTGAATCAGAACATATCTACCTCCGAACTTCTTAGGAAAAAGAGAAGCATCCTTATCCTCGGGGGAAAGTAATGCTCCGAATTTCTCAATTATTTCGAAATCTTTTGTTAAAGCGAGAGAAACTTTAGGTCCAACTGACGAATAGGAAGCATAGGCAATGGCATATTTTTCAAGATCCTCGAGCCATACTATTCTAGGGTCCTCGAGCCCCCATCTTTCTTCCGGATGCGCTTCGAAATATTCCATAGTAGGAGCCTCATCAATATTCCAGTCCGTAACACCATCTTTACTCCTGGCAAGAGTCAAATGAGAAAAACCACGGTAATCCTCTGCTCTCACTAAAAGCAAAGTCTCCCCATCTATAAGGGCGGCACCCGGATTAAAAACAGAGTGAACCGGATAAGGCCACCCGGCTGCCGTCAAAATCGGATTGCCTGAATATCTGCGGAACAAAGATGATCCGCCAACTTCCGAAAAAACCAATATAAACCTCCTTATAAATAAAAATTTAATTTATCGTTAACGCGTATATTTTACATAAATAAGAACAAAAGTCAATATTCAATAAAAATATATCTATAAAAAAGAGGCGGTATTATTCCCGCCTCTTAATATTTATAATTATAAGGTTTGTTTCTTATGCTTTATAAACCTACAAAAACGTCTTTAATACATTAGTATATTGCGTAAAATCATCATCCGAATCATCAGAGAATATAATTGTAACCACATCGCCATGATTACCATCATCAGGTTCCCAGATGTACCCTTCTATAGTAGCGGCAAGTACACCATCGTGTGTTATTTCTCCGTCCACGTTTCTTTTTTCATCATCGCCATCAGTTTCTACAACCTCGGACATATTCATAACCATTCTCCAATCTTCCGAATCCTCAAGCACTAACCTCCCGCTATCAGCCTCATACCTGGTCACGCTATAATCTACCCGATAATCGGTCTGCAAATTTTCTGCCCACAGATGCACTGTACCCACAAAATCCATCGAATCGAGAAGAGTAGTATCGACATCAACATCACTGGTTATAGTTGCCCCTATCTGGACATAATTTACAATTTCGTACACCAAACTTGCTTCATCCGCCACATCAGCCGAAACATAATGTGCTGTAAATTTTATCCAGGCAATATCATCACCATCCGAATCCAAACCTATCCAAATATTAGTAGGTAGAGTGTCCTCGTAAAATTCGAGTGAATCTATTAAGAGTTCGGCGTCATGCTCAGCGCCCGCAGAATCTAAATATTCCCAGGTGAATAAAACAGCATTTTCCGGATCATCTGGATCCACATGAGTCCATCCCGCAAAATCTATGTAGTCCCATGTACCATAAAGAGTATCGAGTCCGAGAGGGTCCCTCATCTTTCTTAGATTCTCTGCTGGCGCTTTTATATCTTCGTTGAACATGATTGACGGCCCGGGAGGGTCGCTATCACCAAAAGATTCCAACGCCTGTGAAGCTTCGGACATATAAGCGTTCATCATTATCGAACTTAAACCCTTAAGAAATATCTCAGTATCTTCAGGTGTAGCCTCTTTACTGCTGCAGGAAACCAACGTTAACAAAAGCCCTAAACTCATGACCAATAAACAAACTTTCAAAAACCTCATAAAAGACCTCCTCTTTTTATGACTATTATAACTATAACCTTTCTTCTTGTTTCAACCCCGGTGATACAGAAAAAGTATAATTACAAAAAGGACACTTGTAAGGGAATTTATCTTTTTTCATAAAGAATATTTCATCACATTCTAAACACTTGAATTTCTTTAGATCTGCTTGATTGGCGGAATTCTCGACTGGCAACATAACTCCGCGGCATTCCGGGCAAAACGGGTTTTTAATTTTATCTTTAGGAAGACAAATAAAAGTTCCGCATCCTTTACATTCAAATTCTTTCATCTCTATAATTATAAGCATAAAGAGTATATAAGTCAAGTACAAAGTCCACATCCCATCCCCCCACAATTATCACACGGAGACACAGAGAACGCAGAGAAAAAAAGAAAAATCATGTTGTTTTTACTCGAAACATGGAATCCGTAACCCGGAATACCTACTAACAACAAACCAAACAAACATTATAGTAACTTTAATAAGATAAAAAACAGTTAGACTACTCAAAAAGAACTGTTGACAATATTTAATCATAAATTATAATCGAATATATGAAAACAATAGGATTTACAGGCGTAATTGTTGATAAGGTTTACGGGTTCGGAAAAGAACGCGAAAAACCACAGAAAATCTGTATTGATGTTTCCCTCGAAACCGATTTCAAGTGCGTAGCAGAAGAAGATGATTTATCTCTTGGCATCGATTTTAAAACCGTATATGCTCTCATAATAACTGGATTGGAAGGAGAAATTTACACACTCGAAAAGGCAGCTCTTTCTATATGGAAAAAAATAAAAAACCTCAAAGATATAGGCAAAGTAAAAGTTACAGTAAAAAAAATAGAGCCTCCTTTTGAGAATGAAGTAGAAAACTCATGGGTAACGATAGAAGAATAATAAGATGACTCACGCATATCTTTCACTCGGTTCCAACATCGAAAAAAGGGAAATAAATCTTCAATTGGCTTTCGAAGAAATCTCGAAATTAGGCAAAACCGCAGGTTCGCATATATATAAAACAGAACCCTGGGGTAGGGTCGATATCCCGGATTTTCTAAATGCCTGCGTTTATATTGAAACTGAATTAGGTATAAAAAAACTATTTGAAAAACTAAGTTCTATCGAGGATAAAATGGGCAGAAAAAGGGAAGAAAAATGGGGTTCAAGAATTATAGATATAGATTTACTCCTCTCAGATCAATTGATATTTTTTAG
>Ga0307420_1001344_pt1 | contig 10828 bp, 11 predicted proteins | sample SalMarWE160240MG_2_FD_202167 | JGI IMG/M metagenome (GOLD analysis project Ga0307420, IMG submission 202167) | Salt marsh sediment microbial communities from the Plum Island Ecosystem LTER, Massachusetts, United States - WE1602-40 | ecosystem: Environmental > Aquatic > Marine > Intertidal zone >... | reverse complement strand
CGGGGAGGACGTTGGGCTCGACGGTGGTGCCGTCGAAGTTCTCCCTGAAGTCCACCGTCTCCTTGTCGATATCGGCCAGCATCGCCTCGGCCACCTGTGTCAGGCGCGCCTCGGTGTAACGGTAGGCGGCGGCCGGATCGCCGTCGATGGAGCCGAAGTTGCCCTGGCCGTGGACCAGCGGGTAGCGCAGGTTCCATGGTTGAGCCATGCGCACCATGGCGTCGTAGACGGCCATGTCGCCGTGCGGGTGGTACTTGCCGATGACCTCGCCGACCACGCCGGCGCTCTTGGAGTGCTTGCGGTCGGACGCCAGCCCCATGCGCTGCATGGCGTACAGGATGCGCCGCTGCACGGGCTTGAGACCGTCGCGCACGTCGGGCAGCGCCCGGTCCACGATGACGGACATGGCGTAGTTGATGTAGCTGGTCTTGATCTCGTCCGTGATCTGGACCGGTACGACCTGACCCTCGTTCAAGTGCCGCCTCCTCGCACGCCGGGCCACGGGCTAGAAAACCCCTCGGGGTCGGCATCAACCGGCCGCGGACCAACGCACGAGTCTACCATCCCGCGACGCTGCGGCGCAATCCGTCGCGTGCTGCAACAAGCCCCTCCAGGAAGGCGTTCCTGGGCGCAAGCCCACGGCCGCCGGACGGTCGACTAGCCGGCGTGGGGATGCGCCCGGACCCGGGCGGCCGCCCCGCTCACTGGCTCGATGGCTTCTGCAGCGTGTAGAAGTGGCCCAGGACGCCCAGCACCCGTAGGTCGGGCCCAGACATCGGCACCGTGTACACGCTCGCGACCAGGTAGTTCTGCCGCTTCGCCTGGGCGCTGAGCGCGGCCTCGATGGCGTTCTGCGTGACGCCCCCGAGGATCTGGCCTACCGTGCCGGTCAGGCCGGCCTGCGCGGCGAGCTGAGCGTTGAACCGGTCGGCGTACGTGGCGGCGAACTGCCCCTTGTCGGGGTTGGTCATGGCGAACGCCACGATCAGCAGCGCGACCAACGCCAGCGGGAGCGCCCAGCGAGGGGTGGCCATGGATCCAGCATAGCCGCCGACGCGTCAAGAGGTGGCGATGGCCGCGTGGTAGCGTTCTGGCGATGATCGAGCGCTACAGCACGCCGGAGATGCGCCGTCTGTGGAGCGACGCCTCACGCTACCGCGCCTGGCTGCGCGTCGAGCTGGCCGCCACCGAGGCGTGGGAGGCGCTCGGCGAGGTCCCGGAGGGCACCGCCGCCGGAATCGCCGCCGCGATCGAGGCGCAGCCGCTCGACGCGGCGTTCGCGGCGCGCGTCGCAGAGATCGAGGCGAGCACGCGCCATGACATCGTCGCGTTCACGCGCGCCGTCGGCGAACGCGCCGGCGACGCGGTGCGCTACCTCCACCTGGGGCTCACCAGCACCGACGTGGTGGACACGGCCCAGAACGTGCTGCTCCGCGAGGCCTGCGACCTCATCCTGGCCGACGTGGCGGCGCTGGCCGACGCGCTGCGCCGCAAGGCGGTGCGCTTCAAGCACACGCCGTGCGTGGGGCGCACGCACGGTATCCACGCCGAGCCGATGACCTTCGGGCTCAAGTTCCTCAACTTCCTGGCGGCGCTCAGGCGGGACGAGGCCCGTCTGCGGCGCGGCCGCGAGCAGGTGGCCGTGGCCATGGTGTCGGGATCGGTAGGCACCTACGCGCACGTCCCGCCGGAGATCGAGGCCGGGGTCGCCGAGCGGCTGGGCCTGACGCCCGACGGCATCAGCAACCAGACCGTGGCACGCGACCGCCATGCCGAGCTGATGAGCGCGCTGGCGATCCTCGGCACGACCATCGAGCGCATCGCCTTGGAGGTCCGCCACCTGCAGCGGACCGAGGTGCGGGAGCTCCAGGAGGGCTTCGGCGTCGGGCAGACCGGCAGCTCGAGCATGCCGCACAAGAAGAACCCGATCGCCAGCGAGAACCTCACCGGCATCGCCCGCCTGCTGCGCGGCAACTTGCAGGCGGAGCTCGAGAGCGTGGCGCTGTGGCACGAGCGCGACATCAGCCACAGCTCCGTCGAGCGTGTGGTCTTGCCGGACTCGACCACCCTGGCGAGCTATGCGCTTCGGCGGCTCACCCGCGTGTTGGACGAGCTGGTCGTGGACGAGCGCCGCATGGCGGGGAACCTGGACCTGCTGGGCGGGTTGGTGTTCTCTCAGCGCGTTCTCCACCTCCTCATCGACAAGGGGCTGAGCCGCGAGGCCGCCTACGAAATCGTGCAGCGCCACAGCCTACGCAGCTGGGAGACGGGTGAGCACCTGCGCACGCTGCTCGCCGAGGATCCGGCCAACCCGCTGGATGCCGACGAGCTGGCGGGAGCCTTCGACCCCGCCTGGTACCTGCGCTTCGTCGACGCCGTGTTCGCCCGCTTCGGGCTGTAGCGCGGCGGCGGCGCTCTGCTATCATCCGGGCGTGATCCCTCCCGTTAGAGGTGCAATGCGCTACGAAGGCAAGGCCAAGAAGGTCTACGCCACCGATGACGAGCGCTACCTGATCGTCGAGTACAAGGACGATGCCACCGCGTACAACGCCGCCAAGCGTGGCACCATCCGCGGTAAGGGGGTGGTGAACAACGCCGTGTCCGGCGTCCTCTTCGAGTTCCTGGCGGGCCACGGGGTGCCGACGCACTACGTGTCACGCCTCTCCGAGCGCGAGCAGCTCGTCGAGGCGGTCACCATCATCCCGCTGGAGGTGATCGTGCGCAACCGTGCGGCCGGCTCCTTCGCCAAGCGCTACGGCGTCGACGAGGGGATGGACCTCGATCCCGTGGTCATCGAGTGGTGCTACAAGAACGACGCCCTCGGCGACCCGCCCCTCAACGACGCCACCGCGGTCGCCCTCAACATCGCCACGCCCGACGAGCTGGAGGCGCTGTTCGAGATGGCTTCCACGGTCAACGACGCCCTCGGCAGCTACTTCGAGGACCGGGGGCTGGAGCTGGTCGACTTCAAGCTGGAGTTCGGCCGCACCGCCGAGGGCAGGCTGGTCCTGGCCGACGAGATCAGCCCGGACACGTGCCGGCTCTGGGATCTGGCGACCGGCGACAGGCTCGACAAGGACCGCTTCCGGCGGGACCTCGGGGACGTGGAGGAGGCCTACCAGGAGGTCTTCCGGCGTGTCGTGGAGGATGCGGCGCCGAAGCCGCTCCACGGCGGTGGGGCGGGCCGTTGAGCGTGCCTACCTACCGCGCTGTCGTCGACGTCCTCCTCAAACGCTCCATCCTCGATCCGCAGGGGCGGGCCGTCGAGGCCACCCTGAGGCGGCTCGGCAACGAGAACGTCGCCGACGTGCGCGTGGGCAAGCGCGTCGAGCTCACGCTGCAGGGCGAGCGCGCGGACGTCGAGCGGCAGCTCGAGCAGATCGCCCGGAACGTGCTATCGAACCCCGTCATGGAGGACGTCGAGATCAACCTCGAGGAGGGCTGAGCGGTGGCGTCCGAGCGGGCGAGCCTTCGGGCGTACGACGGCTTGGAGCTGGCGCTCTACCGCTGGCGCGTGGAAGAGCCGCGGGCCGTGTGCCTGCTGGTACACGGCTATGCGGGGCACGCCGGCCGCTACCGCGCGCTGACCGAGGCGCTGACCGGGCTTGGCGTCGAGACGTTCGCGATCGACCTCCGAGGCCACGGCCGCAGCGGCGGCACGCGGGCGGACGTACGTGACTTCGGGGACTACGTGGCCGACGTAGCGAGCGTGCGCGAGTACGTGGCAGCCGAGCGGCCCGGCCTGATGGCGTGCGTCTTCGGCCACAGCATGGGCGGCACGGTGGCGCTGCGCTTCGCCCTGGAGCGCCCCGAGGCGCTGAACGCGCTCGTCCTGAGCGCGCCGTTCCTTCGCCCCAGCGTGCCGCCGCCGGGTTGGCTCCTGACGGTCGCCGGGATGCTGGCCAGGACCGTGCCCGGGCTGCCGGTCCAGCCTCTCGACGCGCACGTCCTTTCCCGCGACGCGAGCGTGGTCGCGGCCTACCGCAGCGACCCGCTGGTCTACACCGGCCGCGTCAAGGCCCGCATGGGCAACTTCCTCGTGAGCGAGGGTCCACCGCTTGTCGGCCGCGCCGGCGAGCTGCAGATGCCGGTGTTGATCCTGCACGGGGCCGCCGACGCCCTCGCCGATCCCCGTGCGAGCGAGGAGCTGGCCGCGGCGCTTCCGCCCGACCGGGTCAGCCTGAAGCTGTACCCGGGCAGCTTCCACGAGATCCTCAACGACCTCGACGTCGAGCGGGTCCTCGCCGACATCGTCGGCTGGCTGAGCTCGCGGCTCGCCGTCAGTCCGGCAGCACGCGGAACACCAGGAACTTGAGGTAACGTCCCTCCGGGAAGCTCGCCGGCACCGGGTGGTCGGCACCTTGACCGTGCTCGGCGATCAACTGTGCGTGCACGTCGGCAGCCCGCGCAGCCTCGGCCACCAGTCGGTGGAACGCCTCCGGCGACACCTGAGCGGTGCACGAGGAGGTGACGAGCAAGCCGCCGGGCGCGATGGCGCGGAACGCGGCACGGTTGAGCCGCAGGTAGGCGCGCTGCGCACGCCGGCGCTGCTCGGCGTTGTGCGCCAGCGCGGGCGGATCCAGGATCACCATGTCGAAGCGTTCGCCGCGGCGCTCCAGCGCCGGCAGGTAGTCGAACACGTCGGCTGCGACGGCCTGGTGCCGCGCTTCGTCGAGTCCGTTGGCCACGACCGCGCGCGTCGCCTCGGCGAGGGCTTCCTCGGCCACGTCGACGCTGACGGCCTGTACGGCGCCGCCGCCGAGGGCGTAGACGCTGAAGCCGCCGGTGTAGCTGAACAGGTTGAGCACGCGCCTGCCGGACGCGAGCGTCTGGACCAGGGCGCGATTCTCGCGCTGGTCGAGGAACAGCCCCGTCTTCTGGCCGTGGGCCAGGTCGACCTGGAACACGAAGCCGTTCTCGAGCACGCTCTCCCGGGGCGGCGGCAGCTCCCCCCACAACGCCGTGAGCCCCTCGGTGCTGCGCCTGACCACGCCCTTGAGGCCGAGGCGGGTGCCGAGCTCGCGGGCGACGGCCTGCAACAGCCCTTCGACGCTGGCGGCATACGGCTTGACCACCGCGAAGCGCGCGTAGCGGTCGGCCACGATGGCCGGCAGGTAGTCGCCCTCGCCGTGCACCAGCCGGTAGGCGTTGGTGTCGTCGCGCGCGGTCAGCGCAGCCCGCAGCTCCAGCGCCTGCGCCACGCGGCGCTTCAGGAAGGGGCCGTCGAGAATGCCGTCGCGGCGGAACAACCGCACCGCGATCGCCCCCTCGGAATCGTAGAGGCCGTGGGCCACGGCGTTTCCCGCTTCGAGCCGCACCCAGTCGCCACCTTTCAGCCGGTGCCGGGGCAGATGGTTGCGGTAGATCCACGGGTGCCCCGATACCAGCGCCGACTCGAGGCGCGGCCCGAGGTTGAGCGTGGCCAGACTCATGGCGAGACTCCAACGCCGCCGCCGCGCCGGCCGCTCGGTCGCCGCCACGTCGGACGCCGGCGTCCACGCGGCCCCGCGTCCACGGGCGCGCGGTTGCCACGGCCGCGGCTGCCGTGCGTTGCGCCGGTGCATGCCAGGCGCGTCACAGCCCGGCCAGCGCCTTCGCCTGCGACAGGACCGCATCGAACATGGCCGGCGTGAGGCGACCGGTGTTGGTGTTCTGGAAGCTGGGATGGTAGGCGTCCAGCATCGGCGTGGCGCCCGCCGGCTCGTGCCGGGCGCCGTGAGCGAAACGGTACCGGGCCTTGACGACGCTCAGGCCACGCGCCCTCAACAGGTCCAGATAGCTGTCGTGCGCGATCTGTCCCAGAGCCAGCACGAGCCGCAGGCGCGGCAAGCGCTCAACGTCGTGCTCCAGCCAGCGCCGGCAGTTCGCGCGTTCCTCGCCGAGAGGCTTGTTGCCGGGAGGCACGCAGCGAACCGCCGCCGTGATCCACACCCCGCGCAGCCGCAAGCCGTCGCCGCGCGATTCGGACCACGGCCGCGAAGCCAGACTCGCCCGGTGCAGGGCGGGGTAGAGGAAGTCGCCGCTGGCGTCACCCGTGAACATGCGGCCGGTACGGTTGGAGCCGTGGGCGCCGGGCGCCAGCCCGACCAGCACGAGCCGTGCCCGCGGATCGCCGAAGCCGGGCACGGGCCTGGCCCAGTACGACTCTCCGGCGTAGGCGCGCCGCTTCCTGCGACCGACCTCTTCCCGGTAGGCCGCCAGTCGCGGGCAGGCGCGGCAGGTCTCGAGCGCGGGCGGGTAGGCGCCGGCGGCCGTGTCGCTCGTCAACGATCGGCCCCGGCGGTGACGGCATCCGCGATGCGCGTCAGCGCCTCGTCGAGGATGGCGCGGCCGGTGGCGAAGTTGAGTCGGGCGAAGCCCTCACCGCCGCGCCCGAAGGCGAGACCGCTGTTGAGGCCGACCTTGGCGTGCTCGAGCAGTGCCTTTGCGGGGTCGTCGCCGAGGCCGGCGGCGCGGAAGTCCAGCCATGCCAGGTAGGTCGCCTGCGGCGTGTGCAGCCGCACCCCCGTGAGGTCGTTCGCGACCCGCTCCGCCAGGTGTGCGCGGTTCGCGTCGAGGTAGGCGAGGGTGTCGTCGAACCACGGACCGCCCCGTGTGTAGGCGCCGATGGTGGCCGCTTGCGCCAGGACGTTGGGACCCGGCGCCACACCACGAGCAAGCCGGCCGATCCGCTCGAGCACGCCGGGGTTGTGGCTGATCGCGAAGGAGATCCGCAGGCCGGGGATGTTGAAGGCCTTGGAGGGCCCGTACAGCGTCAAGGTGCGAGCGGCGATCTCGTCCCCCAGCCCTGCGATGGGACGGTGCCGCCCGTCGAACAGCAGATCGGCGTGAAGCTCGTCCGACACGATCCACAGGTTGTGCCGAAGCGCCAGCTCCGCCAGCGCCGTCAGCTCACGCTCGGTGTACACGCGCCCCACGGGGTTGTGCGGGTTGCAGAGCATCAACAGCCGCGTGGCCGGCGTGACGGCCTCCTCCAACGCGTCGAAGTCGATGGCGTAGCCGCCGTCGGCGTCGACCATCGGCACCTCCACGGGAACCCGGCCGCTGCTCTCGACGGCGGCCTTGAACGGCGGGTAGAGCGGCGTCAGTAGCAGCGCCTCGTCCCCGGGCCCGGCAAAGGCGCGGACCGCCAGATAGAGCCCCTGGACGGTACTGCCGAGCAGGCGCACCGCCTCTGGCGGTACGCCCAGACCGAAGCGCTCGCCCAGGCGCGCCTGCAGCGCCTCGACCAACCCCGGCAGCCCCTGGGCGAGGCAGTAGCCGAGGTTGTCGCTTTCCGCCTGCGCCCGGATCGCTTCCTTCACGGCATCGGCCAAGGGGAAGTCCATCTCGGCCACCCAAAGCGGGAGCACCTCCGGGCCGTAGTGCGTCCACTTGGCGTTTACCTTGCCCCTGAGCGCGTCGACAGAGAGCGAGTCGTAGGGATGCGTGGGCATGGGGCCGAGTCTACCAGGGGTAGGCGCGACCAGCTGAGTCGTTCGCTCCCGCCGCGAGCCCGGTCGCCTGCCCGGCAACAGTGGCGCGAGGGGCGCCGCGGGTAGACTCGACGGCATGCAGGTTGCGATCATGCCGCCTGAGTGGGCGACACATCTCGTGTCGGACCTGGGAGACATGGATCGCAACCCCCGCCGCCTCGCGCCCGGCGTCGATCGCGAGCTCCGGCTGGAGCTTCCCGACGACGTCTACTTCGAGTACGCGTTCCTGGACGAGAGCGGACGCATGTACGCCGACCCCGGCAACGCGCTGCGCGCCGACAACCCCTGGTATCCCCAGGTCAGCGCGGTGCTCGGCCCCGATTACCTACCGGATCCGCTGGCCGACCCCCCCCAGCCCCCCGCCCCCGCCGTGGTCGATCGACTGCGTGTGCAGAGCGCGACGCTGCACCAGCAGCGTCGCGTCATCGTGGCGACCCCCGCCGGCTACGAGAAGCAGGCACTCCCTCTCGTACTGGTGCAGGACGGTATCGCCTTCTACCGCCTCGCTCGGCTGTCCGACGTGCTGGCGGCTCTGCTAGCCGCCGGTGAGGCGCGGCCGGCGCGCGTCGCCTTCGTCGAGCCCGTCGAGCGCTCGCGCGAGTACGCCTACCACGAGGGATACCTGCGGTTCGTCACGAACGAGCTCCTGGCCGAGCTCGACCGGCGCTACCCGATGGCGGACGAGCTGGTGGCGGCCGGTGCCAGCCTGGGCGGGTTGTTCAGCGCCTTCCTGGCGCTGTCGCGGCCGGACCTGGTCCGCACCGTGGTCACCTTCTCGGGCGCCTTCGTCGGCCATCCGGAGGCGCGGGACTTCTACGCCGGGCGGCGCTCGTTCGTCGCGGAGAGTCTGGAGCGGGGGGTCCCCGAAGGGCTGCGCTGGTACGCCGAGTGCGGGACCTTGGAGTGGCTGACGAGCGCGAACCGCCGCGTGATCGCGGCGCTCGAGGCCGCCGGGGCGCCCTACGCGTACACGGAGCGCAACGCGGGACACAACTGGACGAACTGGCGCAATGGCCTCGCCGAAGCGCTTCGCTTCGCGTTGAAGCCCTGAGCCGGGCGGCGCCAACCGCCCCGTCGGAGGCGTACCGGCGGGCGTTAGCATGGTGTCGGTCGGTCGGCGGCCGCTGGCCGTCACCTTGGAGGAACCATGGATCACCGCATCGAGAAGGACACGCTGGGCGAAGTCCGGGTGGCGTCGGACCGCTACTGGGGGGCGCAGACCCAGCGCTCCCTGGAGAACTTCCCCATCGGGGGCCAGCGCATGCCGGTGGAGATCATCCGCGCCTTCGCCGTGCTGAAGAAGGCGGCGGCGAAGGTGAACGGCGAGTTGACGGACCTCCCCGAGGACAAGGTGGACGTCATCGTGCGCGTCTGCGACGAGATCCTGGCGGGCGAGCTCGACGAGCACTTCCCGTTGGTGGTGTGGCAGACGGGCTCGGGCACACAGTCGAACATGAACGTCAACGAGGTGATCTCGAACCGGGCGATCGAGATCCTCGGCGGCGAGCTCGGTAGCAAGACGCCGATCCACCCCAACGACGACGTCAACAGGTCCCAGTCATCCAACGACACCTTCCCCACGGCCATGCACATCGCGGCTTACACCGCGCTGGTCGAGCACACGCTGCCGCGGTTGAGAGAGCTTCAGCAGGCGCTCGCAGCCAAGGCGGGCGAGTTCACGGACATCGTGAAGATCGGGCGGACCCACCTGATGGACGCCACCCCGCTGACCCTGGGACAGGAGTTCAGCGGGTACGCCACGCAGGTCGAGAAGGGCATCGAGACCATCACACACAGCCTCACGCACGTGCGCGAGCTGGCGCTCGGCGGCACGGCCGTGGGCACCGGCCTCAACACCCCGCCCGGCTTCGCCGTGCGCGTCGCCGAAGTCATCGCCGAGCTCAGCGGCCACCCCTTCGTCAGCGCCGAGAACAAGTTCGAGAGCCTCAGCGCTCACGACGCCGTGGTCGAGGCCTCCGGCGCGCTGAAACGGGTGGCCGTCAGCCTGCTGGCGGTGGCCAACAACATCCGGCTGCTGGCGTCGGGGCCGCGCTGCGGGATCGGCGAGATCGTTCTGCCGGCGAACGAGCCCGGTTCGTCGATCATGCCCGGCAAGGTCAACCCCACTCAGGCCGAGGCCCTGACCATGGTCTGCGCGCAGGTCATCGGCAACGACGCGGCCGTCAGCGTGGCCGGCACCCACGGTCAGTTCCAGCTCAACGTGTTCAAACCGGTGATGATCTACAACCTGCTTCAGAGCGCGCGTCTGCTAGGGGACGCCGCCGCCTCGTTCAGCGAGCGCTGCGTGGTGGGCATCACGCCCAACCGGGCGCGCATCCGTGAGCACCTGGACAACTCGCTGATGCTGGTGACCGCGCTCAACACGCGCATCGGCTACTACAAGGCGGCCGAGATCGCGCAGACGGCGCACCAGGAGGGGCTGACCCTCAAGCAGGCGGCCGTGAAGCTCGGCTACCTCACGGAGGACGAGTTCGACGAGGCCGTCGTGCCGGAACGCATGGTGGGCGAGCGCTCCGGCTGAGCGCAGCGGCCCGGGGCGGTCACTTCTTGCGGTTGTCGATGACCTCGGCGTCCTGCGGGAGGTAGGTGACCTTCTTGGGGTCGAGGCCCTGATCCAGCTTGAGGTGCTCGACGTTGAGCTCCGCGATGACCTGGCCGCCCTTCTGCGTGAACACGAGGCGGTGCGGCAGCCAGTCGCTGGACGGCACGGTCGCCTCGACACTGACGATGTTGGCCTTGGGGTCCTTGTTGGCGAAGTCCAGCACGTAAGTCTTGGCGCCGGCGACGGCCTTCACGTCCTTGATGGAGGCGTTGAAGCCGGCGAAGATCTGGTTCAGGTCGAGGGTGAATTGCGGGGTGCTGGTGCCGTTCTGCGTGGTAGGCAGGAGCCCGCCCAGGGCGTCCGGATCGTTGGCGTCGAAGAGCGTGATCTGGTTCGTCAGGAACGTGTAGTTCTTGACGACGTTGCCGTCGAGGACGATCTGGTTGTCGGCCAGGGCATCGGGCTGGTTGATGTAGGCGCTGGCGATGTGCTTGGGCGGAATGGCCTGCACGTCCACGTTCAGCGGGATCACCGTGCCGTTGCTGTCGATGAGCTTGCCGGTGAGCGTGAAGGTGGCGTCTTTGATGGCGTTGGCCGCGTCCTTGATGTTGGCGAGGACGGTGTCGACCTCAGGCTGCTGGGCGCCGGCGACGCCGGCCACGGCCAGCGCCACCACGACCATGAGTGTCTGTACCGTCCTGCGCTGTGTTCGCAGCATGCTCATCTCCTGCAGTATCGACGCGACCGTACCTAGAAGCGTGAGAGACGCGCCCCCTGAAGGGTGCGCGGG
>Ga0307420_1001343_pt1 | contig 10830 bp, 8 predicted proteins | sample SalMarWE160240MG_2_FD_202167 | JGI IMG/M metagenome (GOLD analysis project Ga0307420, IMG submission 202167) | Salt marsh sediment microbial communities from the Plum Island Ecosystem LTER, Massachusetts, United States - WE1602-40 | ecosystem: Environmental > Aquatic > Marine > Intertidal zone >... | reverse complement strand
CGTCCCACGTTCTAATTCGCTCGCCCTCCTTAAGGGATAAATCAGGGTTCTCTTTAACATCAAAACAGTAACACGTTGGACAAACCAAGACGCAGGAGCCGCATGCTAAACAAGTCTCAGCGTGTTTTTCCCAAAAACTGCTCTTTTCATAACTTTTGCTCAGAAGCTCAGGGATGAGTTCAGTGTCAAAATTAAACTTCTGCTGCGACATGTTCATAATTTCCCGTTTCTTCTGGCCCACCAACTGAATGTCCCGCGCCAAAGCGTCGGAAACGTTTTTGGCGTATTTCTCAAGAAGCGCCTCGCCCTTCTGAGAGCCCACGTTGATGGCGTACCTGTTGCCCAGGTCGGTCAGCATCAAGTCATAACCATAGTCGACGGTGGCGCAGCCCATGTAGGGCGCGAAGCACCATTTGGACATGTTTTGGATGTTAACGCCGATGATTATGGATGCCTTGCGTTTTTCAAAGTAGTAGGGGTCGGACTTAGTTTCTCTGAAAATCTCGTCCATGTGAAGTAAAGCTACAATGTCATAGGGATGAACGCCTAAGAGTATGGTGGGCTTAAAATCAGCAGGGTCTTTGGCGAAAAACCCGTTAGCCACGTTATAGGTTACCAGAGTTTCCCGCTGAGGGAAGAAGTACTTCTTTGGAGGCAGAAGCGTAACGTCATAATCCAATCGCAATTCGCCTGCGGATTCTAGCTGTCCGAAAGCGAATTTGTTGCCCTTTGCTTTGACCCCTATAACGTTTAATGAATCGTCTTTTATAAGTGAGTTAACAAACTTGTTAAAATCTTCTTTTGATATTATACGCATATATTTATCCTCTCCCTACGACCCATAACCGGTAATTTTGTTGAAAGTAGTGTGCAATTGCAACATTTATGGGTTTCCCAAAGATGAACCAAGATTTGATAATGAAACAACAAACTTTATGGGTTGCAGACGATTTTCAAGAATTTAATGGGTTTAGAGATTCCCGCCCTAAAAAAACAAATGTAAACGTTTCCGCTAAGCCGCGGCGATTATGCTTCACGATAAGTTTTTATGTTTTCTCTATCTAACCTTATATACAACTACTTTTCAGGTAACTCCTGAGATATTGGGTGAGCTTGAATCATGTTAGAAATCCAGATTGTGGAGGATTGGGTCCCTTGTCCAAAGAAGACAATCGACGCATAACGTTAGAAAAAGCGATGAAAGAACATGACTATCAAGAGAGCGCACTTCTGGAGATACTTCACAAGGCCCAAGGCATCTACGGGTACCTTGACAAAGAACTACTGATGGACATTTCCCAGTCGCTTAACCTTCCACCAAGCCACGTTTTCGGCGTAGCAACATTCTACAGCTTTTTCAAACTCAAAAGTCCAGGTCAGCACATTGTCACCGGATGCTTAGGCACAGCATGCTACGTGAAGGGCGCCGATGAAATCATGCAAGCAATCGAACATGAATACGGCATAAAACGCGGCGAGTCAACCCCAGACGGAAAACTATCCCTGCTTGTGACACGCTGCATCGGAGCCTGCGCCATGGCACCAACCATAGTTGTAGACAACGAGATGATAGCCAAAGCCACAAAAGAAGTTGTTTTAAAGAAAATAAAAGAAGTTCTTGGAGGCAAAAAAACTGAATCTCGCTGACATCCAAAAAATAGCCGAGCAAGAAATAGATTTTGAGAGAGCTTACAAGTACCGCATAAACGTGTGCTGCTCAAGCGGCTGCGTTCCGCTCGGCGCATTAAAAGTTTTAAAGGCGTTTGAAGATGCGGTGAAGGAGCTTGGCGTGGACAAAGAATGCAAAGTCGCCAGAACAGGCTGCCCAGGCACCTGCGCGGTCGGTCCCGCCGTGATGGTTGAGCCTGGAGATTACCTATACCAAAACGTGACTCCTGAAAAAGCCCGAGAAATCGTCCGAGACCATATTGTCCTCGGATTACCCATTAAAGACATGCTTTACAAGAACGAAGCATTCTACAAGAAACAGCAGCGTCTTGTGTTGCGAAACGCGGGCAAAATCGACCCCCAAAGAATTCAGGATTACATCGCTATGGGCGGGTATTCTTCCATCGTGAAGTGTTTGGCAACCATGACCCCGCAAGGCGTCATATACGAGGTCGAAACCAGCGGTCTCAGAGGCAGAGGCGGCGCAGGTTTTCCAACAGGAAAGAAATGGGGACTCGTGGCACGCGCGCATAGCAAACCGAAGTATATTGTTGCTAACTTGGATGAGGGTGACCCAGGCGTTTTCGCTAACCGCACGTTGGCTGAAGCCGACCCCCACGCCATATTGGAGGGCATGTTGATTGCCGCTTACGCCATAGGCGCAGAGAAAGGGTACTTGTACATCAGGTCGGAGTACCCGTTGGCTATTCAAACTTTGCAGAAAGCGATTGCTCAGGCAAAATCGCTATCGCTTCTAGGCGAGAACGTTTTAGACACAGGTTTCAAGTTTGACGTGGAACTCCGCTTTGGCGCTGGAGCCTTCGTGGCGGGCGAGGAAACAGCAATTCTCGCGTCTGTTGAGGGACGCAGAGCCATGCCTCGTCCGCGTCCACCATACCCTGCTAACTCAGGTTTATGGGGAAAACCAACGTTGATACAAAACGTGGAAACACTTGCCAACATCCCACTGATAATTCATAACGGCGGCGCATGGTTCAGCAAAATCGGCACGCCGCAATGCACAGGAACCAAATGCTTCTCGCTGACAGGAAAAACCAACAACCCTGGACTCATCGAGGTTCCCATGGGTATCACTTTGAGGGAAGTCGTTTTTGACATAGGCGGCGGGGTCCCAGAAGGAAGAAAATTCAAGGCTGTGCTGGTGGGCGGTCCATCAGGCGGGTGCCTTCCCGATACTCTGCTGGAGTTGCCTATTGATTACGACTCGTTGACTCGGGTGGGAGCCATAATGGGTTCGGGTGGAATCGTGGTTCTTGACGACAAGTCATGCATGGTTGACACAGCCAAGTTTTTCACGGAATTCTGTGTTGAAGAATCCTGTGGCAGGTGCACCCCGTGCAGGGCAGGACTTATTCGAGTGAAGGAAGTGTTTGACGGCATCACTCAGGGCGATGCAAGAGTGGAGGACATCGCTACGCTGGAGAAAGCAGGCGTTTACATCAGGGATGCCAGCCTTTGCGGTCTCGGGCAAACCGCGCCTAACCCCGTTTTGACGACGTTACGATACTTCAAAGATGAGTATATGGAACATATCCAAGACAAAAAGTGCAGAGCGGGAAAATGCTTCAAGAAAGAGGAGAAGGTGTAAGCGATGGGTGATTCAATAGTCACTTTGAAAATCGACGGGTTGGAAGTTCACGTTCCCGAGGGAACCATGATACTGAAAGCCGCCAAAGACAACGGAATCATAATTCCCACCCTGTGCTACTTGGAAGGGTTAACCCCGTACGGCGGATGCCGCCTGTGCCTTGTGGAAATCAGCGGTTCGCCAAAACTGTTTCCAGCCTGCATAACACCCGTCAGCAGCGGCATGGAAGTCACAACCAAGTCGGAAAGGCTTAAGGAGTACCGCAAGATGGCAGTGCAGTTGTTGCTGGCGGAGAGGACACATGTCTGCTCAGTCTGCGTGGCTAACGACCACTGTGAACTGCAGAGTTTGGCGAATCAGCTAGGGGTCGACCACACCATGTTCGAACGCAACTTTACTAAAGAAGAGATTGATTCAACCCATGACTTCTTGGTTATCGACCGGAACAGGTGCATCCTGTGCACGCGTTGCATACGGGTGTGCGACGAAATCGAAGGTGTCCACACGCTGGATTTGAAGCTGCGTGGAAAAGCCGCGCAGGTCATAATGGATTTGGATAACAAGTGGCTTAACTCCTGTTCCTGCACTTCATGCAGAAAATGCGCTAAAGTTTGTCCAGTTGGCGCCATCTACATCGAAGGCGAACCCGTAGCGCACACGAAGAACAAGGATATTGCCGAGTTCATCAAGACAAGGAGAAATCGGAAATGACAGCAGCGGAGAAAACTAAAGTCGCCACGATCTGGCTCAGCGGCTGCTCAGGCTGCCACATGAGTTTCCTTGACCAGGATGAGCTGCTTGTTGATTTGGCGAAGCGGATTCAGCTGGTTTACAGCCCAATCGTGGATGTGAAGGTGTTCCCTGAAAACGTGGATGTGACGCTTATTGAGGGCGCGGTGGCGAACGAGGAGCAGCTGGAACTGCTTAAGGAGGCAAGGGCGCGGACGAAGGTGCTGATTTCGCTGGGTGACTGCGCGGTGACCGGCAACGTTACAGCGTTGCGGAACGCTTGGGCGGACAGCGACAAGGCGGTTCTTGAAAGAGAATTTATCGATCACACGGATGTGAACCCGGAAATTCCGACGGAGGTGCCTAAGCTGTTGAGGAAGGTGCATCCGCTCCACGAAGTGGTCAAAGTGGACTTTTTCATTCCGGGTTGTCCGCCGTCTGCGGGGCTGATAAACTACGTGTTGACGGAGTTGTTGGCTGGAAGGACGCCTAACATGGAGGGGAGGTCAAAGTATGGTTGAGGGAAAGGACATGAGCAGGGAGATTGTGATTAGCCCGATTACGAGGATAGAGGGACACGCTAAAGTAACCATCCATCTTGGGAAGGATGACTTGGTTAAGGAGGCGCGTTTCCAAGTGGTTGACTTCAGGGGATTCGAGAAGTTCGTTGAGCGCCGCCCGTTTTACGAGATGCCAAGCATCACTTCAAGAGCCTGCGGCATCTGCCCGGTAAGCCACCTGTTGGCTTCGGCGAAGGCTTGCGACGAGATTGTGGGGGTGAACCCGCCGAAAACAGCCATCCTGCTGAGGCGGCTTATACATATGGGGCAGCTGATTCAATCGCACGCGTTGAACTTCTTCCATCTCGCGTCGCCTGACCTGCTGTTGGGTATGGACTCGGACCCTGCGCAGCGGAACATTTTCGGTTTGATGGAGAAGCAGCCGGGCTTAGCCCTGCAGGGGATTAAGCTGCGGAAGTTCGGGCAGGAAATCATCGAGAAAGTGGCGGGGAAACGGATTCATTCCAGCGACTGGATTCTGCCTGGCGGCGTGCAGTGGCCACTTACGAAGGCGAAAGCGGATTACTTGCTGGCTAACCTGCCAGAAGCGCTGGATATCACGTTGAAGGCGATTGCGATGTTTAAGGAGCGGCTTGAGGGGTTTGAGGAGGAAGTGGAGAACTTCGGGAATTTCCAGTCTTACTACATGGGTTTGGTTACGCCAACCGGTGGGTTGGAGATGTATGACGGCAACCTGCGCATCGTGAACGAGAAAGGCGAAGTCGTGGCTGACCAGCTTGACCCATCGCGGTATCAGGAGTTCATCGGGGAAGCGGTGGAGCCGTGGTCGTACATGAAGTTTCCGTACTACAAGCCGCTGGGCTATCCCGACGGCGTTTACCGTGTAGGCCCGTTGGCTCGGCTGAACGTGGCTGCTTATTGTGACACCCCGCTTGCTAACACGGAGCTGAAGGAGTTTAAGGAGCTCGGCGGCAACGTGGTTCAAAGCACCTTCCTTTATCATTACGCTCGGCTGGTGGAGGTTCTGTTCTGCATCGAATCCGCTAAGAAGCTGCTTGAGGACCCTGAAATCCTGTCGGAGCGCGTCACCTCCAAAGCCTTCGTCAACAACTACGAGGGCATAGGCGTGGCTGAGGCGCCGCGGGGCACGCTGATTCACCATTACAAGGTTGACCCGCAAGGCATGATACAGTGGTGCAACATGATAATCGCTACGGAACACAACAATCTGGCGTATAACAAGGCGGTGACGCAGGTTGCCCAGAAGTACGTGAAGGCGAAGCAACTGCAGGAAGGCATGCTGAACAGGGTGGAAGCGGTAATACGCGCGTTTGATCCGTGTTTAAGCTGCGCAACGCACGCCGTGGGACAAATGCCATTGGAAGTACAGCTGATTGATGCGGAAGGAAAAATCATAGACCGAAAAATCCGATAATGACTGTTTATTTACTATTTGCGTTTCTTAAAATAAGCCAGCAGACCTACGCCTACAACAGCCGCTGAAGCAATCAAAGCTAACACTAATGCTGTCGGGAAGGGCTCTTCAGCCGGTTTAGTTGGAGTCTCTTCATCGGGAACTTGAATTTGTTGTATGTTTACGGGATTCAAAAGGGGATAATGGTCTTGGTTGTTTTCGTCTATGATGTATGATGTCGCCCAGATGCCAGAGTCTTCCAGTTCTTTAGCATCAGGATACTGATTGGCGTAGTTGCTCCAGTAGTTGCCTCCGTTTGGATAGCCGTTATCCCAAGTGTTTTCTGAAGGTAGAGGGACTCCTGGAAAAGCCTGTCCATGTGCCTCCCAGGAGACGTCGTAGACCTGTTTTGTGTTATTGACAAAGTTGTTGTGGTAGATGAGGTTGCCTGAAGATGTGTGGAAACTGATGCCTACTTCTTGGTCTGCGATGTTGTTTTCAGTTATTGTGTTGTTGTCTGCTGAAAGGAGTAGGTAAATGCCCTTCTGGTTTCTGGTTATGTAGTTACCTGAAACAGCGTTCTGGTTTGAATACGAGAGTCGAATGCCCGCCCCACCGTTTGAGTCTATGTTGTTTTTTGTAATCTGGTTGCTTGAAGCGTAATTTAGAATCACGCCGTCGCCATAGGTGTCAGAAACGTCGTTGCTAGTGATTTGGGAGTTTGATGTCCAAGCCAAAAGCACGCCCTGCACGTTCAGATGAACGTTCTCAACAGTCATGCGTGTACAATTTACTAAGGCTAGGTAGCCAATGTTTGGGTAAGTGGATGGATTTATACTCACGTCGGTTTCGTTGATTAGGTAGTAAATTTTTTTGCCGTTTACCGTGTTTGAATCATCAATGTCGTTGATAAATGACGATAGGGAGGGTTGTGGGGCGCCTGATACTTCAAAGCCTATCCCAACAGCTGACTCTACAATGTTATCTCTGAGCACGTTGTTTGACGAAGTGTCGAGGAAAATACCGCCGCTGTTTGATAACGTGTTTGAAGAAATAACATTGCCCTCGCAACGTTCAAGACCTACGCTTCCGCTGCTCAGGAAGTTTGTTTCAGTTAGTTCATTAAAGTCTGTGATGCTGTTCCCTGTTATCTTATTATAGTTTGACTTGTTCCTAAGAGATATTCCTTCGGGAAGATTGTTTCCGTCAAAAACGTTGTAAGAGCTTTTATACAAAGAGACAAAATAAATGGTGTTTCTTGAGAAAGTGTTGTAATCCGAATTGGACAGGTCAACACTGCCTTGCATTACGCTTGAAGCAATATTGTTCTCTGTAACCTCATTATGAGAGGAAGACTCAAATGCGATACCCGCTTCGATTTCCACGTTTATTTTGTTGCCGGATATAACATTGTTGTCGGACTCTCGAATCCGAATGCCTTTGCCTTCGGCTTGAATTTCATTGTTTATTATTTTGCAGCCAGAGCCGAAAATTTCAATTGCAGTTGCTGGAGAATTTATTTTCAGGTTTTTAACCTCCACGTTATCTCCATTTATCGCATATATTTCGCCTTGAAGAGTGAAACCTGCTCCATCAAGCACGATATTGCTTGCATCGATAACAATTGACGCCTCCTCAAGGTCACTTGTGAACGTGAAAACATTACCGCTGCGCAGTATCGTGCTGGTCCCCTCCACGCTGCCGTCGGCTGTTATGTGAATGTTTAAGGGTTGAGCCGTTACCTGTTGAGTAACTCCCACTTGAAGCAAGATTACTGCAAGAACCAAAGTTACCCCGAACTTTTTTGCGAAAGTTATTGTTTAGCCCCTCATACAACAATGAGCAAGTTGGGTGATTAAAGGATTCTTACCAACGTTTCTTGACAAAACGGGTTTTTTTCAGTTAAGATATCTTGACCAACCATCATATTTGGATCCTATTAGTGGTTCGTTGCAGAAACCAGTAGAGGGGTCTATCTGCGCCGGGTGTTCTGCGGAATTCCATGCAGCCTGCTTTATATAAGGGGGGTATAGACTGTTCCGAGCCTAGTAGCACACCAAACCCGAAAAAACCCACCGCACAACCCCGAAAACCCAAACCAGCCCCGTAACAACCACCCACAAAACACCCGCAGTCGCACATCAACTTTCAACCACAAAACCCATTAAGTTAATATAGCTTCCAACAACCTAATAATTCCCATAAAACGGAGGAAAAAAGGTTTGCACGGTTACGCAGGTCGCATTCTCCACGTTGACTTAACCACAGGAAAAACCCACACCGAAAAACTCACCACCGAATACGCCAAAAAATACATCGGCGGAATCGGCCTCGGCATGCGCCTATGGCTCGACAACTCCAAACCAAACCTCGACCCACTCACCCCAGAAAACCCGCTTGTCTTGGCACTCGGCCCAATCTCAGGAACCATGTTCCCCACAGGCGGAAACGGACACGCTTTCGTGGCAAAATCACCCGAAACCTTCGCAATCGGCGAAGCCATCGCACACGGCACCTTCGGCGCAGAACTCAAACGCGCAGGATACGACGCCATCATAATCACAGGAAAAGCAGAAAAACCCACTTACCTCTGGATCGACGACGACTCAGTCCAGCTGCTTGACGCTTCGAATCTCATGGGCAAATCCCCCGCCCAAACCGAAGAAACCATAAAAACCGACCTAGGCGACTACTACATCCGCGTAGCCGCCATCGGCATAGCCGGAGAAAAACTCACCCGCATCGCCTCCATCATAAACGAAAAAACCCGAGCCGCAGGACGCACCGGACTCGGCGCAGTCATGGGCAGCAAAAACCTCAAAGCCATCGCCGTCCGCGGCACACACGACATAATCCCAGCCAAACCCGACCAATTCATGGAAATGGTCCAAGAATTTCACGAACGCATGAAAGGACCAGCCACCAAAAAATACCGCACCCTCGGCACACCCGAAAACGTCCTCGTCCACAACGCACTCTACTGCATGCCCACACGCAACTACAACAACGCACACTTCGAAGACGCCGACAAAGTCAGCGGCGAACTCCTCAACGAGAAATACGTCGCAAAAATTATTGGCTGTAACAGCTGCGCCATGCGATGTGAACATGAAGTCGTAGTCCCAGAAGGACCCTACAAAGGCACCTTGACCCGCATGGAATATGAAACCCTCTGGGCAATGGGACCCTACTGCGGCATCAACCGCCTAGACGCCATCATAAAAGCCATGGAACTCGCCAACTACTACGGCATGGACGCCATAAGCACAGGAGTCATAGTCGGCTTCACCATGGACTGCTACGAAAACGGCATACTAACCAAAAAAGACCTTGACGGCATAGAAGCCAACTTCGGCAACTCCGAAGCCCTCATTCAACTCATAGAAAAAATAGGAAACCGCCAAGGCATCGGCAACACCCTCGCCGAAGGCGTGCGCATCGCAGCCAAAAAAATAGGCAAAGGCGCAGAAAAACTCGCCCAACACATCAAAGGCCTAGAAGTCACAGGCTACGACCTCAGATGCCTCAAAACCGCAGCCCTAGGATTCGCCGTCTCCTTCCGAGGAGCAGACCACAACCGGCACGGCGCATACTCCTTTGACGTCAAAGGCAAGGTAAACCGCTTAAAAGCCGAAAAAGGCAGAGGACCAATGGTTCGCGACATGGAGGACACCTACGCTGTCATCGACTCTCTTATCATATGCAAGTTTTCAAGAGGCACCTACTACAAAGGCTTGGTGGAAATGGCTAAACTGTACAACTTAGTCACGGGAATTGACATGACAGCCGAAGAACTGAAGCAGTCAGGTGAAAGAATAAACACCGTGGCCAGGGTAATTAACATCCGAGAGGGTTTAGGCAGAAAAGACGACACTTTACCGTGGAAGGTTATGAACATGCCCATTCCCGACGAAGGACCTGTGAAAGGAGCCGTGGTGACGCAGAAGGAGCTGGATTTGCTGCTGGATGATTATTATGAGTCTCGTGGGTGGACGTTGGAAGGCGTTCCCACGTTGGCGAAGCTGAAGGAGCTGGGCATGGACGACTTGGTAAGCGTTGTTGAAGGGAAACAGGAGGCTTAAGCGGAATGGTGAAGATTCATGAAAGAAAATTTGTTTCGGCTGATCCTGACAAGTGTGTAGGCTGCGGGATTTGTGAGTATGCTTGTTCGTGGACGAAGGAGAAAGCTTTTAACCCGTTGAAATCGCGCATACGCGTGGTGCGGGTGAATCAGCTGGCGAACATGGCTGTTACGTGTAGGCGTTGTGAGGATCCGCCGTGTGTTGCTGCGTGTCCGCGTGATGCTTTGACGCAGTCGGAGGAAACGGGCACGATTATGTTGGATGCGGATAAGTGTAACGGTTGCGGTTGGTGTATTGAGGCTTGCGATTATGGGGCGATTATGTTGCATCCGGAATCTAAGGTTGTTCATGTTTGCGACTTGTGTAAAGATGAGGGTGAACCTCAGTGTGTCAAGTGGTGTCCTGAAGAGGCTTTGACGTTGGTGACGAGTGATGTGCTGGCGCAGAAAGCGCGGATTAGTGCGGTGAAGAAGCTTTTCCAAGAGGCAAAGAAAAAGAAGTAGACGGGTTATTTTCCTGTCTTTTTTGCGTTTTTCTTAGAATGGGTTAATGGTTTTTGCTTATTTTCTTTTTTTGCGGTCTAAGTCTTCTTCGTCGTTGTCTTCTCCGGTTAAGAGTAGGCGCAGTTCTTTCACTTCGTCTCTTAGCATGTTGATTTCGCTTTCCAAGGCTTTGGCTTTTGCGTCTGCCATCTTTTTGAGTTCTTCGATTTCAAGTAGCAAGTTTCCTCGTTCGGATTCTAATGATCTGATTTGGTCAACTGTGTTTTTGATGTTGCTCATGGTTAATCTTGCCTGCTGCCGTTGA
>Ga0307420_1001342_pt1 | contig 10838 bp, 5 predicted proteins | sample SalMarWE160240MG_2_FD_202167 | JGI IMG/M metagenome (GOLD analysis project Ga0307420, IMG submission 202167) | Salt marsh sediment microbial communities from the Plum Island Ecosystem LTER, Massachusetts, United States - WE1602-40 | ecosystem: Environmental > Aquatic > Marine > Intertidal zone >... | reverse complement strand
CACTCTCACGTTGGGAGGTGGCGGAGGCGATTGGCGTTAGCGAGAGCTATCTCAGCCGGGTGTTTCGCCAGGAACTGGGGATTTCGCCCTGGGATTACCTAAACCGATACCGTATCCTTCAGGCTAAGAGATTGCTGCGCCGTAAAAGCGATAGTATAAAAACCATAGCTCCCCAAGTTGGGTTCAAAGATCCGGCTTATTTCAGCCGAGTGTTCCACAAACTGACCGGCCTTTCCCCTACCGCGTATCGAGAACGTCCCGAAACAGCCTGATTTGCCCCAACTGCATCAACCTAGCTTTTGTCCCATCTCGTCCCCAATCCATTACACGCTTTCGCGATCGGGTAGGGAGTCAAAATCGGGTACGTCTACGACGAACACTTGCCCATATCCCTGTGGATCGGCGGTGTAGACGATCTGTGTCCCCTCGGCGTTAAAGCAGGGATGCAGGTGCACGCGCTGGATGTGAAACGACCCCCGGTGCCAAACCAGCACCTTAGGTCCCTCGAACTGCCCATCCTTAAAGCGCCAGAGCAAAAGGTAAGGGTTCTTGCTATCGCCATCTCCGACGACGAGATCGAGCATGGTGCTGTGAAAGTGCCAGCAGTGCCCCTCGAATGGGGCCTCGACTTGATCTGCGTTATCGTAGCGGATCGAGCCGTAGACGGGGCCGGCCTCGGTTCGCCCGTGATAGCCGATGTGCTCGCCGTCGGTCATCCAGTACTCGTGCCCGATGGCCTCCCCTGGTGCGTTGGGGCGTATCTGCCACACCTCGCCGGTGCCCAAGTCCAGTCCCCAGATACGGTTTTCCACCAGGTGCCACGGCCCTTCGTGGCAGAAGGTGACGATGTTGGGCAGCTTGGGTGAGGCGTTAAAGTGGCCCAGCCAATAGTTTTCCTCATAGACCGTCTCGGGCGCGCCGCCGTCGATGGGGATTCTGACGATTGCCGAATGGGGATGCGCTTCCCAGGTCTCTTGGAACCCGACGTAGCCGTGACCCAGATCGGTTGCGATCCTATCCGAAAGGTCTTCCCGATGGCCTGCGCAGATATACTTTCCATCGGCGGTGGCATTGGCGCCGCCGCCCACGCGGCCCTCGGGGCGGGTGTAGAGCGGGCGCGTGTCCAGCGATGCCAGGTCGAGCGCCATCAGCGTGTTGCCGTGGTAAAAGTAGATCTCTTCTCGATCCGGGTTTTTGCTCAGGCTGCCAGGCGCGCCTGACGCTGGATCGAGATCGGTGAGCTGCACGATGTCGCCGCTCTCCAGGTCAACGCCGAACAGGTTAGTGGCGTTCTCCCTATCGGAATAAAAGACGATCTTGCGTCCCTCATCGTACCAACATGGATAGGTGAAATAGAAATGGTTGCTGTGTCCTTTGTAGTTGGTCAATTGGTGTACCGTCGCACCACTGGCCGGGTCTTGATAGACGTTCAACTCGGGTTCCCACCGACTGCCTATACCTATTCTAGCCATTTTAGGCCTCCATTATTGTGCTCTCTACGAAAAAGCACAGTACCGCAAAACTTGCTTATCCCACAGCAGCTTTTGCGGTATCACATGCCCCATCTTGTTTGTTTTTTGCGCTGGTTTCTAATGCAAAGCTCGTTCGACCGAGTTCACGAGAGCGCGGTCTTGCCTCTCACGGCTCGTTTTTACTTATGTGCCTGGACCAGGCATCCCGCACGTAGAGGCGTTGGAATGATTCGATCTCCTTCAGTGCTTCCTGGGATTGGTTGAACAGGCGGGTGTTCTCGATGGTGTTGGCCAGCAGACCGGCCATCAGTTGAAAGGTCGCCACAGCCTCTTCGGTGAAGGCGGATTCTTGAGACGACTGAATGGTCATTGCGCCGATCGCTTCACTGCGACTGATGAGAGGCAACGCCAACTCGGAGCGCGTCTCGGGCAGCAAGGGGTTGGAAAAGCGCGCGGCCTCCTGTCCCACATCCAGCGCCACGCGGGGTTGTCCCGTGGCGATACATTGCCCGATCATCGACTCGCCGCCCACCTCCAGACGATACCTCTGCTTGGTCATCTTACGGCCTGCCTGGCCCGTGCCTGCTTGTAGATAGGCCCATTTGCCCGATCCCTCGGCCTCATCTTCGGCTTCCACCAGGAACAGACCGACGTAGTACAGGTCAAAGCGCTCGCGTACTAACTCCACGACTCGGTAGATCAGTTCCCTGGTATCGAGAATGGCGCTGGCCACCCGCGAAACCTCGACAGCGGTCTGGATCAGAAACAGGCGGTTCTCTACTTGTTCGATGAGTGAAATCCCGTGCATAGCGCTGCTGATCTCTCCGCATAATGCCTCGTAAATGTTTCTCCTGCCTGCGGCTGTGTCGCTCTTATTCGTTTCGAACAGGGCGAACCCCCACTGGTTCTTTTGGAAAAAGATCGGCTTGGCTATCAGGCTGTACCGCGTATCCTGGGGTAAAACGTCCTCAGGCAGCAATTGGTGGGTCGGGAAGCGAATTCCTCCGGCGTTCAATTCAATTTGTCCATCCTTATCAGTATAGGCTAACACCAACCGTGATTGCTCAGGAGCGGGTTTCGGGTAGCTGTACACTTGAGGGTCCTCGTACAGCACGAGGTAGCCGCGCGGAATTTCCAGATGTGCCAACTCTTCCATCAGCGCCTCGGTCAAATCCTCTACATTTGAAGTGGTGGCTAGCGTCTGACCGACCTGGAGAAATTCTTGGGATCGTTGTTCCTCTTGCGTTACCAGGAAACCCAGTTTGTGTTCCCTCTCCTTTCCGATGAGCGTCCGTGCCTGTTGCCACAGATCTTCAGCCCGGAGACGCGCCGCTTCATTTCCCACAAGATATGGCAATACCTGGCGGCGCAGTGCCGATAGCGCCGCGTGCCAGGCGGTCACATCGCCGTCGCGTGTCATGGCCTCCTGGCGCAGCACTGCTTCTAGTTCTGCTATGAATGCGCCTGATGGGTTTTTCTGCACTCGGTCCATCTCGGCGATGAATGCATCCCACAGACGCGCCGTCTGTTCGGCGGCACTTTCGATATTCCCCACCGCCTGGCTCATTGTGGTGAGAATCTCGTCCCGTTGGGCAGCGAGGATGGTTTGCAAAGGCTCTTTTGCTGTATGCGCTGCTGCCTTTGTGGGCTTCAGCAAGGCTGAAGCTTGCACCACTGTTTCTTCCAGGCAGCCACAGGATTGTCGCAGGATAAGCTGGCCAGGCACAGTGACCTTTTTTGGTACATCCTCGCCCTGTAACAGCGCCAGCAACATCTCGACCGCCCGCCTCCCGCGTTCGTAGAATCCGTTGGACGCCGTCGTCAGTGGCGGCGTGGCAAAGCGTCCGCTGACGCGGTTGTCAAATCCCACTAGGGCTGTGTCGTTGGGGACGTGAATCCCGCGCTCTTGGAGCACTTCTAGTGCGTTTAGGGCCATCAGGTCGCTGGAACCCACTATCGCGTCAAAGTCGACCGAGGGGCGCAGCTTGCGTTGATCGAGTAATATCTGAACCGCCTTTGCTCCTTGATCCCAGGCTATGGGGCCGACGACGAGATTGGGATCGAGGGGCACGTTGCATGTCTTCAGGGCGTCGGCATAGGCCCGGTACCGCTGCTCTGCCTCGCGGTGCCCCCTGGGTCCGCGCAAAAAGGCCAGGTGGCGCCGCCCGTGGGATTCGATCAGGTGCATGACGGCTTCCCGCAGGGGGGTATAACTATCCAGTAACACGCTTGGGAAGCCCTCCATCTCTGCCCCCACGGTGACCACCGGTAGATTGTAGTGCCGGCAGAAATCCTGCATATCTTGCTGGGTGACGTATATGCCTATGCCGGAGACCCAGATGATCAACCCGTCCACGCTCTCTGCGCTCGGCAATTCGAAGATGATGTTGCATTGGCCGTAAATCTCCCTTTGATCTCGCAACTCTCTGCCGGGAAAACAGATGAGGTTGACATCGTGATCCCGAGCCGCGTCTACGACCCCGGCCCACAGTGCAGCGCCGTTTGCACCCTCAACTAGGGTCACGAGCAAGCCGATCGTAGGACGGCGATCCTGCGCGTTAGGGGTTTTTTGGTTCACTTTTGCATCTCCCAGTTCTTTCTAGCTGATGGTCCATTTCGACCAGGCATTCCATCACACTGATTATATCCTGGAATCACCTTTCCGGGAAATGCTGGTTTGGGGGCTGTGTTCGCGTGTTTCTCCCGGTAGCGATCAAATGAGCAACTCGGGTGCGTCGCTGCAAATGCCATCTACACCAGCGCGGCGCAGGGCGGCGATCTCCTCGGGTCGCTCCTCGTGCCAGCAGATGATGCCTAGGTCGGCTTGGCGCACGCGCGCCACCCACTTTGGCGTGAGCAGGGCACTGGGGTGGGGCAGCCGCTCCCAGCAGGGGTGGACGTAGTTAGCATACACGGAGCGGGCCAGCAGGACCGGATCGAGGTCGGGCGCGTCGAACATGATCGACGTGGCGATCCGTGAGGCGGCCGCCTTCGCCGCCATCAGCCAGTCGGGGCGGAACGAGCCGACGATGCCGTGCCCGGTGGCCTTTTGCTCGCGCAGTGTCTCGATCACAGCAGGGATTGCCGCGCCATCCTTGATCTCGATGTAGGCCCCCACGAGTTCGTCCTTGCACAGCTCGATGGCCTCGGCGAAGGTGGGCATGCGCTGCCCCGCGCCCAGGTCGATGCCCCGCAGCTCATCCAGCGTGCTGCGGCGGACCGGCCAGGCGCGCCCATCGGCATCGATGATGTGCGGATCGTGGGCCAGCACCGCCTGGTCGTCGGCGGTCCAGCGCACGTCGAACTCGACCGCGTCTGCGCCTAGTTCCACCGCCCGGCGAATGGAGAGCAGGGTGTTCTCTGGGGCGTGGGCCGCCGCGCCACGGTGGCCGATGCGCAGGAAGCGGTATTCCTGCGGCGGAATCTCGCGCGCCAGCCGGTCGAGGCAGGCGTTGACGCGCGCGCCCATCCAATCGCGCAGAGCGGGCCAGGGGACCAGCATCTCTGGTGCAAAGGTAAACGCCTGCGAGAAATCCCAGCTTGGCTCGAAACCGTGCTGCGATAGATAGGTGTGGACCAAGCGATTCTTGAGCGGCGTCACCTGCACGGCATCGGCGATGTAGGGCGCCAGCAGCACGCCGCTGGCCCCGGCCAGCGCGCTCGTCACCGAGCGCTTGAAGCGCTGCCGCCGCTCCTCGAACCACGCCGGGGTGGGGGCGAAGGCGTGCTTGCCCGGCTCGCTGTAGATCACTAGACGATCGCCCTCCAGCGCCAGCGCTCCGTCGTGGCACATGTCGTGATAGCCGCCATGCCAGCTTGCCTCCCCGCGCACGACGCGGTCCTCCGTGTCCACGAAAACCCACACGTGTTCCAACTCGTACAGGTGGCCAATGTCCCAATCCCACCAGATGGCGTACTCGATGGCCAGGCTGGCCGGGGGTTGGTCCGCAGGGGTTAGCTCCACCTGGCGGCCCCGGCTGAACGAGGGCGACGGCCCGCTCTGGCGGAAGATGGTATAGCCCGCTGCCAGCGGCAGGAACGGCTCGCGGGCGTCAAAGCGCAGGATGGGCGCGTAGTGCGCCGCCAGCGCGCGTTCCTCGGCATCCTGCGGGGTGCTCAGCAGCGATGATAAATCGGATTCAAGGGCCATCGTCATGCTGCGATCTTGATAACTGCCAAGACTGTCGTTACGCAGAGTCTCGCAGAGCTTGTCACAGAGACACACAGAGGCATCTCTTTAATTCTCTGTGCCCCAAAAAGATTCGTCGGTCAACCAGCCTTCCATCCTGTAAATCCTGTCCAAACCATTCTTGCCAAGCTGTGCTCCAGATGGTTCATCGAATGATCGGCTCGCTTTGCAGTCCGACCGCCTCGACCGTCACTTGGCCGTTATCCCAGATCAGCGTGCCGGTGCCCATCGCCGCGATCTCGACGCTTCCGTCAGGGACGGTGAGGATGAGCGGCGCGGGTTGCAGGCCGTGATAGGCGGCCACCCATCGTCCGGTGGCTGGGCTAGCAAAGAGCCACGCCGCCTCCGGCCCGCAGGTGAGCGTCGCGCCTCCGAGGGCGATGTGGCCCGATTTGCTCTCCTGAGCCACGGGTGACTGGAGCATCGGCCAGCCCAGGTCGCCCGCTTGCGTCCAGCGCCGCTTGAGCGCCCAGGCCATCAGGTCGATCTCGATGCTCAGGGTCTGCTCGTCGCGGGCATACTCGACGGTCCACAGCCGTTCTTTCTCCCCGCGGTAGGTGAAGGGTGGGGCGGTGACGTCCTCCAGCGCGCCACTGGCGACGGCTCGGGCGAACGCTTGCCCGTTGGGGTACGCGGAGCGCTCGGCCACCTCGACGTAGATGCCGCACTGGGGTCGGCCCTTGTAAAACGCGCCGGGCCAGTTCAGCTCCCAGAAGGATTTCTGCGGGCCGAGGTAGTTGTAAATCTCCAGCACCAGATCGCCTTGGATCTCGGTCAACTGGATGGGAGCGTCGCGGCCCAGGTCGGTGTGCGTCAGCGGCTGCACGGCCACCAGCGCATCACCGCTGCCGACGACGACGATCTCGCTCGGTGGTACCTCCGCCGGGAGCGTCTCGACTCGCCTGTTGCCGATCCAGAGCTCGTCTACCAGGTCGCGCCGCGTCCAGATCAAGGTCGCCTTGGCGCTAAAGACGCTGCCCAGGCTACGTGGGGTATACAGCCCGATGGCGCGCGGACCATGCTGGACGCCGTAGAACAACCCCTCATCGATCAGGTTGCGCGACTTGGTGCGGTCGGTGGCGTGGTAAAAATCGCCCAGCCACTTGTCGTCGGTCAGGTAGCGGGTGTAGACGACGCCGGGCCGCTCCGCGCCGGGCCGGGCGTAGTGGATCATCAGCACGTTCGACTGGCCGGAGAACTCTTTGGTGGAAACGCCCAGCGCAAAGGATGAGCTGTGATAGGTGGTGATGGACATGTCGCGCTCGGCAAAGGCAGTCTCGACTACCTCAAAGGTCTTCTGGCGCTGCGTCAGCACGTCGGCCACCCAGGGGGGCAGCGTGCCCTCGGTGATCCATCTCTGTACCATCTCGACCTCGGGGGGCGTCTCGCAGACGACGGAGGGCTGGTAGGCGCGGCTGTGCGGTCCGGCCCAGCGCCCCGTGCCTGCGTGGATGTGCAGCCCGGCGCTCAAGCCTAGTCGCGCCAGCGCCGTGTGAGCACGGATGCGGGTATCCTCGTTCTGCACCAGGCCGACCAGTTTTTGGAGCGCGCGCACCGTGACGGCGGTATAGGTGGGGCTGTTGTACTCATAGGGGATGCCGTATGTATCGGTGAGGGCCATCCACTCGACCAGTTTGTGGTAGCCCCGACTGGCGATCTCGGCATCGCACAGAAGCTCGCCACCCAGGCAAGAGTTGAGGATATCGAGCACGGTGATGTTGGAGTAAGCCACCAGTACGTCGAGGCGGCGGATCTCGTCCAGGCCTAGGCGGATCGCCTCCAGCACGCGCGCCTGCAAGTCTGGCGGGAGGCGGTCGCCGTGCCGGAGCATCATGGGGATCAGGTGCTCCAGGTTAAACTCGACGGCGTTCAGGTCCTGTACCACGTCGTCCTCCAGCATCCAGAAGAAATTGCCGTGGTGTGGGTCGCCCTCGCGTCGCTCCTGGCAGCCCAGCACGACCTCGAGCACCCGCTCGGCCAGCTTCAGATCCTGCTCCGTGCCATTGACCACCAACCGCGCGGCGAACGCCGCCCCCTTCCGAGATTCGTGAAAGGTGCCATTCTCGGTGGTGCGGGCGATCATACAGGTCTTGGGGTTAAAGTCCTCCGGGAGTGGCAATGGCTTGGTCACGATTGGCGCCTCCAAGAGCGAGAAATTTACCGCGAAGAACACAAAGGGCACCAGGATTATGTGGGCCTTTGTGCTCTTCGTGTCTTTGGTTTAATTCCTACACCGCAAAGTTCAGCCGCATTGCCTGATCGCCGTAGCGGATCTCCATCCGCTCGGAGGGCAGCTCGGCGACGCAGTAGGGGTTCTCATAGTGCTTGAAGCCGGTGATGTGCTCCTCCTCGCCGTTGCGCAGCAGGGGGCCCTTCCAGCCAAAGGCTAATGTCTCATCGCGCAGCGTGGCACAGCTCACCGAAAGCTCCTCAAAGGTCACGCCCAGCGCCAGCACCTTGTCCTGGAACTCGGCAAACTCGCCATCGAGCGCGGCCCGCCCCATGTAGCACAGCCAGACGTTCTGCCGGCCGTGGGAACGCAGCTCGCGGTAGGCGGCTTCTCCTTCGGTGCTGAACTGCACTCCCTGGGCGGCGGTGATGGCCAGGTAGCCATCGTCCTTCTTGGCAAAGGCCCAGGTGTGACCGCTGGCGTCCTCGCGCAGCACGTATTCATCAAAGGCGTGGGCGGGGAAGTAGGCGTGGGTGAACCCCAGCCAGTCGTCGTCTGGGATGTTGTGCACCGCGATCAGCACGTCCTTCCACTGCGCGGCGCGCGGCAGGATGACGTTCCCGCTCCAAAAGTTGGGCCGGTGGGAGCCTTCCTTGCTTATGCAGGGCGGATGGTTGACGAACACGACGGCGTCGGGTCCCATGGTCGCCTGCCAGATGTGCTCCTGCGAGCCTCTCTCTCCGGGGCGATAGTCCTGCGCCGAGCAGAGCATATAGTCCGGCGTCTTGTAGGTGACCTTGTTCACCTCCCACGAGCCGGCCCTGCGATCGAGCGCCTCGTCGAACTCGCCGGTGCGATGCTCCCGGTTCCACATCTCCTCCGGCAGGTCGGTGGCGATGGCCTCGATGATGGGGGGAAGCTGGTAGTTTTCCTGAATGGCCAGGCTGACCGGGCCCTTTATGTGCGGGTTGAAGGCGCCCATGCCCCACATCAACCGGCTGATGCCGGCGGTGGGCTCCAGGCGCCCGCCGGTGATCATCTGGGCGTAGGAGCGCCCGTGGGTGGAGCCAAAGGTGCCCTTGTACGAGTTGAGGGCCATGGTGAAGAACATCTTGTCCATGACGACCGCCGCCATCTCGTACACCTGCTGCGTCTCGGCCAGGTCGATCAGGTGCGAGAGGGCCAGCAGGTCCTCCTCAAAGTAGCAGTTCGAGTCCCACTCCTGGAAGCCGCCGGTGCCTCGCTTGTGCAGCCAGGCAGTTGCTAACTTTTCGCCCTTCTCCCTGTGCCACTGGCCGGTCTGCCCGCTGTTGGTGAACGTCCGGTCGGGGTAGAGCTGCCCGGCCAGGACCTCGCACGCGTGGAACAGAATCTGGTGATTCTCCGACCAGAACCACATGGCGTCCTCACCCGGCTCGTCGGCCCAATATTTGAAGTTGAGGATGCACTCCTCCAGCGGCTGCTTGAGCTCCTCGGGGAAGGAGGGGTTTTCGCCATAGCGGATGATCATGCCCAGCAGGCCGATCAGGTAGAAATCGCTGCAATCCTTGCGCTGGTTGATCCCGTCGATGGCTTTCAAGAAGGTTTCCACCTTGATATCGTGCCAGCGCCCCACTGCCATCTTGGCGATCTCGGCATAGATGCCGGTGTCGGTGTAAATGCCAGTCTCGCGGCGAAAAGCATCGTACAGCGCCTCGACGCGGCGGTTGGTGTAGGTATCATAGCTCTGCTGAGAGTACTTTTTCTTGACCGTCCAAAGACCAATGTCGCGCGTGATGCGCATGTTGCCCTCGTAGTACTCCTGAGCCCTTGGCATAAGGTGAATGTGGTAGTAATCCTCGTAGAGTTGATAAGGAATGCCGACGGGCGCGTGGTTGCCGCCCGTCCCCATTCTGTTCGATTCTCCATAGATTCTCCCTGCCGGTGTTTGGAAGCGGATCGTCAAGCTGGCTTTTGCGGGCATCTCCTCGGGCCAGTGTACTTCGATAGTCTCGTCAAACACATAGACCTCTTGTGTCACGTACGCTTTCTCGAACGCCGCTTCGAGATTGCTGCGGCGGGCGATAGCCTTGATGAGGGTGGGTATGATCACGTTTGGTTGCTCAACATCTTCTGGGAGACCGATGACCTGCAGCGCCATGGCGTAGGGGCAGTCGCGGGCGGCCACTTCCTCAAAGCGCACCAGGATCTCGTTGTGCCCCTCTTGAAAGGTAGCCTGGAAGTTGACACTGTGGGGCATCTTGCGATGAAAGTGCTCCTGGTGATGGACATGCTCGCCGTTCAGCCACACGTCGGCGGGGCCGTTGGTCGTGAGGACCAGCGTGACCTCCTGGGCAGAGGGGCTGACCACGCGCGTGTACGCCCAGGTGCGCAGATAGTGGCAAGTGTGGTAGAACGCCGTCTTGTTCACAAAGTGATCTTCCCGGCAATGGGTATACGTCCACTTCAGTTCGGTATCGTCCAGCGTGAACTTGGCCGTATCCACCGGGGGTTCGGTGATCCCCGAGCCCTCTGTGTGATAGTGGCGGGCGATCTGAAGCCGATAGTCCTCCCCCGCGAAGCGATTCAGATCATCGACGGGGATGGCCTGTGGCCCGGCTACGATCCAGTTGTGAACATGGCCCTTTTGCAGGTTATAGGTCGCATAGTAAACGGACATAAAACTCCTCCTTGGGTGATGGTTTTCTTCTTCTCTCTAAAAATAGGTAATGCAACAGGACGTTTTAGCCCCAATGGGCTCTCAACATATCGAAATTGCGCCGGGAAAAGGTCCTTGCGATGACGATCACTCCCAGTAGCACCATGACGACTGCAAAGATCACGGTGAGATAAGCGATGTGCTGCTGGTTGATGACGGGCATCAAGGGAGGAAGGGGGACTCCCTCTTCCCCGGTCACCGTAAAGAAAGGCGCAAAGAACGTAGATGCTGCCGCGCCGATGAACGCGCCGACGGCCGCTCCGCATATCGTCAGCAGCGCGTATTCCATGGTGATCTGGATGGCGATCT